>Ga0207702_10001812_pt1 | contig 21025 bp, 17 predicted proteins | sample KBSCornC62_FD_184302 | JGI IMG/M metagenome (GOLD analysis project Ga0207702, IMG submission 184302) | Corn rhizosphere microbial communities from Kellogg Biological Station, Michigan, USA - KBS Corn C6-2 (SPAdes) (version 2) | ecosystem: Host-associated > Plants > Roots > Rhizosphere > Soil ...
ATGTACCAGCGATCTTGCGGTTCGGTGTAGCGCAGCGAGAAATCGCTCCGCAAATACGCTTTCTGCTGGTCGCCGGCGCCCAGGTTGAACGGACTCAGCCACTGCATCGTCTGGTATTGCGCGCTGACGCGCGGCGTCAGGCGGCTGCCATCGGGCAGGTGGAAGTCGTGCTCGTAGATCGCAGTCAATGATGCATCGGGCGCATGCGGCAGCGTATGCCCGGTGATGTTCATGCAGCTTTGCAGGTTGGATGCAGGCGGGCAGGCGGGCAGGCCGGCGTAATCGTTGCTGCCGGCATAGATCAGCGTGCCCAGCGTTTTCTTCGGAATGACCGATAGCACCAGGTTGGCGCGGTCATCGTGATCCTGCAACGCCAGCTCGGATTCGAAACCCGCCACCTTGGTGCTGCCGCCCACGTTCGAGAAGCCCAGGCCATGATTGCCGTTCGGATAGACGATCGGCGCCGAAAGCTGGAAGTTCTTGAAATCCTCGTAATACGCCGCGCTGTTCCAGGTCATGTGGCCATCGAAGAAGGTGAACTTCGCGCCGACTTCGTAGTTGGTGAGGCTTTCAGGCTTGTACAACGCGCCGCCGTCCTGGGTGCCGCCGGATTTGTAACCGGTCGACACGCTGGCGTACACCATGGCGTTCTTGCTGAAGAGATAATCGGCGCGCCCCAGCCAGGTCACCTTGGTCTTGTGGTATCGACCATCGTTGTGCTGGCCAACACTGAAGCCCACGTCCGGTGGATTTGCGTTCGCTGCAATCGGCACCTGCGGCACGGTGGGGTCGTAGGCCCAGCCCCAGTTGATGCCGCCTTCGTTTTTCCTGGTGTCGTCGGAGAAGCGCGCGCCGGCGGTGAGGTTGAAAGCATCGGTAACATGCCATACGGCCTGGCCGAAGATCGCTTCGGATTCCACCGTTTCCTTCGGCTGGATGAAGGAACCTTGCCAGCTCACCGTGCCTTGCTGTGTGCCGTTCATGATCGGGATGTCGAAGCGGATGTTGTTGTCTTCGGCGGCGTAATACAGGCCGAGAATCCAATCCACCGTGTGCTGGCCGCTCGATTTCAAATCGAATTCATGGCTGTAGCTGGAATAGTTGGAATAGTTGGTGCGGTCTTCCTGATAGACGCCGCCGGTGGTGAAGCTGGTGGGCAGGATCGCGCCATCATCCTGGTCGAAATTGGCCGAGCCGGAAAAACGGTTGTAGCCGGCAATATAGGTAAACGCGATGTCCTCGTTGATCTGCCAATCCATGCGGCTGCGCACCGTCTTGGACGTGCGGTGCAGATACGGCGCAACATCGGTGAGCACCGACCAGAACTCCTGGCCCTGACGCGGGCTCTGCATCAGGTTCATGCTGGGTGTGCCGCGGTCGAGGAAATACTCGTACGACAGGTTCCACTTGAACGCATCGTTGGGCTGCCATAGCGCACTGATGCGTGCAGCCGTTTGATTCTGTGCGCTGTACTTGTCACCGCCGGTAACGTACAGCGCTTGGTTGATCGGCTGAAAATTCGCCGCACTGCCACCGCTGGCGAGATACGCAGCCTGCTGCTGCGCCACCGAAGGCAATTCGCTGCCGGGATTCTGAAAGTTCACGTAGCCGTCGTGCTGCTCGTGCGCCACGGCCACGCGCAGGGCGAACGTGCTGCTGATCGGCAGGTTCACCGCCGCCTTCTGGCCGGACTGGCTGTAGCTGCCCAGAGACATCTGCGCATTGCCATTGAAACCGCCGTTGGGATCGGGCTTGACCGTTTCGAAGTCGATCGCGCCAGCGGTGGAGTTGCGGCCCCACAGCGTGCCTTGCGGACCGCGCAGCACCTGCACGCTGTCGATGTCCATCAGCAGGCTGGTGGCCGATTCGGCGCGCGGCGAATAGACGCCGTCGATGAACAGGGCCACTTCCGGATCGGCATACTCGGTCTTGGCGCTGTCATTGCCGATGCCGCGCATGGTCAGCGTGGTCACGCCATGGTCGCCTTCGGTAGTGCCTTGCAGGCCTGGCACCAGTTTGGCGATGTCCTGCACGGTCATCACGCGCTCCTTGTCGAGCGCATCGGCGGTAATGGCGGTCACCGCGACCGGAGTCTGCTGCAGCGGGGTTTCGCGTTTGGTGGCGCTGACCTGGATGGTGTCCAGGTTCTGTACTTTCTGCTTGGGCGATCCATTGCCCTTGTCAGTGGTGGCCTGCGGCGCCGCGTCCTGTCCCAAGGTAAGGGCAGGGCTCGCGGCGAGCACGGCAGCGAGCGCAACGTACATGGCCGAACGATGAAGCGTCATTTCATTCCCCTCCGAAAAAATGAATTCGCGTTGTCGGGCGGGCCGGGCGTTTTTCCGTGCCGGCTATCCGCGGGTACGACAGGGCTGATAGGCTATGACAGCGCTGTCATATGGCAATAATAGGCAGCTTTCGATACAGAAGCTTGACGCATAGCAGCATGACGACAGCCCGGGGAGGGGCAAGCACATGGCACGTATGCAGAGCATCCTGGTGGTAGGTGGCGGGGCGGCGGGCTGGCTGGTGGCCTGCTATCTGGCCAAACATCTGAACGCTGCAGCGCCCGGCAGCATCCGCGTGGAGCTGGTGGAATCGCCCGGCATCGGGTTGCTGGGCGTGGGGGAAGCGACCTTTCCCTCGATTCGCGGCACCTTGTCCGCCATCGGCTTGGACGAAGGAAAGCTGCTGGCGGGCGCCAACGCCACCTTCAAGCAGGGCATTCGGTACGACCACTGGGTGCGGCCGCCCGGCAGCGAAGGGCCGTCCAGTTTCTTTCATCCCTTCAGCTTGCCCAGCCAGCGTGCAGGCAGCCCGGAACTGCTGCCGTACTGGCTGCTGGGCGGCGCTCCGCAAGGGATGCAACTGGCTGAAGCCGTAACCATGCAATACCGCCTGGTCGCGCAAGGCCACGGACCCAAGCGCGTGAGCGATCCCGACTATCAGGGGCCAATGAACTACGCCTATCACTTCGACGCTGCGCGCGTGGCGGTGGTGTTGGCCGAACATGGCCAAAAGCTCGGCGTGAAGCGTCACGAAGCCACGGTGGAACAGGTGAAGCTGGATGAGCGCGGCAACATCGCAAGCCTGGTCACGCCGGAGCTGGGCGAACTGAAGGCCGATCTCTACGTCGATTGCACCGGTCTGCGCAGCCGCTTGATCGGCGGCGCGATGCAGTCACCGTTCCGCAGCCGCACCGACGTGCTTTTCGTGGATCGCGCGGTGGCGATGCAGGTGCCTTATCCGCGTCCCGATACGCCGATTGCGTGCTACACCATTGCCACTGCGCAGGAATGCGGCTGGACCTGGGATATCGGCCTGCAGCAGCGGCGTGGCGTGGGCTACGTGTATTCGTCGCGCCATTCGGATGCGACGCGCGCGGAAGAAGTGATCCGGCGCCATCTCGGTTCGGCAGCCGATGGGTTGGAACCGCTGCACATCAAGTTCGAAACCGGCTATCGGCCGGAACACTGGCGCGGCAACTGCGTGGGTATCGGCCTGGCCGGCGGTTTCGTCGAACCTTTGGAATCGACCGGCATCGCGCTGGTGGAACTGGGCACCTATTTGCTCACGCATCTGTTGCCGACGGAGCTGGACGACATGGACCGTGCGGCGAAGCACTTCAACGCCATGGTCTGCGCGCGCTACGAGCGCGTGCTGGATTTCATCAAGATGCATTACTGCCTGACGCAGCGCACCGACACGCATTTCTGGCGCGACAACACCGATGCGGCAAGCATTCCGGAAACGCTGCGCGAACGTCTGGCGGCGTGGCGGCATCGCCCTCCGCATCGTCTCGATTTCGTCACCGATCTTGAGATGTTCATGCCGTCCAGCTGGCAATACGTGCTGTATGGCATGGAGTTCCGCACGGACATGGAATCCATGCGCAGCAGCTATCCGCGCATGGAAGAAGCGCAGCGCGAGTTCGCGGCGATCCAGCAGGTATCGGCACGCGCCATGAACGATCTGCCGAAACATCGGGAGTTGGTGGAGCAGATGTGTCGGGCGTATTTGCAGCGCAGTGGCGAGGTGCGCTCGCCCGTTGCGGGGTAATGCCTGTTTGTAGGTTTGCACTCCAACTACAACGGCGTGTGGCGAGATTGCCCGCTCCCGCTATCCTGGGATAGAGAGAGCGGGCTTGTCGTTTACGGCCCCGCGCACTCCACACTGCGATCCGCATTCGCCGCCAGCGTCACTGACGCAATCGAGATGGTCGTACCCGGCGTCCCGCGCAACTCGAACGGCCGATCGATCCGGCTCATATCCGCACCATGTTTCTGCAGGCATTTCAGCGGAATGCCAAGGCGCGTCCAATGACCTGGCTGCAACGATGCAAGCGCGGCTTGCACCGGTACTTCCGCATGGCAATTTGTACCGCACGTCACGCCGACCGTGGCGGTACCGGCGCCTAGCTGATCGACGCGCAGGGTCGCCACGACCTGCATATCACCGTTGGCCTGCCGCGACAGGTCCTGCGCACCGCTGGCGGCGATCGCAAATTGCGCAGCGTGCTGCCCCGTCCACGCAAACCGCCGTGCGTCCTCCTGCACGTGATAGTCGACCGCCGTCACGCGCAGATCGCCCTGGTCGCTGCTGGCAGGCATGGCCGTGATCGGTTTGGTCTCTCCACCCGTATCCGACAGCAGCAGCGAATAGCCTTTGGCCGGCTTGCCGCGCGCGAAGTACACGCCGCTCTGCGCGTTGTCCAAGGCCATGCCAGGATTTTCGGAAAGCGGCGCCAGGTCGCCGTTATCCGCAAAACGCAAACCATAGCCGTACGGGAATTGCGGATTCGGATCGGTCTGGTTCGTCTGTGCTGCGTTGCGCGGCCATGCGTAGGAAAGCTTGCCGTGGAAATCGTATTGCACGCTGCCGTCAGGCTTGCGCAACAGCACGTCGGCAATGCCGCCACCTTCCGAGCCGGGCAACCATGCTGCCACGAAGGCATCGGAGGCGTTGATCTCCGGATTCATCCACAGCACACGACCGGAGATGAATACCGCAATCACGGGAACGCCTTGCGCATGCAGTCGCTTGAGCAATTGCAGATCGCTATCGTCGCCGGGCTTATAGGCGAGATTGGGAAGGTCGCCCTGGAATTCGGCATAGGGATCTTCGCCGAAGACTACGATGGCTGCGTCGGGCTTCTGCGTGAACGAGCCATCCGCCGAGAGCGTGGCGGTGCCGCCGGCTTTCGCCACTTGTTCGCGGATACCGCTCCAGATGGATTGCGCGTGCGGGAAGTCGGCGTTGGTGGTGCCCGCGCCCTGCCACGTGAGCGTCCAGCCGCCGCTCTGCTTGGGGATATTGTCGGTGCCGTCGCCGGTCACCAGGATGTGCTTGCGCGGATCGAGCGGCAGCACGTGATGTTCGTTCTTCAGCAACACCAATGATTCGCGCACCGCCTGCCGACCCAGTGCGCGATGGGCCGCATCGCCCACCGTATCCAGCTTGCCGCGCAGCGGCTGCTTGGCCGGCGAGTGTGGATCCAGTAAACCGAAACGTGCTTTCACGCGCAGGATGCGTGTCACGGCATCATCGAGGCGTGCCATCGGAATCGTGCCGTTGCGCACTTCCTGCAATGTGTGGTCGTAGAGACTGCGCCAGCTGTCGGGCGCCATGAACATGTCCATGCCGGCATTGATGGCGGCCGGGCAATCGTCGTTGCTGCAGCCGGCGACCTGGCCGTGCGAGTTCCAGTCGCCGACGACGAAGCCGTCGAAATGCATGCGATCTTTCAATACATCGGTGAGCAGCCCTTTGTTGGCGCTCATCTTCACGCCGTTCCAGCTCGAGAACGACGCCATCACGTTTTGCACGCCGGCATTGACGGCCGGCGGATAGCCGGCGCCGTGGATATCGCGCAGGGTCGCCTCGCTGATCTGCGCATCGCCCTGGTCGACGCCGTTGTGCGTGCCGCCGTCGCCCAGGAAATGCTTCGCGCTGGCGATGACGTGTGTTCCATCCAGGAATTGCGCTGTTCCTGCTTTGCCCTGCAGGCCCTGTACCGCGGCGGTGGCGTATTCGGCCACCAGTTTGGGGTTCGACGAGAACCCTTCGTAGCTGCGGCCCCAGCGCACGTCCTGCGGTACCGCAAGTGTTGGTGCAAACGCCCAGTTCCAGCCGGTGGCGCGTACTTCCTCGGCGGTGGCCGCGCCGATCTTGCGCACCAGATCTGGATCATGCGTTGCCCCGAGCCCCACGTTGTGCGGAAAGATCGTCGCGCCAGTCACATCGTTGTTGCCGTGAATGGCATCGAGGCCGAGCAGCAGGGGAATGGCCGGTTTGCCGTTCGATGTCGTCGCGGTGGCGCGGTCATAGGCATCGGCCGTCGCCAGCCATTGCTGCGCATCCGCGAGGCGCCCACCGCCGGGCTTGGAATTGCCGCCCGCCAGGATCGAGCCGAGATGAAAATTGCGCGCATCTTCCGGCGTTGCGCTGCTGATATCCGCCTGGATGATCTGGCCGACCTTTTCTTCCACCGTCATGGACGCCACGAGCGCCTGGATACGCTGTTCGATCTTGGCATCGCGAGTAAAAGGCGAATGCGCGGCAGGCCAGGTCTGCGGGTGCACCGCGGTGCTGTTCGCCTGGGCCAGGGCAAAGCCGGGCAGGGCGGTGGCGAGCGCCGATAAAACCAGAACACCAAGAAGGGAGCGGGACGAGCAAACGCCTCGAACAGGTTGCATGCGTGTTCCTTGTCTGCGGGTACCGACTGCGCGGCCCGGGGTGGATGTCCCGGCAAATAGTCTGGCGATATGACAGCGCTGTCAATTATCTGGACAGGACAGGTGTGGACAGAAATGACAAGTTCGGATGGCCAAGGGGGAGGAATCAGTGAAGCGGCCAATAAAAAAGGTGGCGATCTTTCGATTGCCACCTTCATCTGCAACAACGGGACGTTTAGCGAGCGTCGGACACGGAAACCACGCCTTCTTGCACTTCCACGCGGTTGCCCGGATCGTGGTTCATGCGGGTGGTGCGGGTCACGCCGTTGTAGACGTACTGCACGTCGTAGCCGACGATGCGGTCGGACGTGTCGTTCACCGTCTTGCACTCGCGCTCGGTGGAGGAGGTCACCTGGCTCTGGTGATGGGCGTTCTCGATGCGGTTGCCCGCATAGCCACCCGCCGCGGCGCCGGCCACCGTGGCGAGGGTGTTGCCCTTGCCATGGCCCACCATGTGTCCCAGCAGGCCGCCGGCCACCGCGCCGATCGCCGTGCCTGCAATGTTGTGCTGGTCCTTCGGCGGCTCGGTGTGATTCACCACCACATCCTGGCAGACCTGATGGGGGTTGCTCACCGAAGAATGCACGGGCGTCACGCTGACCACCTGCGCATACTGCGGACCCGCAGCTTGCTGCTGTTGCTGCTGCTGCTGCGAAGCGTCCAGGGCCGGATCGGCATTGGCCTGGTGGCCGCAACCTGCCAGGCCGGCGACAGCCGCCATCGTCATCGCCGCGCAAATCGTCTTGACTGTCAACTTGCTCATACTTGAATCCCCCAATCGGTCAATGAAATCTAACATCACGTTCACCCCTGCATTCCATGGCTGTCATTGAATGGCGACACGGCTGAACGCTACCCACATAATGCATGAGCCATCGCTAAATGATGCGAAGCTAGCGCAAAAAATTTTGCAAAGGGTGGTGCGCGTCACGTACCTGTCATCACCGCATAGCTTGCCGGGCAACGCCAGCTGACGCTTGGAACCCAGTCGTATAAGAGAGAAGAAAACCTTCAGTACTTATTAAGCGCACCGAGCAGAGCATCCAAGCCGACACCAACGGAGGTGCGTCATGAGCAAGTGCGTCGCAGGCAGTCGAATGTTGATGGGTTTGGCAGTTGCCGCAGTGTTGGCTATGCCGCTGGCCGCATCGGCACACGATCACGATGGTTGGGGACGTGGTGATCGGGATCGCGGCGGCTGGCATCAGGATCGCGGCTGGCACGATCGCGACGGCTGGCGTGACCGTGGCTGGCATGATCGTGACGATTGGCATCGCCGCGGCGGTTATTGGAGCGGCGGGCGCTGGATCGCCGGCGCGGTAGTCGCCGGTGCCGTGGTGGGCCTGGTCGAGAATGCGGTTGCGCCACAGCCGGCTTATTACGCTCCGGCGCCGACGGTGGTGTATCGCCAACCGACCGTCGTTTATGAAAGCGCGCCGCCGCCGGTGGTCACCACGCGCACGGTGGTTTACACCACGCGTTACTACGGTGACGACGACTGATCGAGCTCGGTGATCGTTTTGCAGAAAGGCCCGGCACAAGCCGGGCTTTTTTGTTGACGCTTTTCACTTGGTAGTGGGCCAACAACTCATGGAAGTTACGCCCATCACGTGTAACGACGACATGATTTTCACGCAACATCAGTCGCTTGTTCGACGTTCATGAACTAAGCTATCGTCATACTAAATGACAACATGGTAGTTGCAGGTGAAACGCACGGATAGCGACGACTTTTTCGCGTGCGTATGAGATAGGCACGCAGCGCAGGAAATCCCCGACTGGACTGGCGGAAAAAGCGTGCGGGTTGTCATAGCGGATGAGCATGAGGTGGTGCGGATCGGTCTGCGCACCGTATTGCGGCACAACGACGAAGGGTACGAGCTGGTCGGAGAAGCCTCCAACGGTCGCGCGCTGCTCGAGCTGCTTGGCCGTACGCCATGCGACCTGGTCATCGTCGACTTTCAGATGCCGGAGGATACTGCCGCGCTGGACGGCGTGATGCTGCTGCGCGAACTGCGTCATCGTTTCCCGAAGCTGTACATCATCGTGCTCACCGCATTGCACACGATGACACTCTGCCGCGCGATGTATCGGGAAGGCGTGGATGCGGTGGTCGAGAAGGCTTCCATGGTCGATGAGCTTTTCGTTGCCCTGCGCACGGTTCGCGCCGGCCGTACCTACATCGGCAAATTGCCGCGCGAGCAGGGAATCGATCATTCGCGTGCGGTCAAGCCCCCAGCTTCGGCGGGCGGCAAGCGAGCGCAGACGCTGTCCATACGCGAAGCAGAAATAATACGCCTGCTTGCGCAAGGCCTGAGTGTTTCGGAAGTCGCCCGCATCACCCACCGCAGCGTCAAGACCATCAGCTGGCAGAAACACAGCGCGATGACCAAGCTCGGCATCGGCAACGATCAACAACTGTTCGACTACGCGCGCACCCGCGGGCTTCTCTAGAACGCCCGCTCGATCGGTGTTTACTGCTCAGCCATCGTCGCCAAGACGCGTGTCAGTTGACGCACCGCCAGACGCGTTTCGCCATTGCGCGTGACGATATGGTGGGCTTTCTTTCCTGTGAATTCAGGCCCATCGATGCGGACGAGCCGTCCCGCGTCCAGCGCTGCCTTGACCAGCGGCCAACGGCCGATCGCGACGCCGAGGCCGGCTTCAGCGGAGGCCAGCACGAGATCGTAGTCGTCGAAGCGTCGTTCGCCATCGCGCGGCCGATAGGCGACGCCTGCTTGCGCGCACCACGAACGCCAATGCTCGGTATCCGAATCGTGCAGCAGCGTATGGTTGAGGACGGCAGCGGGTTGCTGGCCGCGCAAGGCTTTGGCCAATTTGGGTGCCGCCACTGCGAACATGCGTTCCTTCATCCATAGCTGAGCATCCGTGCCCGGCCAGCGTCCGCCGCCAAATCGGATGGCAAGATCGGCATCGCTACTGTCCAGGCTGGCCATGCGATGCTCGGGCAATATCTGCAACATCAGCCCCGGGCATGCGCGTTGCAGTTCCGCAAGGCGCGGCATCAGCCACAGACGCGCAAACGAAGGCAGCACGCTGAGGCGCAGGCGGGACGGTGTGGCGCGCGCGGCACGCAGGTCGATGGCGACGTCGGCGATCTTGGCGAGCGCCGACTCGACCTGGCGCGAAAAATGTTCGCCGGCCGGCGTCAGGCGCACACCGCGACCATGGCGCACAAAGACCGGCGTACCCAGCCACGATTCCACCACATGCACACGCCGGCTCACCGAACCATGCGTGATGCCCAAATCGGTGGCCGCTGCCGAAAACGAGCCCAGGCGCGCCGCTGCGAGCATCGCCGCCAGCGCTTCGAGGGGTGGGAGGGATAGTGAGCTGTGCATGGGACGCACATTTCGCTGTGCATCGGCGTTCTATGTCAAGCATGACGTGAAGGCTAGAGTCGCGCCGATCGGATCAAGGAACACCAGCAATGAGCATACTCAGACCCAAAACGCGGCGCGATTTTCTCCGTTCTACCTTGGCGGTAGGAGCCGGCGCGATGCTCGCTTCGCGAATCGGCACGTTGGCGGCGCAGTCGTCGGCGCCACCTGCGCCATCGCTGCGAGCGCAGAAACTCACCTGGGCTGGCGTTCGGCTGCAGCTCGAAAGCGGCTCGCTGTTCCTCGACCCGCTGATCAATAAAGATGTCTGGGGCGATGGGCTCAAGGATCCGATGATTCCGGTGGGCGGCGCGTCCGGCGATCGCTTCGTGCTCGTCACGCACCGGCATCCGGATCATTGCGATCCGGAGGCGATCCACCAGGCCCTGGGAAACGACGGCACGCTGGTCTACGCGTCTGAAGCGGGCATACCGAATGTGTCGGGTGTGAAGATGCGCGCGGCGGCGATGTACGAGCCGGTGTTGCTCGGCGACTTCACCGCTACCGCCGTACCGGCCGTCGACGGCTATGGCGATCCGCAGGTCTCATGGATCGTCAGCGCGGGCGGACGACGCATCATCCACTGCGGCGACACGCTATGGCATGGCGCGTGGTGGCGTATCGGCCGCCAGTACGGTCCGTTCGATGCCGCGTTTCTGCCGATCAACGGAGCCAGGTTCAGCTGGCGCAAACCAGTGACCGACGTGCCCGCGGTGATGACGGCGGAACAGGCCGTCGCGGCAGCGGTCGTCGTGGGCGCGCGGCTGGTCGTGCCGATCCATTACGGAGTGGTTGGCGCGGAAGGGTATGCCGAAGACATCCATGCGGTGGACGAGCTGCGTCGTTTCGCCAGCCAGCGCCAGGTCGATATCGAGATACTCAAACCAGGGGATTGGGTGGCATGGCGCGCGTGAAAGCGCCATCATCCACCCATGCAAGGGGTTCCTCATCTATTCGACCATCCGGCCGATACGGCCGAGTTTCGCTGTCCGGCGCATCGCGCGGGCGTCGAACTGTATCGCGCGCATATCGTGCGCCACGCCTTCGATCCGCATGTACATGATGGCTTTGGTTTGGGCGCGATCGAATCCGGCGTGGAGCGCTTTCGCTACCGCGGTGCCGATCACATCGCACCACCCGATTCGCTGGTGCTGATGAATCCGGACGAGCTGCACACCGGTCGCGCCGAAACCGAGGGCGGTTGGCGTTATCGCATGGTCTACATCGAGCAGGCGGCCGTGGACGACATCACCGGCGAGTCCGGCTGGTGGTTCGGTGACGCCGTGCAAGTCGATATGGCGAGCGCGCGGCGCATTACTGCGTTGCTCGACGCGCTCTGGCAAGCGGGCGAACCGTTGGCGTTCGATAGCCTGCTGTTGCAACTGCTCGGCCAATTCCGCCGTCATGCACGCGTGCCGCGCGCGGCGCGTCCCGAGGCGTCGTCGCGCTTCGCATCGGTGATCGACTATTTGCATGCGCATCTGGCCGAGCGCATCACCTTGGACGAGCTCGCCGCGGTGGCAGGTCTCAGCCCGTTCCATTTTTTGCGCCAGTTCCAGGCGAATCATCACGCCACGCCGCAGCAGATGTTGATGGCCTTCCGCCTGGCTGCGGCCAAGCGCTTGCTTGCTGCCGGTGAAACGCCGTCCCAGGTCGCTGCCGCGACGGGATTGACCGACCAGGCGCATCTCACCCGTGCCTTCGTACGGCGCTATGGCGTCACCCCCGCGCGCTATCAGCGTCGATTGCAGCGATAGCAATCTCGTACAAGATTTTCTGTACGCGCTTCGCCGATGCTTCGCCCATGTGGACAGGAACACTTTACGCACTTGTCGCCGGCCTGATGTGGGGGCTGGTTTTCGTCGGCCCATTGCTGGTGCCGGAATATCCGGCTGCGCTGCAATCGGTCGGACGCTACCTCGCCTTCGGCCTGATCGCGCTGCCGCTGGCCTGGCTGGATCGCAACGCACTGCGCCGGCTCAGCCGCGCGGACTGGCTGGAAGCCTTGAAGCTCGCCGCCGTCGGCAATCTGCTTTATTACCTGTGTCTTGCCAGTGCGATTCAGCGCGCGGGTGCGCCGTTGCCGACCATGATCATCGGCACTTTGCCGGTGGTGATCGCGATCGCCGCCAATCTGCGCAACGCACGCAGGGACGGACGCTTGCCATGGGCTCGCCTGGCGCCGTCACTGTTGCTGATCGTGGCAGGCATTGCCTGCGTGAATCGCGCCGAATGGGTTGCGTTGCACGCGCAGGCGCATGCCGATTTGACGCGCTACGCCATTGGCGCCTTGCTTGCATGCTGCGCCGTCGTCTGCTGGACGTGGTATCCGCTGCGCAACGCCGACTGGCTGCGTCATCATCCCGGCCGCAATCCGCGCACCTGGGCCACTGCGCAGGGCGTTGCCACTTTGCCGCTGGCGCTGATCGGCTATGTCTTGCTATGGCTGATGATGGGTATGAGCGGTAGTCATTTCGCCATGCCGTTTGGTCCGCGCCCATGGGTTTTCATCGCGCTGATGGCGGCGATCGGGCTGTTCGCGTCCTGGTTGGGCACGACTTGCTGGAACGAAGCCAGCCAACGCTTGCCTACCGCTATCGCTGGGCAGCTGATCGTCTTCGAGACGCTGGCGGCATTGAGCTATGCGTTTGCATTGCGCGGGACATGGCCGAATGCGCAGACGATGCTTGGCATTGTATTGCTGATAGTGGGCGTGCTGTGGGCGGCAAAGATAAAGCCGGTGCCGTTGGAGTATGTGGAGGCGGAACACTTATAGAAGCAAGCTTGCACACGGCGCCGTACTTCATAAATTTCGCGTGTGCAGACCCCGTCACCTTCTTTAACCGGATACGAACAACGCAACCGGTAGCCTGAACTTCCGCGACGAACATCGAGGAGCGTTGTTATGAACCCGCACGTTCTTGACCCGAACGCCGAGCAAGACCCCGAGATCCGCCGCACCTCCGCAGAGCCCGTGGAAGGCTATGTGCTGGAGCCATGGTCAGGTCTTTATGTGGAAACCGAGCCGGCGTATCGAAGCCGTCTGGCTGCTGCGGTCGTCGAGGCCTGATCGAAGATCATTTCTTACCTCATCCCCGCCTCTCAGGACTTTCCGCACTGGCGACCGCACGCGCGAGACTTAGGATCGACCTAGTTTTTCGTAAGGAGCGTCATCCATGGATCGCCCGTTCAAACGTGTAAAGAAGGCCGCCTGGATCGGCGGCGTATGTGCCGGTCTCGCCTATGCCATCGGCACACCGACATGGCTGATCCGGGCGCTGTGGCTGTTGTTGTTCCTGGGCGCGGGCATTGGTGGCCTGATCTACGTGGTGCTGTGGATTGTGGTGCCCAGATGGCCGGTTGAGCCACCTGATTACGAGGCGGTTACTGCATGAACAGGTTTGTGCGCTACGAACCCGTGCCGTCAAAGTATCTTGCCGTGTTGTCCTAGCTCGACGACGGACGAATCGGGCGAAAACCACCGGATACAATTTCTGCCCGCACGTTTTGCCGCGTAGAGCGCCTTATCGGCTGCATCCAGCAATTTTTCGCGCTCGATGCGTTCGTTATTGGCGGTCGTAGCCAGTCCCGCGCTCACCGTGACCACGCGGTGTGGACTGCGCCGGCTTTGAATTTGCAGCGCTTCAACCGCCAAGCGCAGGCGTTGCAGAATCCGCTCCGCCGCCGAATGATCGCGGTTGGTGATCAGCACGACGAACTCTTCACCACCGTATCGGGCCACCGTCACGCCACCATGCTGGCCGGCCTCCTTTTGCAGTGCGTGCCCCACCGCGGCCAGGCAATCGTCACCCGCCAGATGGCCATAGGTGTCGTTGAAGGCTTTGAACATGTCGATGTCGACCATGGCAACCGTCAAAGGCTGCGTCGACACGCTGAATCTTTCCCATTCCCGCTTGAAGATGCGGTGGAACCCCCGGCGATTCATCATGCGGGTCAGATCGTCGCGGACCACCATTTGCTGCAGGCCGCGCTGCAAATGCTTGAGTTCACCCTCCAGATGGAGGTGATGCCCGAGCATGACGGCGACGCGCACGGCATAGGACGTAATGCCCAGGATGATGGCGCCCACGGCGATCGCCGTGTTGTGCCCGAATTGCGCAAAAGCAAGCAGGCACAAAGCCAGGCTCAGCACGAAGGGACTCACGCTTCCCACCACGATGCGTGCCGTCCGACTGGGCCGGTACCAACGGAACCACACCGTGCGCCGCCGGCAAAGCAGCATCCCCAGGGTCACGAACGGCACATCCAGGCAAAGCTCCGGCACGTAGGATTCGCTGGATAGGATGAAACGGTTATGGATGGCTGGGAAAATCAGTTCCGTCCAGGAAAAAATCATCAGCACGAAATAGAAACGGCGCTCGTCCGCACGCTTGGTTGCAAGGAAGCGCAAGGTCGCGCACGCCGACACAAAGACCGCCATGGCGTCGAACATCCACATGACCAGCGAGGCGGTACCGGTATCCGACGTCCCTTGGCCGATAAGCCTGTGCAAAAAAGCGTAGAACAGGCCGGCGATAGCGCAAGCCAGTATGCCGTCCAGGATACTGGTCCAGCGACGAAGCGGGCCGATCGGGCTGTACACCGCCGCGATCGTCAATAGCAGGCTGTTGAGGCAAAAGTAGAGCGTGGGATCGAAGGCCACCAAGGTGCCTTGGGGCTTCGGCAGGGAATCGCCAAGCAACAGTCCAAACGCTGCCAGCTGCGTGACCAGCGCCAGCGTGAGCAATGCCCACAATGGATGATTGTGGGCGACGCTCATCCGCAAGCGTCGTCCGCTGAGGAACAGCGTGAAAAGCAGAATCACCAGCACGCAGCCGTAGCTCCACGACAAAACGCGCGCGGGCTCGGCAATGAGAACCGCCAGATGAAGCATCAATAGCGGTACATAGACCTTTGGCGTCAAGCTTTGGATTTTCATAAGGCGCCGAGCCGCTTTGTGGCCGCATTCGTCTTTGACGAAGCATTTACGGTGCCAACGCTCACGGGCGTCATCGCTTTTGCGATGGGCTTCACACGCTCAGGGCATCTTGGTCGGACGCTTGCTTCTCCTTTCTCCAGAAAATCTGCGCCGCGGGGTATGCAAAAAGGGATCTGCCTGTTTTTGGCGCTGGCGATAGGATTTGGCGCGACTGCAGCCGATCGGCAGCTCATCCGAGTTGCTCGTCCCGAGGGACACAGAACGTCACAAATGGCTCAACCCAGCTTATCGAGCAGGGGAGCTGCGTAAACCACGACAGTGGCCCGTTGATTCCAATGACCAGCATTGGCAGGCGGTCCTTGTCGCGCCGTCGCAGCTATGCAGAGCTGGACCGTACCGATTGAAGCGCGCGCAGGTTTTGTTCCAGCTCGGCAATGGTCAAGGGGAAATAGCCGTCTTCACCTTCTGGCTTCAGCCATCCGGCGGCGCGTTCGCGGCTCAGCTGGATACCCGTTTCCGTCAGCGCCGACATCACGTCGTCAACGGATACGTATCCGACTTCACATACCAGGCGCCATAACCAATTCATCCTCAAGGGATTGACGCCGCGATTGAGCGGGGGCTGCTTGTAGCTCATCTCAGGATTCCTCCTGGGTCATGGCTGGGCGATAACTCAAAACCACATTCGAAGCATGCAACAACGCGGTACATGCATGCCATTCCCGTCGGGTGCCCCAAAAAAAACCCGGCTAACGCCGGGCTTTTTTCTCAACGTAACTGAGCCGTTCAGATCACATGGACCTGCGAGGCCTGCAGACCTTTTTGGCCCTGGGTCGCGGTGAAAGACACCTTTTGACCCTCGGCCAGGCTCTTGAAGCCCTGGGACTGGATCTCGCGAAAATGGACGAACAAGTCAGTACCACCCTGGTCACGGCTAATAAAGCCGAAGCCCTTGGCGTCGTTGAACCATTTAACAGTGCCGGTTTCTTGCTGAGACATTGGTTTTTCCTTGTAACAAGTGAAGCCGCGTAACGGCGGATAGGCTGGTCGCAAGGAGGAAACGGGTACGGTGTAGTAACACTAGGGTCTACAGCATCGGGCCACAATTCACGGTGACCCTTGAAACTCAGCTAGGGCACGATATAGGGCGCCGGCCCAAATAGCAAACGCAACGCGCGGTATTTATTTACCAGCCGCGTTTAGGCAGCTTATTGGCGCCTCTGGAATCCTGGGGTGCCTGCCCGGAGTGCGACGAATCACGTGCGAAACGGTTCGTTTTCCCGAATGCACGGGGCTCTGCGGAACTCAACGTGACTTTTTGGCCGGAATAGATGGAGTGAATGGCGGCGGCTGTCAGGGGTTTGGTCTTATCACTCATTGGATGATCTGCGGTATGGGAACTGGACTGTACTCCCTAATTCACCAGCCGTGTGAAGGGTTCAGTCGGTGTGGCATCGAGCTCACACTTGTTTGTTTTTCAACCTCTCCCGTGAGACGCAGGCAAGCAATCTCTGCCATTTCCAGTATTTGCTCCCTCTCCTGCGTGTGCCGTGAGGCGCTAACTGATGCAAACGTTCTGAGCGGTTTCTCGCTGCATTAAAGATTTTTACTCCGAAGCCAGCCGCGGATAGCTTCGATGTGCTGTGCCTTACATTCCAGCGGCAACCAGTGCCCGGCCGGCATCGTTGTCACAGTCAGGTCTGCGCATGCCGCGCGCATCGGGTCACCCTGGCGATTTCCAGTGATGCTGCAAATCTGATCGAATTCGCCGTTGATGAACAGCACCGGTTGCGAGAGTCGACCGCCATCGGGCGCCCTATGTGCATAAGCGATGTTGGCCTCATCGTTCAGATACCACGCGCAGGCGGGGCGGAAGCCGCGAATCTTGAACATCTGCACTAGCACGTCGAAGTCCGCCCGCGGCCAAACAGCCGGGTCAGGTTGAGTCGGCGGCGCACGATGAGCGGCACCGAAGCGCCCTCCGTTGCGCGTCACGACCGCGTTCGGCGAAACCTTGCCGATGCTATCAGGGTTGCCCGACCGAAAAATCGACGCCAGCGATGCTGCGTGGTCCGCATCGAGGTCGGCTACTGCCGCGTTGAAATGGGTCGTGTAGTAGCGGTAGTAATCCCATTGACCGTCGGGATACAGGTCGGCCGGATAAATTGCTCGGTCGATTAATGGAACGACTGTACGCAAGGCATGCCCGTTAGGTTGATATGCCAGTGAGGTCAGCACAACGCCACGACTGCGCTCGGGCTCGTGCGCAGACAACTCGGCGGCCACGACACTACCCCAGTCGTGCCCAACCCATATCGCAGGTTTGCTACCAAGTTGGTCGTGGAGTTCAGTCATATCGGTCACAACTGCCTCGATGGTGTAAGCGTCGTTGGCTTCAGGCGCAAAAGAATCACCATAGCCGCGCAGATCCGGCGCGACGCAGTGCCAACCCTCGGCGGCAAAGGCATTCATCTGGGCTCGCCACATCAAACTGATGCTCGGCCAGCCATGAAGGAAGATCATCAACTGTCCGTTGGCCGGCCCGCTCTCCAGGTAATGAGTCTGCTGGCGAGTCGTGCTGAACATGCGCGATACCAGCGTGGGTCGAGTTGTGTCTGTCATGGTCGAATACTTAGGTTGAACTCAGGTTTGCGAAAGGGTTGATGGCGCGCCGTTCGCAGGACTACTTCCGGTCGATCATCTGCGTGACATCCACCAGGGCAGTCCCGCCAGAAGTTAGCTTCACGAGCGTCAACGGCTCATGCAGCAGCAGCGCGGAGAGAAACAGCGATTACAGGCGCCGCATAGTTGAACGTATTGACGAGCGTCGTCGAAACCTGAGCGTTGAGCGTCAGACACACGGCGTAACCGATCAGCGTGCTCTCCACGACGAGAAACGGAAGCGCTGTCCATGCCATGGCGGGGCACTTGCGAGCGCGTCGTGGCGGCGATACCGGGCATGGCGACGATCGAGCCGAGCACTGCCGGCTGAGGTCAGTTGCGTCGCCAAGGTGATCAAAGGATCGCGAGGCAGCGCCAGTCGCGGCGCAAAAGCAGCGAGCCGGCCGCTCAGGGTTCCAGTAAGCGCGAGCACGGCGCCTGCTGGGTGCGGTGTTACCGCCAAAGCTGCCGCCACTAGACGGTAGATTTCAATGGTCTCAGCTGGACGCCATCGGACAACAAAAAAGGCCGGAACCCTTATTTTCTTGAGGTTTCCGGCCTTGTTTGGACTTGCTTGGACGACTATCTGGTGCGGAAATAGGCGTCGAATCAAGGTCGATTGGTCGCGCTACTAAGCCATTTTGCCATTTCGATCTGCCTAAGTTACCCCCAAAGTTACCCCCTTGCGTGTCGCGCTACCTCAGGTTCTGGCTGGCCGAGCTTTTTTCGGCTTGGGCTTCTCTGGCTCTTGCTCAGCTAGTTTGCGAGCCAGAACGAAGACCTGATCCAGTGACACATGCAGCTCTGCGGCAACCCGCTGCATGGACTTCAGCGAGGGGTTTCGACGTCCGCGTTCAATACCGCTGACGTAAGTGCGATCCAAGCCGGCCCGGAAGGCTAGTTCTTCCTGGCTGATCTTTGTGTGCTCTCGCAACTGCCTGAACGCAGGGCCGACGTAGGGGGTGATATCCACCCGCCTACGGTCATATGACGCGGACTATTGATCCACGGACTATAAGTCACGTTAAGATATCTTTGGTGGCTCAAAGAGTGCGCCTGGGCCGAGTACATTAAATTGGGGGAGCTCCATGAAGAAGTTCACTGCTTTAGCGGTATTAGCCATCATTTCCTCCACCGCTTTCGCCCAAACTGGGCAAGTCGCTTACGGCAACTATCCAACACCGACCGATCGCGAGATTGCTCTGTATTGCCAGCAAGTCCCATGGAAGCAAAACCCGAACTATCGCGATCCTTCTAAAGGTTTAAACGGTGCCGTGGGAGCATTACTCGGATCGTTACGCGGGGATCGCAGTTATACGCCCGCCTCGTCCGAACCTCGCTATGTGCCGGACATGGACGCGTGTGCGGCGCAGGTTGCCCAGGCAAAAGCAAAGCAAGCCGCTGCCGATGCTGCGTTCAAACAGCAACAGATTGCGTGGGCAAAGGAACAGGAAGAATTTAATCGCCAAGAAGCTGAAAAAACTCGTGCGCATGGACTGACTGCCGCGCAAGTAGCCAAGGTATATAAAGAGCACCCTGAAATTCCACATCCAATCGGGTATGGCATGTATGAAATGCGTTTGCCGAACGGCCAGGTTATGAGAGGATCATTAGAGGCGCTTGAGGCGGCGCAGGCGGCCCATATGCAGGCGTGTATGGAAAAGGAGAGGCTGCCTAATTACTATTCAAACGAACCAAATTGCGGGCACTGATACCGATAGAGCTACAGTGGAATGGGGGCGCAAATTATTGAGCAGGCTATGGAATAGCTGCGCCAAGGCCCTTTCAAGGTTTCATTTTTTATGACAAGGGCGGCTATTGCGCCTCAGACGTATCCAGCGGGCGGCACGAAGGAAAGCAAGCGCTTGACGGCTTGCACGCGAACTTTTAGATGGGCTAGCGGATATTTGCAACATGCTAGCAAAGGGTGGGCATAAGGCTATGCCGCATATGCCCTGTACATCCATGATTGTAGGGACTAATCATGCTTCCTGAGCTCGAAGAATTTCGTCAAAAAATCCTGGCACACGCAAGGTTGGTGGTTGCGAGGGCGCCGAAGATCGAATCTGAGGCGAGCACAAATGCGTCGCTCGTTCAGCCCTTCCTTCTGATTCTAGGATACGACGTCACAAACCCTGAAGAAGTCTTTCCGGAGCATCACGCGGACTTCTCTGATAAGTACCAAAACAAGGTGGACTACGCGATCCTGCACCATGGTGTTCCTGTCATCGCGCTTGAGTCAAAGCGCGTAGGTTCAGCAATGAAAAACGATCGCGGCCAGCTCCGCAGCTATTTCAACGCCTGCCCCACGGTGAAACTGGGCATACTCACGGACGGCCTGAAGTACGAGTTCTACGCGGACTCGGACAAGGCGAATATGATGGACGAGGCGGCTTTCCTGCGCCTTGATTTGGCGAAAGTCGCCAAAGACGGAAACATCGACGACAACACGCTTGGTGGTATCGCTGCGATCCGAAGCGGCTTTTTCAATCCTGAGGATGTCGGTGCCGAAGCAAAGCGCAAGTTGCTCTTTGAGTCGATCGTCGAGACAGTAAAGCAATTCAAGTCAGAGCCGTCTGATGATTTTATTCGATTCATTCTTGGGCGACCGGAAGTCGGTGGAAAAATCGCCAAGGTGACCCAAAAGCTTGTTGACGCCAATCGCGAAGTGGTTAAGTCCGCGATGGAAGCTTTCGTCGCTCAAGAGGCGCTTGCTCGCTTTGGATACGCTCCCAAGGACGTCGTCCGTGCACCACCGGAACGACAGGAGGCAATCATTGCCGCTCCTATAGCTGCTGCTTCCGAAGTCGAAGGGTTCACTCCATCAGAAGGCGAAATGAACGCACTAACCTACGCGAAGAATCGCCTGTTTTATCTCGTCCGGAATGACGTCCTCTTTCAGGAAGTTCAGAAAGTTACATTCCGAAAAACGAAGACGGCGTTTCGTGTGTACTATGGCAGGCCAAACAATGGCTCGCTATTTGACTACCGCGAGCACAAGGACGGGAAGGTCTCAGTTCAGTTTGCCGCGCTGGGTACCGAATGGATCGAATTCGCAGCCTCTACTGAGCTCGACGATCGCCTGTACAAATCATTCATCCAACGGGTGAAAGATGCCGGAGTCATCTTCGACAATGCACCCGTACTGCGCACAATACAGGGTGGTCAGACCGGCGGTGCTGCCTAGTGGAAGATCACCAAACTATTGTGGTTATTTGCGCCGGTGCGCCGGTGCGCGTCTGTGTGTGCATTAACGCAACTAGCGCGCGCACTCCATGCGCGCGCTAGTGGGT
>Ga0207702_10001818_pt1 | contig 20986 bp, 23 predicted proteins | sample KBSCornC62_FD_184302 | JGI IMG/M metagenome (GOLD analysis project Ga0207702, IMG submission 184302) | Corn rhizosphere microbial communities from Kellogg Biological Station, Michigan, USA - KBS Corn C6-2 (SPAdes) (version 2) | ecosystem: Host-associated > Plants > Roots > Rhizosphere > Soil ...
CAATGCCGAGCCTGGCGCTGTCCAACAGCAACCCCAACGATGCCGGCTACGGTCAGATCATCCCGACGACATCGGTCGATCAATATTCCGCAACGCTCGCCAGCTGGTTTGGCCTGGGTGCGAGCGATCTTGCCCTGCTGTTTCCCAACCTCGCGAATTTCAACGTCGGCAACCTCGGCTTTGTCTGACGGTTACGAGAAACGGGCCGCCGCTAGGCGTTGAAATCCTTCTGCTCGGCATCGCCGGAGGAAGCGGGACCCAAGATTTCCTCGCCTTGTTGCGGTCAGGAAACTTGCCGGTTCCTTTTCAACGAGGGCCACAGATACCGGCGCCAGAGCGTGCAGGCAACGGCGATGTAGAGCGCGCATATCGGCAACACGCGCGTCGAACGCATCCATGCGAACTCGCCGATCGTGATCTTTTCGCCGAAGAAAAAATACAACGATGGAAGCGAGATGACGGCACCGCAGACGACGAGCCAGCGCGCGTTCCCCTCGTCCATTCCATGATCGAGCAAAACGATGCCGAGCAGCAACACGGGAATGATGGCTGTGTACTGGTATTCCCATACCGTGTTGTAGCTGAGGAAGAACGTCAGTAGCAGCAGCACGGTCGCCCACATGGCTGCTCTCATCCGAGCCGTCTCGTCGCGTACCAACGGCACGCAGAACGAGGCCAGCAATGCGGCGAGCAACGGAAGCTTGTACAGCATTGCGGGCAGCTGGACGCCGACGAGACTGTTGAGGAAAGCCGAGAGCGAGAAAATCTGGATGTGATCCCAGTAGAAATCCGATTGAGCAACGAGATTGAGCCAATGAATCGCGTTGTCTTTCATCTCCGCGGTCAGCACGAAATGGTTGTTGTACACGTTCATGTGTCCACGCACGTAAGCGGGATCGAAGAACAGCGCGATCTCGCGTTGCAGCCCGACCGATGCGGGATTCAACGGCGGCACCAGCACGCATAACAGCGAAACGAGGACATAAACGGCGACGACGATCGCGGTTGCCTTGCGTGTTTGCCTGACCAGCAAAAACATCGGCAGGGCAAACAGCAGAATCGGCTTGGAAAACAGGCTGATCAACAAGCCGGCCGCGAGCTCGCGCTGCCCGCTACGCACTCCTCCCGACAAATCGAACAGGCCGACCACCGTGAGTGCCAGCGCCAGCACCAGCCAGCCATGCATGTTGCCGCTCGAAAGGAGGTTGAGTGCGGGAAATCCGAACACCGAGAAGAATATGCAGGCGGACTTGCCCAGTTCCGAGCTCGCCCGGCGCGAAAACATCCAACCCACGCATAACAAAAGCGCAATCGTGGCAACAGACCAGAGCCAAAGGCTCAACTCCGGCCGGAAAAACGCGAACCACGGGGCGACGAGCAGCACGAAAACTGGGTGACCGAGGTACCAGGTCACAGGCGGTCCACCGAACTGGACACCGGCAAAGGTGTCGAACATGCTCTGCCCGGCGAGCAAATTCAGGAACCCGCGCGGAATACACCAGTAGTCGATGCCGTGCGCCGAACTGTTGCCCCAGAAGAACGTTCCGAGCAGCCATTGCGGTTGCAGGAGAAGAACGGCGACCCAAAAACCGGTCGCATACCCGAGGAGTTTGCAGAGCGAATGCCGAGATAGCACGAAGCTGCGCGTCGTCTGCCGCGCTGCCGCGGCCATCGCTTGTTCCGACATGGAGGCGCCCCCGCGCTGCATGCGTGAACGCAATGCGTTCACGTCGGCAATTGTCGTCCAATCCATATTGGTCGGGGCGGCGGGATTCGAACCCACGACCCCCTGTTAAACAGGCAGTCTTACCCGTAAGTCCTTGAATTTCTTAGACCGCGATCCGACCACGTTGTTAAATGTGGGAACAATTGTGGGAGCATTGTGGGAACAACGCAAGGGGTCTGTAGGAATTCCCCACCGCCTCTGTCGGGCGCACCACCCGTGTGCGCACCCGCGACGGACGTAGGCGCCATTAACCGTTCAACCTCTCTCCCCAAGCTCGCCAAGGCGCCGTCTCCCGCCCACTCGCAGGCGAGCAAGGGACGTACAACCGGCAGACCGTGGCGCTACCCGAAAAGGCCGGTGACTGCTGCCGGTTGTGCGGCTTATCGGTCGGCCAAGAGCGGACGGTCGGCGGGATTTTGTTTTACCCGCATGTTCGTGCTTGGATATTTTTTGACCTTGCCGGGTGCCCGAGGTTTCATGCGGGTTCCGCCAAAACGGGGGTTAGAGATAGATAACAACCGCGCACGACAGAGCAACCGCTAGGCTTCATGCGGCCTCCAACAAAACAGCCCCTAGAGAGATAACAACCGCGCCCCTGGTGGAGGCGTCGACGCGGTCCGCTGCGGGTTCCAACAAAAGGGCCATTAGAGAGGGGATCCGTACAAAGTGGCTGCTATAGGGAGAACCAGCGGACCACCGAGGCTACAGCCAAGGTCTGCTGTGGGTTCCAACAAAACCGTTGGTATAGAGAAAAACCCCTGGTCACTGGCAACGCCCCATGAGCCAACAGGACGCCACCCTTGCGCCCAACACGTTAGCGGCACGTTCGCCGGAGTTTCCAAAGTGGCAGGTATAGGGAAAACCTCCCCCATTTCCCTGCACGATGAACGACGAAGTTCGACGACTAGCGACGACGACGCCAGAGGCTCCCGAGTTCCAAAAGGCGGCGTATAGGGAGAACAGCCGCGCGGCTGATCGACTGAGTTCCAAAAGAGTCGGTAGAGGGAAACCCCTTCCAAAACCGCTGATAAAGAGGGAACCCAACAAACGGCACCTAGAGGGGAAACCTATCGCCTCCCCGCTCCTTCGCCTTCATCCACGACTCCTACGGTACCCACGCCTGCGGCACCGACTTGTTGCACGTCGCAATCCGCGAGGCGTTCATCGAACAGTACGAGCGGAACGTGCTCGTGGAGTTCATGGACGAGATACGGGCGCAGATCGCGCCGGAGCTGGCGGAACAACTGCCGCCTCTACCGCCAGTCGGCAACCTGGACCTAGCCTTGGTGCGTGACGCTAGGTATTTCTTTGCCTGATAGTCTCGTTAACGCGATGATTTCGTTAGCGGATTTTATAAACATCCATTAGAGAGATAACCACCGCGCCGCCTGTCGATCCACCGGCAGGCGGTCCCACCGAGGAGACCCTTGTTCTTCCCCCGATCACTGATTCAGCAGGCCGAACGTCTCAAGGCGTCCGGCGTGCCGCTCCCCATCGACCTGTACCTGGCGCTGCAAGACCAAGGCATCGACTCAAGTCTGAATTTTATAAACCCGGGTTAGAGAGATAACAGCAGCGTTGCGGTGTCTGGATCGCCTCACCGTCGCATGGAGGCGATGCCGCTCACTGCGCAGGCCGATAGTCGAACCGCCATCGGTGCAATGCCGGTGACGTTTGAGAACCCATGGTTGCCGCTAGGGTAGCCATGCCATTCCGATTGGTGACGTTGGGTCACCCCCGCCGTTGAGACGCGGCAGCGAATCATCGTTGCTCGGTATGACCGAGCGCATCCCACAACACCCGTGAATGACCGCCAGCGAGTGCGGCACGGGCAGCTACTACCTGAGAGACCCAATGAAACCAACCAACCCATCAACCGTGACCGCTCACGAGGACACCATCATCCGCACATCAATGCACGTTGACGAGCATGGATGCGCGACCCTGACCATGCGCATTGAGGACACCAACGGCATTGCGACCACGAAAGTCTTTGACTTGGTCGAGCGCGGCACCTGCAACGCCGGGAGTACGCAGCGATGAGTCCCGCCACAAGCAAACTCGTGGTCGACGGTCGCGGCAAACCGATCCATGTTGCCCGCAGGACCGACCATCAAGGTCGACGGTACGTCATCGTTCCCGTTCACGGAGCACGCGAGTATACCGCGAAGGTAAACCCGTTGGCGCTGCCTTACGCCGTCGTCGACGAGGACGCGTTCGACTGGCTGTGCGATGTGGGTCTGTTCCGTGCTTGGATTTTGAATTGCAGCAACGCGAGCAAACCACAGTGGTCCTATGTGCGCACGACGATCCCGGGCTCTGGCCTTCGGTCGGTCGCACAGTTGATCGCGCAAGCCCCAAGCGGCAGCGGCATCTCATACCGCGATGGCAACCCCCTGAACCTGCGTCGGGAGAACTTGGAGATTCGCGGCGGCCGTAGCAAAGGCGACTGCATCCGCGCAGTTGACCAGAACGGTCGCAAGGCACTGAACCCAGCGAAGGCCGCACGGCTGACCCTGCAATTGGAGACCCCGCATGATTTCGTCGCAGACATCTGAGACGGCATCCAACGATGCAGCTTCATCGGCTGTCCCCCGCACCCCGGCCGATGTCTCTCCGCAGCACGCCTACGGCGACGTTCGGTTCCAAGTCGCGCGAATGGACGTGGAGACGTTCAATCGCATCAAGCAATGGCAGCGTTCGCTCAACGCAAGCACGGGCCGGAAGCTGACCAACAGCCAGGTTCTGCGAATGCTGATTCTGTCTGTTCCGGCACCTGCGGATGCCGACGTGCAAAAAGCCACATAAACGGGGGTCACACCCCCACCCCGCTACTACCCCACCGCCCCATCCCTGCGTGTCGCTTCTACGCGGCACCCCCGCATGCGGATGGGGCATCCAAACTCATACCCAAGGGACACCGAATGAAACTCAGTGGAGAGCACCGCTGCCAGTGTGCGAAGTGCGGAAAGTATTTCGCTAACACCCGCTCTTTCGATAAGCACCAGATCGACCAGTTCGAAAACCTGAAGCAACCCGTGCTTTGCATGACGGTTGCACAGTTGGAAGCAAAGGGCCTCGTCAAGGACACACGCGGATTCTGGATGATTCCGAATCGTCCGTACAAAGCTGCGCGGCAGGTATCGACCAAGAACGATGCTGGTGTGATGATCGCTGCGGCTGCTTGACCGAACGTCGACTTAAGGTCGACTCACGGTAGGGGTGTCCAGAGGGGACGAAGTCCCTTCTGGTCTCCATCAACCGACGATGGATTTCATCATCGACCAAGAAAAAGAACTTCGTTCTTTGTCGACCAACGAGAACAAGTTCCCCTATTGACTCCCATATCTGGTCTGTGTCACGTGTGCGTGCACGCGTAATAAGCTCTTACTTATTGTTATCTATTAGGTTGACCTTAAGGCTCACCATATTCTTTTTCCTTCTTGGTTTCTTATTTCTTAAGGTCAACACTGTGTTGACCGCTCGCTGACCTTTCGTTAACCGTTGGTCACCCGCTCGTTTCTCCTGCTGCTGTCGACGTTGCAACCGTGGTCGATCCTTCGGGATAGCAAACGCCCGATGACGACGCGGTCGAGGATAACCCCTCAGAATCAATTCTGAGCGCGAGGGGTGCGGCCTAGAATCGACGCGCAGCGGTGAACTGAGGGGTTGGTAGCAGGTCGGCCTCGGACGCGCTGAAATGTGTCGCCCCCGCAAAGCTTGCCGGCAACCCACGGGTCCGATGGTCGACGCCTCTTGCCTGTCGCCACATCGCCATGTGACGATCCTCGCGGGGGCAGCGTGGTGTTGGCAGCAACCGGGCACGAAGCCAGCAACGGCGGAACGGATCGCTGGAGGGAAAGTTATGGGGACTTCGATGGAGACACGGATCATCGTCGCGGTATTTTGCGGCGTTGCTCTAGGGGTGTTCGCAAGCAAGAAGAACCGCAAGTCTTGGGTTTGGACTTTGCTCGGCACTGCGACGGGAGTGATTAATCTACTTCTGACGTTGGTCGTCTTCGCCGTCTTGACCTTCCTCCCGTATCGATGCCCTCGTTGCGGCCAGTCCCTGACCAACAAGCAGGCACGAGAAAAAGCGTGCCCGGCATGCCCCGCTGTGGCGGAGGTTAGCGAAAAAGAGCCCGCAACTGACATCGCCTCATCCGGCGACCTTGCGACGCCTCTGAACGATCTGCTGCCAACACCACCAAGCACACCGGTCGCACCTCACAAGTCGCGATGGGCACCCGTGAAATTGCTCGCCTTGGTCCTCAATTGGCCTTGCCTCGCCGTGTGTTTGGTCGGCATCGTAAATCTTGCGGTGCACGCTGATCATGCAAGTGGGCTCATAGTCATCCTTCCCTTTGCCGCGGCCTTAGCTGCCTACCACTTCCAACCTCCCAAGTGGTTTGTCGGTTTAGCCTTAGGCGTGAATGTCTTGTGGGTCATCGCTGGCGGCGCATTCTTCGGGTTCATGGTCGCTTGGCGTGGACAGGTCGCCCCCATGCCGTTGGGGTTCAGTCTGGCAATGCTGCTTATGCTCGCTGTGTGCACCTTGAATGTCGTGCTACTGGTCAGGCAGCTCGGCACCACGAGAGTGCAGCCGACTGATCCGCCATTCAATCAGTCAGCCGCAGATTAAGGAGCAAGGCGGATCGAAGATTCGGTGCTATATCTGTAGTTATGCAGCAAGGACGGGATGTGCAGAAAGTTGCTTGCACTAAGTGCGGAACACTGATTCTCCCCGCCACGGCGCAGAAGACAGGCGGGCTGTGTCGTCCGTGCAGCACAGGTAAACGAGAAGCGATCGAACGATCCAAGGCGTATTACCATAAAGAACGCGAACTCAATCGCACTGACCCGGAGCGCCTTTTCTGGAAGGCACTCGTGGGCCGCGTTTACAGTCCTGGCGGCTTCGACGCACTTCATGCGCCAGAGAAGAAGTACTTCGCTGCGCAGGTGCTTCTGGGAGAAGTTTACAACGGTGGTTTCGAGCAGTTTTTTTACAACCATTCCGGCGACTACTTCACAATCGTATCGCAAACCCTCCTTGAGTTAGGAGCGCAGCGTTGTTTGAGGCTACTCAGGCGAGCCAAAGAAATTTTGTTCGCCAAAGACGACGTTCCTCTTTACACGCCAGACCGGCGCCGGTACTTGGCCAGTCACCCTATCAAAGAGCGCCAGGCGCTTGAGGTGCTGGACAAGGAGTTCTGGTCAGACCCGGACGCGCTACATGAGAAGCTATCGGCGTTCGCCAGAGAGCACCGTTTGTTCGGTGTTGCTGTATAACTATTCGCTCAGGCGGACGCTGTGACGGGTTCGGGTGTGTGTCCGTACTAGGCCACTTCCCCATCATCTGCAAAATGGTCGATTGCCATGTCGTTGCGTAGGAATTTTCCCGCTCAGTTCGATTCCGCGCTTTCAATATCGCCCGGGTCGATGTCGAAGCCGCTGACCCAAACCCGGATATATTCGATCGCCGCTTCGCGATCCTTGTGCATCGTGGTCGCGTGCGGGTGGCGCCAATCGTAAAGAATCCATCTCACGGCGTAGCCAGTGGGGCAGCCGTTCATCTGTGCGAACTGCTTGCCGTCAAGCCACGCACCCCAAGTGCTGCTCGTGCCGACGGAGCCGTAGGTCAACTGTTCGATCGCTGGTTTGTCGCCGCGCATGATTTATAGGATAGCGATCCGCGTCTCATCATTTGCTACGCTGCGGATGCTCGTAGTGGCCCCCCCTGAGGCTAGATTTAACGCGTTAAATTTAGTCGTTGAAGCCATGCAGTCTCATGCAAAGCTTCTCCAAGTAATTCAATTACATGCACCTGAATGCAAACCCTCCGATATGCAAGTAACATAACTGAGGGTATTGAAATGCAAGCCTTACGACGCTATAGTTCGACCGTCGCATTGAGCGACTACGGACCCGACGAACCGGTTAGAGTTTGGTCTACCGCCCCGAAAGGGGTTCCACCCAGAGTGGTATATCCAAGAGTCCCCGGCCCGAAACATCGCTTTGCAAACAGCCCGCCTTACAGCGGGCTTTTTGTTTTCTAGACATCCGGAGGACGATGGGTTTCCTTCCCATTCACGGTGTTGACGATCAGGTTCGTCAGGGAAACCTTCTGTGCCCCAGCTCGGGCTTGGGCAGCATCATTTCTCGAATAGGCACTTTCAATCTCCATCTCAACGAAGTGCTTGCGCCGCCTCACGTTGAAATAGACGAAATATTCAGTCCATTGGCTATTGGTTGGATTGCGCCAAATGAAATAGTTTTCGTGCCTTGTGAAGTAGCAATTCTTGATTCCCATCACTATGGCAGGCAGCGCTAAGCTTTCATTCCATCGGATGGGGCAGAAGACCCTAGTCTCGTTCGGACGCTTAGTGCAGTTATAGTAGTGAGCAGCATTGGCACCAGGAACTTTGTCTAGTGCTTGAGTGAAGCAATGATGAGAGTAGGTGATGCGAAGCTTCACCGTAATTGCCGCCCTACCTGGCTTCTTCTTCGTCCTCTCGACCGCAGGAATGTCGTAGTCGATGATAACTGGACGAAGATGGTCAACGGCGTAGTCGTTGCCGTCCTGAAAATGATCGACCCAAAACGGGCCGGTACAAATGGTTGCCATCCGCCTTCATCCCCTTTTCTTGCCCCTATTGCGCTTTAGGCGGCGAGCTGCCCCCTTCCTTTTCCCCGCGATGATTGATCCGCGCCCGCCGATCACCAGACTACTTTGCAGGATTGACACTTGGGTTCGGTGGTGGCGTGTACGCGCTTCCCTGCGGTTTCGTTGGGTCGACCCAAGGATTAGGTAGCTGGTATGACCTTTGGTCATCAACTGACCTCGCGCGTTCCTTGTCCACAAGCCTCCATCCCATGCCCTGCATGCAGCTATGAAAATCTGCATTTCGCCCGATAGTGGCGGCGAGGTTGGCTCCGACGCTTGCGGTGTCCTGAGTCGCCGTACCGCTACAGGTGCTATACGACGAGCAGTTGGCCGTCGTGTTATATCCAGTAGGCTGCGGAGTCGGATAGCGAACGTTGGCACTCTGATAGCACATTGCACGATCCGTGTAGAAATCTCTCGTGGATGCTCCGGGCTTTGTCCACACTTGCTCAGTGCAGGCGGAAAGAAGGGCTAGCGCAGCAAATAGCGGCGCACGGTGGCGCATAAGAACTCCCCTGTTGAATAACCCCGTGCAAAGTAATACATGAATTGACGATCTTGTTCTACTCGGCCTCACACACTTCGGCGATATTTTGCATCGCGCATCCGTCAGCCCATCCAAGCTCGAACGATTTCCAAGATTCCCCCCGTGGGTGGTCGAGTCCACACGCGGGCTAACCATGGCCCCTCCTTTTCCCGGCGATGATTGACCCGCGTGGTTGACGCGTTGCCCGACCTTAGGGACTACACACATGCTGCTGGATACGACCATGGCAGCGGCATACCTCGGCGCTGCGGAGCACCAGTTGATCCACTGGCGACGGCAAGGTTACGGCCCCGCCTACGTGCGACTCGGTCGATCCATCGGCTATCGATGCGAGGCGCTAGACGCGTGGCGCGACTGGTGCGAAGCGTTCTGTCGCAAGTACGGTTCGCTGAATTGGTGCAAAGCCCGGCGTTGGGCACACAAGCGCACGCGTCGACCCGGCAACGAGCACGCGGTGCCCGAGTCTGATCTGCTGCCGCCGCTGCTAGATAGCAAGGCGACAGACTGAGCCGCGACTCGTGCACGTTGAGTGAGAATGGCTCCCCGAGACGGACTCGAACCGCTGCGCACCCGCCACAGTCTTGCACATCGCTTGCGCTGACTATGCGGCTAGCCGCGCCAATAGGTTTCTCACGCTGCCCTTATGCCACAGCCCACCGCGAGGCGTTCGCATCCCACGCTCAGTCAACGCGGTGGCGATGCCGCCCAAGCTCACGATGCCCTCGTCGCGTAGCGACTGGATTACGGGCGCCAAGTCGTGTGCGTGCGCGTCGGCTGACGCCACGACCGCCCTGATGCCTGCCTCGTTACCCTTCCCTGCGCGACGCAGCGCAGCCGCGCCATTGGGATTCCCCAAACGCTGACCGCGTGCCTGTAAGCGTATCTTGGCTGCCTGTAGCGCTTCGCGCGTGCGTCGAGAGATGGCGATACGCTCTTGCTCGGCGACCAGCGCCATGATGCCGACCGTGAGCTCGTTAGCGTCCGGCATGTCGGCGGCGATGAACTTCGCCCCTGAGTCGCGTAGCGTGAGCAGGAAGGCCGCATTGCGGGACAGACGGTCGAGCTTCGCAATCACTAGCGTCGCTCCCGTCACCTTACACAGGTGCAACGCCTTGGCGAGTTCAGGGCGTGCATTGCTCTTGCCGCTCTCTACCTCCGTGAACGTCTTCAACTCGGTTAGCTGCCGATGCGCTGCATAGGCGTCGATGGCAGACCGCTGCGCTTCCAAGCCCAGACCGCTGCGGCCCTGCTTGGCGGTCGAGACGCGGAGATAGGACACGAATTTGGCTGACTTCATGGCGAGGTATAAGACTACCTAACGAGCGTTAGTCGGATTTATACCACGCGATTCTCTCGACCTCAACTAGCCGCAGCTGGCTCCGTGTACGCCACCTTCGCGTAATACGCTGTCAACACGCGATCCAGTTCCGCTAGCTTTTGCGGAATGGCGATGTTTGCAGCCAACGCGTATGCGTCGATTCCTGATGTTAGCGCCTTGGTTGCGTCCAAGATTAGCTGCGTTGGGCTTTCTCGCTCGGGCCCGTAAAGGAACGCGTATACCTCTCCCCTTTCGTTCTTGACTAAATGCCGCTGCAGGTCGCGAGGGGAATGATGCACCGACTGCGACCTAAGCGCGTAGTGCGCCCAGAACAGCTCTTTCGTTTTCCCGGCAGCTGCCCAGTCCCATTCGTTCATCCCCTTCCCATTCTTTTTCTTCAAGGGACGTCCCGCCTCCGCTTCCAACTCAGCGCGTGCCGCCGCCGCCTTGTCCAACTGCTCTTGAATCCAGGTGTCTGGAACACGGTCTACGGCATCGCCCCATTCGTCTTGAAACTGTTTGAAGTCGCGCATCATTCGCTCGTTGTCAGTGCTTTCCTGAGCTAGAAATTCATATAGTAGGTCGGGCTTCTCACATATGGCGCGGAGGCGAATGAGCGCATCCAAGAGTGACCTATGAAGCGCCTTTGCCTCAGTAACGAAGCCGAACGCGGCAAGCATGCAGAGGCCGTCTAGACCGGAAATCATTCGTAGCAAAAGAACAGTTCGCGTCATGCCGACCATTTCTCCCGGCAACACCTTCGCAGCTTCGATAAGCTGCTCGCCTTGCCTTGCTATGGCGTGCGCAAGGTCTACAGCGCTTCGTTCTCGCGCATACTGATTTAACATCCATTTCCAGCGCCTTCTTAATTCCGGGGGCGGGGTTACCGCGCCTTCCCCTGCATCCGCTTTGATGCTGTCCGCCATTTCATCAATCCTTCGGTATGGGGTTGGCTTCTGTCCCCTAGATATTCGAAACCGTAGACTTGCACATCTTCGCAGCGGTGATGAGGCTCAGAGTGACGTACGACGAAGCTACCAAAACACCCGGCGTCGGATTCTGCTTTGACGCACCTACTCCGCTACCGCTCATGGGGCTGCGGTCCTGCCATCCCCTAATGATCGGATCGCTCGCAGCGCTCGTCTTCATAGAGATGAAAATCTGCGAAACACAGCGCTTGGGACAGTCGAAACTTTCCTGCTCGGAATTGCTCTTCCATGAAAGGGATAGGTTCGGTGTATTCGCCTACTCAAATGTGCAAGTTCGATTCGCCGCTCCAGTCGAAGCGCTTGTGGAGGCGGGAATGATTCAAGCATGGGAGATTGAGCGGGGACAATCTCATTCTACGGTTGCTCTTAAGCCGGAGTTTGCGGCCTACGCTCTTTGTGCCGACCTAGTCAACCGCTTTATTGACATACAGACGGTAGCGTTCGAAACATATTGGGTTCCTCATATCCGATCCGAAGACATCCACAGCATGTTCATCATGGACTGGTCGGACCCCGCTAATCCTAAGGCGCTAGGGGTACTTTCGGGCATTCCCGGCGGACCTCGCTTCAGAATAGCGGGCAAGCTTGGATTCCCACCTAAGGACATTGGACGGATACGTGACGTCATTGAAAAGCTCCCCCTCGCTCTTTGGGAGGAGATACTGAATACCGCGCTGCGAGATGCTGAAGTAGGGCGCTTTCGGTCGGCAGTCATGCACGCCTGCTTAGGTGTTGAGTCATACGTGCGAGAAGTGTTGACGCTGAATTCCACTCATGTCGCAGACAAGGCATTTGCAATTCGGACTCTAAAGCCCCTTGCAGAAAAGAAAGGCTGCTTGCCCTCCCTGCTCGGTTATTCCCTCGACTCTGCCGCAGCACCCTCGCCGCTCCGCGAACACTATCAGCGAATCGCCACACTGCGCGACTCGGTGATGCACACCGGCAATCTGACTTACGTATGGCCTCGAAACTCGCCTACCAGCGTAGACGTAGGCGTGCCAGAGGCGGTCGCCGACCACCTCGACATGGCGCTCAGTTTGATTCGCGAGATTGCCGATGAACTGCAAAAGAAAGGGTACCAAGACGGACAGCGCGGTATGGTTGCAGCCAAAGTTCCTCGCGTATATCAGAACGACCAGCCGGAGCAGCCTCAGCCGCAAGATGGGTTAACCTTTGCTGAGCTACAGCTCGGAACTTAGGCGAACCTCCGCATACTCAACCTTGCCCATGGCATCACGCAAAGTCGCCAGCGACAGCTCCTTCGTGTACACACTCGCACTGATCCCATGTCCAGCATGGCCTGTCAGTGCGTCTATGACTGGCAGCGATACCCCAACCTCCGCCAGCTTCGTCGTGAACGTGTGGCGGAAACTGTGGTAGTCGAGACCACGACGACCGAGGCCGATGCGTTCGCGATACGTCCCGAACCATTTTGAAAACGACAGGCCGCGCTTCAGGTCCTTGCCGCGCGGGGTCAGCTCGGGAAACACAGGGTCGGAAGGTTTCCGCGCGATCGCCTTCAGGTATTCCATGAACCCCAACCGCAGTACCTGGGAGTGCACCGGAACACGCCGTTTCGAGTGCTCGTTCTTCACCTGCTTGGTCCCTTCATCGTTGATCGCGAAATACATGACCCCCTCCGCCTCGCGCACGTCGCCGCGCACCAGTTGCGCGAATTCTTCAAGGCGGTTGCCGTGATACAGACCAAGGATCGGCAGCCAGTACTTCGCGTCCTTGATTAAATTCGGTCCCGCGACGCTACGAGCGGTCGGCCCTTGGTTCCCGGTGAACAACGGCGAGGCAAACAGCTTGCGTAGCTCGTCGCCTTGCCACTGGTCGCGCTTGCGATCTGACCGAATCTTGTTCGGCAGCGTGTGACCACGCGCGGGGTTCTCGCCTTCGTAGATGCCGCGCTTGCGCAGGTATTCGAACAGGCCGCTAAGGGTGACCATGTGTCGCCTTACGGTCTTCTCCGTGAGGCGCCTTACGTCCTGTCCCTTCGCAGCGCGGACAATCTCGCGTGGGGTCTTGTCGCTCCACTTACGGTCCTTGCTATAACTCACCGGCAGCCCGCGCAACACGTCTGAGAATTCGGAGCACTGAGTGCGGCGATACGCGTTGACTGGCAGGTCTCCGCACACCGACAGGAACAAGCGGAACGTCCCTTCGTTCTGGACCAACGTATGCCGACGCCATCCACTGTCGCCAGTGGTCATTCTGTCGACGAACTGCGGCAACACGGTCGATAGCGGCGGGCCGGTCGGTCCGGGCGCAGGAACAACAATGGGTACCGAGGGGGTAGCCTCAACTTCGAACACCGCAACGTTTGGAGCGTGCCGTATGGTCTGATCTTCGGACGACGTAATGTCGTAGCCCCCCTCAACGGCTCGGGGCGGTTGGTGTCGGTCGAGGTCGGCCCTCAGCGCGAGAGCAAATTGTTCCTTGAGGATCGCTCTCAGGTCCGCCGCATGCCCGCTGCCTCTGAGCACTCGGTTGAACACATGATCGAGGAGACCGGCAACATGCTGCGCCTCTCGGTAGTCGAGAGTTCGCAAAGACAGGGTCACTTCATCGCCACATCCGGGTACTCGTCGCCGGTAGTGGAATAGTCCCCGCTTCGTGCAAATGTGGGAACGTTGTGGGAACGTTTGTGGGAACGTTCGCGAAATACGCAGGTTTTGCATTGGGCCTCATCCTGAGGCCGGATCGCTATCTTCTTGTTCTATCGGTAAAAACCGACTGCCAATCCATATTGGTCGGGGCGGCGGGATTCGAACCCACGACCCCCTGCCCCCCAGGCAGATGCGCTACCAGGCTGCGCTACGCCCCGACCGTGATGAAAGCGAATTGTAGCAAAGGAAACTGAAAAGTGCGGCCGCGGATGGCCGCTTCTTGATCTTCGCGAGCACGCAGGATCGCGAAAATTCAGTGCTTGAGGATATACAGCACTTCTTCCAGTTCCATGCGCACCTGACGCACGATCTGGTTGGAAATGCTGGTTTCCACGCGCGCCTGCTGGCCTTCGAGGCGCTGCCGCGCGCCGGTGATGGTGAAGCCCTGGTCGTAGAGCAGCGCGCGGATCTGACGGATCATCAGCACATCGTGGCGCTGGTAGTAGCGGCGATTGCCGCGGCGCTTGACCGGCTTGAGGTTCGAGAATTCCTGTTCCCAATAACGCAGCACATGCGGCTTGACCGCGCACAGCTCGCTCACTTCACCGATCGTGAAGTAGCGCTTGGCCGGGATGACCGGCAGCTCGTTGTTACTGCCTTGATCCAGCATAAGACTCTACCTTGAGCTTGAGCTTCTGTCCGGGCCTGAACGTTACCACGCGCCGCGCGGAAATCGGAATCTCCTCGCCGGTCTTCGGGTTGCGTCCGGGCCGCTGGTTCTTCTTGCGCAAGTCGAAGTTGCCGAAACCGGAGAGCTTGACCTGCTCCCCACGTTCGAGCGCTTCGCGCACGACATCGAAGAACGCGTCGACGAATTCCTTCGCCTCGCGCTTGTTCAGACCGACATCCGTGAACAGACGTTCGGCCATTTCCGCTTTGGTGAGTGCCGTCATCCTACCCCCTCAATCTCGCTTGGCAGTCGCGTTGCAATGCGGCCACTGCCAAATCGACGCTTTCATCCGCATCGGCATCAGTAAGAGTGCGTGAATCATCCTGCAAAATCAAGCCGATGGCGACACTTTTTAGTCCTTGTGCGAGATTCGGCCCGGCGTAGCGATCAAACACGAAAATCTCATGCAAAACCGCTCCGACAGCGTGACGCACGGCCATTTCGACTGCGGCATAGCTCACATTTTCTGGCAATTCGAACGAAAGGTCGCGTCGCACCGAAGGGAATCGTGCCACCGCCGCGCCTCGCGGCACCGTGCGTGCGACGATAGGTTCGAGATCGAATTCAAAGGCATACACGTCGGCGTCGAAATCCAGCGCCTTCAGCAAACGTGGGTGCAGCGCGCCGAGGCTGCCAACGACGCCATCGCCGCGCAGGAAATCCGCGGAACGACCCGGATGCAGCCAGTTCGCCGCCGAAGCGGCGGTACGGAAGGCACGCACATCGCCGGTCAGCGCGAACAGCGACTCCGCATCGCCCTTCACGTCGTAGAAATCGACCGCACGCTTGTCCGCCGCCCATTGCAATTCGTTGGCCTGACCGCAAGCGACGCCGGCAACGCGCACGGTCTCGAGCGGACCGTCCGCACCTTGCTTGAACACGCGCCCGATCTCGAACAATCGCACGCGCTCCTGCTGGCGACGGCGATTGGCGATCAAGGCTGAGACCAGGCCCGGCAGAAGTGAGGTGCGCATCGTGCCGAGATCGGCGGCGAGCGGATTGGCCAGCGCGATTGCGCCGGTGTCGAGCTGCCAGCGCTTGAGCAGATCGGCGTCAAGGAATGCGTAGGTGACAGCCTCGCGATAATCGCGTGCGGCAAGCTGGCGACGCAGCGCGGCTTCGTCGACGCGCGTCTCCGACGGCTCGGCCACGCGAATCTCGCCGGCCGGCATCGTCGTCGGAATCTTCTCGTAGCCATGGATGCGCGCGATCTCTTCGATCAGGTCCTCTTCGATCGCGATGTCGAAGCGCCGTGTCGGCGGTATCGCACGCCAGCCATCCGCCGTCGTCTCGACCTGCATGTCGAGCGCGGCGAGGATGCGTGCGACGTCGGCATCGGCAACATTGATGCCGAGCACGCGTTTCAGGCGCGCGCGGCGCAGCGATACGGCAGCCGGTTGCGCGAGGAATTCCGGCAACGTCGCCTCGGTGATCGGGCCGGCTTCGCCACCGCCGAACTCGACGATCAGTTGCGTCGCACGTTCGAGTGCGAGCCGCGGCAGCTCGGGATCGACGCCGCGCTCGAAACGATGCGAAGCATCGGTATGCATGCCGAGCTTGCGCGCGCGGCCGCTGATCGCGGTCGGCGCGAAATGCGCGGCTTCGAGGAACACATCGCGCGTCGCATCGGTCACGCGCGTCTCGTAACCGCCCATGATGCCGGCGAGCGCCACCGGTTTGTCGACATCGGTGATGACCAGGAACTCGGAATCGAGCTTGACCTCCGATTCGTCGAGCAGCTTGAGGTTCTCGCCTGCACGCGCGCGGCGTACGCCGATCGTGCCGGTCAGCGTCGTGTTGTCGAACGCGTGCAGCGGCTGGCCCATTTCGAGGAGCACGTAATTGGTCACGTCGACGAGCAGGCTGATCGGGCGCAACCCCGAACGGCGCAGGCGTTCGGCCATCCAGAACGGTGTCTGTGCGCTTGCATCGATGCCTTCGATCAGGCGGCCGCAGTAGCGCGGACAATCGGCACCAGCGTGCAATTCGACCTTGCGCTCGTGCATCGTCGTCGCGGCGATAGTCGCGATCGCGGGAACTGCCGCGGGCACGCCGAAGATCGCGGCCACGTCGCGCGCGACGCCCTGTACGGACAGGCAATCGGGGCGGTTCGGGGTGAGTTTGATTTCGATCGCCGCATCGGGCAAATGCAAATAGTTTGCGAGCGGAGTGCCGACCGGCGCATCGCCCGGCAGTTCAAGCAGGCCGGACGCGTCCGCATCGATGCCAAGTTCCTTGGCCGAACAGAGCATGCCGAACGAATCGACGCCACGCAGCGCGGCTTTCTTGATCTGCATGCCGTTCGGCATCGTCGCACCGACCGTCGCCAGCGGCGCCTTAAGGCCAGCACGCGCGTTCGGCGCACCGCAGACAATCTGCACGGTCTCGCCCGTACCCGTCGCTACCTGACACACGCGCAGCTTGTCCGCGTTCGGATGCGCAGAGCATTCGACGATTTCCGCGACGACGATGCCCTCGAGCGGACCTCCGATCGCCTCGACGCCCTCGACCTCGAGGCCGGCCATCGTCAACTTGTGGCGCAGCTCATCGCGAGTCGCGTTGAGCGGAACGAGTTCGCGCAGCCAGTTTTCTGAAAATTTCATTGCAGGGTCGCCGTGTTCTCTTGGCCGTCATTCCGACGGAAGCCGGGTGACGGCAGTGTGTTATGCAAACTGCTTGAGGAAACGCACATCGTTCTCGAAGAATGCGCGCAGGTCGCCGACGCCGTAACGCAGCATCGCGAAGCGTTCGACGCCCATGCCGAAAGCGAAGCCCGTGTAGCGCTCGGGATCGATGTTGCAGGCACGCAGCACGTTCGGATGAACCATGCCGCAGCCAAGCACCTCGAGCCAAGCGGTCGATCCATCCTCGCGGTCCCAGCGGATGTCGACTTCCGCGCCTGGTTCGACGAACGGGAAGTAGCTCGGACGGAAACGCATCTCGAAATCGCGCTCGAAGAACGCACGCACGAATTCGGCGAGCGTGCCCTTGAGGTCGGCGAAGGTCGAGGTCTCGTCGACGAGCAGACCCTCGAGCTGGTGGAACATGGGGCTGTGGGTCTGGTCGGAGTCGGAGCGGTAGACCTTGCCCGGCGCAATTACGCGCAGCGGCGGCGTGCGCCCGGTCATCGCGCGGATCTGCACCGGCGAGGTATGCGTGCGCAGCAGGCGTCCGTCGAGGAAATAGAACGTGTCGTGCATGGCGCGCGCCGGATGGTGCGGCGGGAAGTTCAGCGCCTCGAAGTTGTGCCAGTCGTCCTCGATCTCGGGGCCGTCGGCGACCTCGTAGCCGAGCCGCGCGAAGACGTCGATCATGCGCTCGAGCGCACGCGTGATCGGATGCAGGCTGCCGCGCGCGCCGTTGCGCCCAGGCAAGGTGACGTCGATCGTCTCCGAGGACAGGCGCTGCTCGAGCAGCGCGGCCTCGACCTCGGCACGACTCTCGGCGATCGTCGCCTCGACTTCTTCCTTTGCGCGGTTGACGCGATCGCCGAAACTCTTGCGCTGCTCGGGTGGAAGCTTGCCGAGCGTCTTCAGCTCGCCCGTGATCAGACCGGCCTTGCCGATCAACTCGACACGCAAGTCTTCGAGCTTCGCCTGCAGCCTCTTCGGATCGAGCTTGCCCTTGATCTCGGCGACTTTCGCGACGATGCCGTCGAGCTTCTGCTGGAAGCCATCGTTGTCGCGAAAGCGCTCGCGCAGCGAGTCCATCAGGGCATCGATTTTCTTTTCCAGACGATCGCTCATATCAGTCCATAGTTTCTCATGCCGTCACTCCGCCATGGCTTGTAGAAATGACGAGCAAAAAAAGAGGGAGCTAGGCCAAGGCCCGGCTCCCTCGCGTCTATTTCAGCCATCATCCATGATGGCGAGAATCAAAAAGCGCTCTGCCATGACCGCACGTTTCAATGCGGGCATGGACGCGATGTGATTCTCTTACGCTGCGAGCGCGCCCTTGGCCTTTTCGGCGAGGGCGCCAAACGCGGCGATGTCGTGCACGGCGATGTCGGCGAGCACCTTGCGGTCGACCGTGATGTTGGCCTTCTTCAGGCCGTTCATCAGGCGGCTGTAAGACAGGCCGAACTGGCGCGAGGCCGCGTTGATGCGCACGATCCACAGCCCGCGGAACTGGCGCTTCTTCTGCTTGCGGCCGATATAAGCGTACTGGCCGGCCTTGATGACCGCCTGCTTGGCAGCGCGGAAAACCTTGCGGCGGGCGTTGTAATAGCCCTTCGCACGGGAAATGATCTTCTTGTGTCGACGGCGGGCGACGACACCACGTTTTACTCGTGCCATGGTTTCGTCTCCTTACACGTAGGGAAGCATGCGCGCGATGCGACCGGAGTCTTCTTTGCGCACGATGTTGGGACCACGCAGGCCGCGCTTACGCTTGGTCGACTTCTTGGTCAGGATGTGGCTCTTGAAGGCATGACCGGCTTTGTATTTGCCGGATGCCGTCTTGCGGAACCGCTTCGCGGCGGCCCGATTGGTTTTGATCTTGGGCATGGCCCAACTCCTTATGTTGATTTGTATACTCGCCCGAGCGGCAGCTTCGCTGCGCTTTCCGTCCTGCTCTGGCTTAGCTTGTTTAAGTCCGCACGAAGCGGACGGGTTCCTGGCTCCACCTCTCTTCCGCACAAACGGAGGAGAAGCAAACCGTCAGCGGCGAAAAGACTGTTGTCCTTTCCGCCGCCCGCATGATCCAAGCGAAATCGCCTCGATCACTGCTTCTTTTTCGGAGCCACCATCATCACCATCTGCCGACCTTCGAAGCGCGGGAAGCTTTCGACTACTGCTTCCTCGGCAACGTCCGCCTGGATGCGCCTGACCATCTGCTCGCCCAACTCCGTGTGCGCCATTTCGCGGCCCTTGAAGCGGACGACGATCTTGACCTTGTCGCCCTCTTCGAGGAAGCGCTTCATGTTGCGCAGCTTCACGTTGTAGTCGCCGTCTTCGGTCGAGGGGCGGAACTTGAGCTCCTTGATCTCGACCTGCTTGGTCTTGCGCTTGGCCGCGTGCGCCTTCTTCTGCTGCTCGAACTTGAACTTGCCGTAGTCCATGATGCGGCAAACGGGCGGATCGGCGGTCGGTTGAATTTCGACCAGATCCAGGCCCAGATCGGAGGCCATCGTCAGCGCTTCGTCGCGCGACAGTATGCCCACCTGTTCTCCTTCGGCGCCGATGACGCGCACCCGCGGAACACGAATCTCCGTGTTCTTGCGGTTAGCTTTTTCAGTGGCTATAAGTAACTCTCCAGTAATTTATTCCAGTAAATTCAAGATATTGCTATGCATTCTTGAATTCGTTTCGCAGCTTGTCGGCGAACTCGGAAGCCTTCATCGAGCCCAGGTCTTCACCCGACCGCGCACGCACGGCGACGAGCCCGAGTTCCTTTTCGCGATCGCCGACCACGAGAAGGTACGGAATCTTCTGCAACGTGTGTTCGCGTATTTTATAGCCGATTTTCTCATTGCGCAAATCGGCCTCGACACGGAAACCTTGCCGGACAAGGGTTTGCGTCATTTCCGAGGCAAATTCGGCCTGTGCGTCGGTAATATTCATGATCATGGCCTGCACCGGTGCCAGCCACGCCGGGAATTGGCCGGCATGGTGCTCGATCAGGATGCCGATGAAGCGCTCCATCGAACCGACGATGGCCCGATGCAGCATCACCGGCTGGCGGCGCTGGCTGTGTTCGTCCACATATTCCGCACCGAGACGTCCCGGCATCATGAAGTCGACCTGCATCGTGCCGAGCTGCCAGGTACGGCCGATCGCGTCGCGCAGGTGATATTCGATCTTCGGTCCGTAGAACGCGCCCTCGCCCGGCAACTCCTGCCATTCGACGCCGCAAGCTTTCAACGCGGAACGCAGCGCATTCTCGGCCTTGTCCCAGGTCGCGTCGTCGCCGAGGCGCGGCTCGGGACGCAGCGCGATTTTGATCTGGATGTCGGTGAAACCGAAATCCGCGTACACCTTCAGTGCCTGGCGGTGAAACGCCGTCACCTCGGTTTCGATCTGATCTTCCGTACAGAAGATATGGCCGTCGTCCTGGGTGAAGCCGCGCACGCGCAGGATGCCGTGCAAGGCCCCGGACGGCTCGTTGCGATGACAGGCGCCGAACTCGCCGTAGCGGATCGGCAGGTCGCGGTAGCTGTGCAGGCCGTGGTTGAAGATCTGCACGTGGCCCGGACAATTCATCGGCTTCAAGGCATACGTGCGCTTCTCCGATTCGGTGAAGAACATGTTCTCCTTGTAGTTGTCCCAGTGACCGGACTTCTGCCACAGCGACACGTCGAGCACCTGCGGGCAGCGCACTTCCTGGTAACCCGATTCGCGGTAGACGCGGCGCATGTACTGCTCGACCACCTGCCAGATCGACCAGCCCTTCGGATGCCAGA
>Ga0207702_10001820_pt1 | contig 20976 bp, 17 predicted proteins | sample KBSCornC62_FD_184302 | JGI IMG/M metagenome (GOLD analysis project Ga0207702, IMG submission 184302) | Corn rhizosphere microbial communities from Kellogg Biological Station, Michigan, USA - KBS Corn C6-2 (SPAdes) (version 2) | ecosystem: Host-associated > Plants > Roots > Rhizosphere > Soil ...
TGATCTTTGTGTCCTTTTTAAAGCCCTTCGGACCGGCAATGCCCTGGCGGTTTTCCAGCAGCTCGGCGAGGCGGTTGTAGACGTTGCGGTCCAGAATCGCCTGCTCGTCGTCGCGGTCCTTGGCCAGACGCTCGATCTCTTCCCGCTCGATCGCCAGCGCGCGCTCGTCCTTGTCGACGCCGTGCCGGTTGAACACCCGCACTTCGACGATGGTGCCCTGCACGCCCGGGGGCACGCGGAGCGAGGTGTCGCGGACGTCGGAGGCCTTTTCGCCGAAGATGGCGCGCAGAAGTTTTTCTTCCGGCGTCATCGGGCTTTCGCCCTTCGGCGTGATCTTGCCGACCAGGATGTCGCCGGCGCGCACTTCAGCGCCGATATAGACGATGCCGGCTTCGTCGAGGTTCTTCAGCGCTTCTTCCGAGACGTTCGGGATGTCGCGGGTGATTTCCTCGGGGCCCAGCTTGGTGTCGCGGGCCATCACCTCGAACTCCTCGATGTGGATCGAGGTGAAGACGTCGTCCTTCACGATCCGCTCGGAGAGCAGGATCGAGTCTTCGAAGTTGTAACCGTTCCACGGCATGAACGCGACCAGCACGTTGCGGCCGAGCGCGAGCTCGCCGAGATCGGTCGAGGGACCGTCGGCAATGATGTCGCCCTTGGCAACCTGGTCGCCGACCTTCACCAGCGGACGCTGGTTGATGCAGGTCGACTGGTTGGAGCGCTGGTACTTCATCAACCGGTAGATATCGACGCCCGACTTGGTGGGGTCGAGATCGTCGGTGGCGCGGATCACGATACGGGTGGCGTCGATCTGGTCGATCACGCCGGTGCGGCGCGCGGCGATCGCGGCGCCGGAGTCGCGGGCGACCACGCCTTCCATGCCGGTGCCGACGAACGGCGCTTCGGCGCGCACCAAGGGCACGGCCTGACGCTGCATGTTCGAGCCCATCAGCGCGCGGTTGGCGTCGTCGTTCTCGAGGAACGGAATCAGCGCCGCGGCAACCGAAACCAGCTGCTTCGGCGACACGTCCATATAGTCGACCTTGTCCGGCGTGATCGGCAGCACTTCGCCGGCGTGACGGCAGACGATCAGGTCTTCGGTGAAACGGCCGCGGTTATCGAGCGGCACGTTGGCCTGCGCCACGCGATAGCGGCCCTCTTCCATCGCCGACAGATACACCACCTCGTCGGTGACGCGGCCGTCCTTCACTTTCCGATAGGGCGTCTCGACGAAGCCGTATTTGTTGACGCGCGCGAATGTCGCCAGCGAGTTGATCAGGCCGATGTTCGGGCCTTCCGGCGTCTCGATCGGGCAGATGCGGCCGTAATGCGTCGGATGCACGTCGCGCACCTCGAAGCCGGCGCGCTCGCGGGTCAGACCGCCCGGTCCAAGCGCCGAGAGACGGCGCTTGTGGGTAATTTCCGACAGCGGGTTGGTCTGGTCCATGAACTGCGACAGCTGCGAGGAGCCGAAGAATTCGCGCACCGCGGCGGCCGCCGGCTTGGCGTTGATCAGGTCCTGCGGCATCACGGTGTCGATATCGACACTCGACATGCGCTCCTTGATCGCGCGCTCCATGCGCAACAGGCCGATGCGGTACTGGTTCTCCATCAATTCACCGACCGAACGTACCCGGCGGTTGCCGAGATGGTCGATGTCGTCGATCTCGCCCTTGCCGTCGCGCAAATCGACCAGCGTCTTGATGACGGCCAGGATGTCTTCCTTGCGCAGCGTGCGATGAGTGTCGGGCGCGTCGAGTTCGAGGCGCATGTTCATCTTGACGCGGCCGACCGCGGACAGGTCGTAGCGCTCAGAGTCGAAGAACAGCGACTGGAACATGGTCTGCGCCGAGTCGATGGTCGGCGGCTCGCCGGGACGCATCACTCGATAGATGTCGAACAGCGCGTCTTCACGCGTCATGTTCTTGTCGGCATGCAGCGTGTTGCGGATGTAGGCGCCGACATTGACGTGGTCGATGTCGAGCAGTGGCAGTTCCTTGTAGCCCTGCTCGTTGAGCGCCTTCAGCGACTTCTCGGTGATCTCCTCGCCAGCTTCGGCGTAGATTTCGCCGGTCTTCGGGTTGACGAGATCTTCCGCGAGATAGTTGCCGACCAGCTCTTCGTCCGACAGCCGCAGCGCCTTGAGGCCCTTTTCCTGCAACTGACGCGCGCCGCGCACGGTCAGCTTCTTGCCGGCCTCGAGCACCACCTTGCCGGTGTCGGCGTCGATCAGGTCGTTGATGGTGCTGTAGCCACGGAAACGGGTGGCGTCGAACGGCACGCGCCAGCCTTCCTTGGCCCGCTTGTAGCTGATCTTCTTGTAGAACGTCGACAGGATGGTCTCGCCATCGAGACCGAGCGCGAACATCAGCGAGGTCACCGGAATCTTGCGGCGGCGGTCGATGCGCGCGAACACGATGTCCTTGGCGTCGAACTCGATGTCGAGCCAGGAACCGCGATAGGGAATGACGCGCGCGGCGAACAGCAGCTTGCCGGACGAATGGGTCTTGCCCTTGTCGTGGTCGAAGAACACGCCGGGCGAACGGTGCATCTGCGAGACGATGACGCGCTCGGTGCCGTTTACGACGAAGGTGCCGTTCATGGTCATGAGCGGGATGTCGCCCATGTAGACGTCCTGCTCCTTGATGTCCTTGACCGACTTGGCGCCGGTTTCCTCGTCGATATCGAACACGATCAGGCGCAGCGTCACCTTGAGCGGCGCGGCATAGGTCATGCCGCGCTGGCGGCACTCGTCGACGTCGTATTTCGGCGGCTCGAACTCGTAGCGGACGAATTCCAGCATCGAGGTGCCGGAGAAATCCGAGATCGGGAATACCGAGCGGAACACCGCCTGCAGGCCTTCGTCCAGCCGGCCTCCGGCAGGTTCATCGACCATCAGGAACTGGTCGTAGGACGCCTTCTGAACCTCGATGAGGTTCGGCATTTCCGCGACTTCCTTGATGTGTCCGAAGAACTTGCGAACGCGTTTGCGACCGGTGAATGTCTGCTGCGCCATCGTGGCCTCTCATTTCGTCGCCCTTAGGGGGCGAGCCTTCCGAAGCGCGATTGGCATCGCCCCCGGGTTGAATTTCGATTCGCTCCGAAACCTGCGGCCCGCCTCAGGCGTTAAACCCTGAATCGAAGTCCTCAGACCTTCAAAACGCAAAACGACGCGCGGGGCGCTTGACCGCACCCGCCCGTCCTAACCCCGCTCGTCACGGACTGAAAAAGCCCGAAATTGCCTATCTCCCAACGGCTTACGCTGGAACGTCGCCGTTCCCGCCGTCAACCGTGTTTTCCTGCTGCCGCCCCGATATGGGATGGCGATCGTGGAGATTCGAGGGGTAAGTCCCCGAATCCCCACACATTCCTGTGTACAACGCGGTCTGGATGGAACCCGGACCGGGTTTCGTGACCGCCATGACCTCCCCATCCCCGTCATGGCCGGGCTTGACCCGGCCATCCACGTCTTTGGGGCCGATCCCCGGATCGCGCTCGGCTGACGCCTCGCTTGTCCGGGGATGGAACTGAAGCTCGCTTCGCTTACTTCAATTCCACCTTGGCGCCAGCCTTCTCGAGCTGGGCCTTGATCTTCTCGGCTTCGTCCTTGTTGACGCCTTCCTTGACCGGCTTCGGCGCGCCTTCGACGAGGTCCTTGGCTTCCTTGAGGCCGAGGCCGGTGATGGCGCGGACTTCCTTGATGACTTCGATCTTCTTCTCGCCGGCGGCGGCGAGAACGACCGTGAACTCGGTCTTTTCTTCAGCGGGAGCAGCGGCGGCAGCGGCCGGACCGGCGACCGCGACGGCGGCAGCGGCGGACACGCCCCACTTTTCTTCAAGGAGTTTTGCCAGTTCGGCAGCTTCGAGCACGGTGAGGCCCGAGAGGTCGTCTACAATCTTCTGCAAGTCAGCCATTGATCTGTTTCCTTAAGCGTATTGGTTCGAACCAGGTTTAAGTTGTGCGAAGGGCGTCAGGCCGCTTCGCTCTTTGAGGCATAGGCCTGGACAACGCGCGCGAGCTTGGCCGCGGGCGCCGTGGAGAGCTGAGCGATCTTGGTCGCCGGCGCCACCAGGAGGCCGAGGATCTTTGCGCGCAACTCGTCGAGCGACGGCAGCGAGGCAAGCGCCTTCACGCCGTTCACATCCAGGACGGTTTTACCCATCGAGCCGCCGAGAATGACGAACTGTTCGTTCGCCTTGGCGAATTCGATGGCAACCTTCGGCGCCGCTACCGGATCGTTTGAAGTCGCGATCACGGTCGGCCCCTTCAACAGGGAGCCGATGGCAACGACGTCCGTGCCTTCAAGAGCAATTTTGGCGAGACGGTTCTTCGAGACCTTCACCGACGCGCCCGCCTGCTTCATCTGCATGCGCAGCTTCTGCATCTGGGCCACGGTGAGGCCGGAATAATGGGCGACGACTGCCACGCTGGTGGTCTTGAAAAGACCGTTCAGCGCCTCAACCGCGTCCTTTTTAGCCGCTCTTTCCACAGCAAGCTCTCTCCGGTTGGCGGTCTGTGCCTCAAGGCAGGACCGCCGGGTTACACCCATCGTCCCGCCTGAACTGATCTTGAGACTTTTACATCTCGCGATACGTCGGGCAGCACGACATATGAAAAGCCTGCCCTCCCGAGCCGGACGGCGCGGGGTGTCGAGGTTCGAACCAATGACGCTCCCATCGCGAGTGGCGAGGAAAGCGAAATCCGGTCTTCACCCGTCTATGCAGGCCATGCGATTAAGCCGTTGATCGAACTTGCGTACTGCTACGAAGTTCTTCCGCGGGCGCCTGCAGTCTTGGACAGGATCGAGGTTTTCCGGCACGCCGGAACACCTCTGCCCGCACCCTACCAAAACGACGGCCCCCTTTCCCTTCGAGCAATCCATGCGGATGTCCTGAAGGAAATGGTCTCCTATCGTTCTGTTTAGGAATGCGTGCACAGACGTGCCAGCAACCGCCAGCACGTCCGGAAGGGGCTATTTAACGAGTCTTTATCCACTTGCCAAGCGCTAAATTGCCGCAAATACGGCCCGCGCCCTGCCCCGATTTGTCAGGCGCCGCGGACCGCATAGGGTAATTTTTTACCTGCAAAAAACGCCTCGAGATTGGCGATCACACAGTCCTGCATCCCGGTGTGGGATTCCAGCGTATGGCCGCCGATATGCGGGCTCAGCACGACATTGGGCAGCGCGGTCAGGGCATCCGGGGCGTGGGGCTCCCTGGCGTAGACGTCGAGACCCGCGCCCGCGATGGTCTTGTCGGTCAGGGCTGCGACCAGCGCCTTCTGGTCGATCACCGAGCCGCGCGCGATGTTGACGACGTAGCCGTCCTCGCCGAGCTTTTTCAGGATATCGGCGTCGACCGCGTGGTGGGTGTCGTCGCCGGCGCGAACCGCGATCATCAGCACGCTGCACCATTCCGCCAGCGCCTCCAGGCTCGGCAGATATTGATAGGGCACGTCGCGTTGCGTGCGGCTGAAATAGCCGACCTCGCTCTCGAACGCCGCGCACCTCGCCGCGATCTTGCGGCCGATCTCGCCCATGCCGTAAACGCCGACCTTGCGGCCGCGCATGCCCAATTGCGGGCGCATCATCGGCGACGGTTTTGTGGCGGCCCAGTCGCCGCTGCGCACGTAATTGTCGGCGACCAGAAGTCTTCGCGTCGCCGCCAGCATCAGCGTGACCGCGATATCCGCGACCGACGACGCGTTGGCGCCCGGGCTGTGGCCGACCGTGATCTTGCGTGTTGCGGCGGCCTGAAGATCGACGCCGTCATAGCCGGTGCCGTAGCAGACGATTGCCGCCAGCTTCGGCATCATGTCCATCATCTCGCCCGGCAGCGGCGTGCCGCCCGCTGTGATCATGGCGCGAACATCCGCAAGTTGATCCGCCGCAAACATTTCGCGCGGCGGCTTGCCGCCGGCGTCCATCAATTCAAAGCGCTCGCCGATCCGCAGCATCAGGGCCTTGGGAAAGCGCGAATAGATCAGGACTTTTTCCGGCATCGGCGACGCTTCCCAAAACAAGGCTTGCTCAACAAGAGGGGCAGAACCGGTTGCCCAATTCTGCCCCTTATTCTCATGATCGTTTCAACCAGGCTTCAGCCGAGCAGCGTGCCCGGCTCGACCTTGACGCCCGGGCCCATGGTGGAGGAAATCGCCACGCGCTGGATGTAGGTGCCCTTGGAGCCGGCCGGCTTCGCCTTGGCCACCGCATCCGCGAGCGCCTTGACGTTCTGCACCAGCTTCTCTTCCGAGAACGAGGCCTTGCCGATACCGGCCTGCACGATGCCGGCCTTCTCGACGCGGAACTCGACCGAGCCGCCCTTGGCGCCCTTGATCGCGGTGGTGACGTCCATCGTCACCGTGCCGATCTTCGGGTTCGGCATCATGCCGCGCGGACCGAGCACCTTACCGAGGCGGCCGACCAGCGGCATCATGTCGGGGGTGGCGATACAGCGATCGAAATCGATCGCGCCGCCCTGCACCTTCTCGACCAGATCTTCCGCGCCGACGACGTCGGCGCCCGCAGCCCTGGCTTCATCAGCCTTGGCGCCGCGCGCGAACACGCCGACCCGCAAGGTGCGGCCGGTGCCGTTCGGCAGGTTGACGACGCCACGAACCATCTGGTCGGCGTGACGCGGATCGACGCCGAGATTGATCGCGATTTCGACGGTTTCGTCGAACTTCGACTTGGCGCGTTCCTTGACCATCTTGATGGCGTCGGCGAGCGGATAGAGCTTTTCGCGGTCGACACCCTCGCGGGCCTTCTTCAAACGTTTTCCGATTGCCATGGTCCGTTACCCCGCAACTTCAAGGCCCATCGAACGGGCGGAGCCCTCGACCATCTTCATGGCCGACTCGATGGTATCGCAATTCAGGTCCTTCATCTTCTTCTCGGCGATCTCGCGCACCTGCGCTTTAGTCACCTTGCCGGCCTTGTCGCGGCCCGGAGCTTTCGATCCGGACTGGATTTTGGCGGCCTGCTTGAGAAAGAAGGACATCGGAGGGGTCTTCATCTCGAAGGTGAACGAACGATCGGCGTAGATCGTGATCACCACGGGAATCGGGGTGTTCTTTTCTTCCTTCTGCGTCTGGGCGTTGAACGCCTTGCAGAATTCCATGATGTTGAGACCGCGCTGACCAAGCGCGGGACCGATCGGGGGCGAAGGATTCGCCGCACCGGCCGGCACCTGCAATTTCAGGTATCCGGTCACTTTCTTTGCCATACGTCACTCCTCATGCTGCTCCGGACAATCCGGAAGCTTCACAGGACCGTGGTACGGTTCTCATGACGGCTGGCTACCGTCAGTCCCCTTCCACGGCATTCGTTCCGTCATGCCCGGGCTTGACCCGGGCATCCATCCCTCTTCGAAGAAGCACGCCTGCGAAGCGGATGGATTGCCGGGTCAAGCCCGGCAATGACAGCTACGATCAGACCTTCTCGACCTGACCGAATTCCAGTTCGACCGGCGTGGCGCGTCCGAAGATCGACACCGCGACCTTGACGCGCGAACGCGCCTCGTCGATTTCCTCGACCACACCGGAGAACGAGGCGAACGGCCCATCGGCCACCCGCACGTTCTCGCCGATCTCGAACGAAACCGACGCCTTCGGCCGTTCGACGCCTTCCTGCACCTGGTGCAGGATTCGCATCGCCTCGGCTTCCGAAATCGGCATCGGCTTGTTTTCCGCGCCGAGGAAGCCGGTCACCTTCGGCGTGTTCTTGATCAGGTGAAAGGCTTCGTCGGTGAGCTGCATCTTCACCAGCACGTAGCCCGGGAAGAATTTACGCTCGGCGTCGATCTTGCGGCCGCGGCGCACCTCGGTGACCTTTTCGGTCGGCACCAGCACCTGCTCGAACAATTCCTCGAGCCCGCGCTGCTTGGACTGTTCGCGGATCGACTCTGCGACCTTCTTCTCGAAGTTCGAATAGGCGTGAACGATATACCAGCGCTTGTCCATCAGTGGATGCCGAGCAAAAAGGTGATGAGAAAACGGATGATCTGATCCGCGGCGAAGAAGAAGACCGAAGCCAGCGCGACCATGACGAACACCATGATCGTGGTGATCATCGTCTCGCGGCGGGTCGGCCAGGTGACCTTGTTGGTCTCCGAGCGTACTTCCTGCAGGAATTTGAACGGGCTAAAAGCCATCGTTGGTGTCCGCGTCCGTCGTGAGACGACTTGAAAGAGTACAAGAATCCGAACAGCCTTTTTGCGCCCAGCCCTCTCTCTTGAAGGATGAGAGCCAACTGGCTCGATTGTTCGGGGGATTTTGGAGCCGCGCCGGATATCCGTCAAAACGGGCCGGCAGCAGGTGGCGGCTCTTTACTGCGGGCCCGGCCAAAGGTCAAGGTATGGGGCAACCCGGGGGTCAGGCCGGGACCGTTTGCGGTCGCAACGGTCGGCTTTTGGGATCAATGGGTTAAATTGGCAGGGGCGGCAGGGCTCGAACCTGCGACAACCGGTTTTGGAGACCGGTACTCTACCAGCTGAGCTACACCCCTGCAGGGAACCGGCGACACGGCCGGTTCGAGCCGTTTCAAGCATAAGCCGCCCTCGGTTTGCAAGGGAGAAGCGGTTAACGCCGCTTCGCCCGAACGGTCGCCCTCGTCCGCCTTCGCCCAAATCCGAACGGCCGTCACGGATGGGTCCGTTGCCGTAAACGCGCTGTTCAACCCGTGACTTCTGCGCCAGACTTGAACCCAGCCAGCAACGACAAGAGCCAAACGGGAGAGACCATGAACGCGCAGACCGCCGCCAGGCACGCCACCAGCCCGCAGACCCCCTCTCTGCCCCAGGCAAAACCGGAATCGATCGGGCTTTCGTCCGTAAGGCTGCAGCGGATGTCGGACGCCTTCAGGCGCGAGATCGACAAGGGCACCCTGCCCGGCGCCACCGTGATGATCGCGCGCAAGGGCCAGATCGGCTGGTTCGACGCGCTCGGCAAGCAAAGCCCCGATGCTTCGGCGCCGATGGCGCACAACACGCTGTTCCGCATCTTCTCCATGACAAAACCGATCGTCTCGGTCGGCATCATGATGCTGGTCGAGGACGGCCACCTCCTGATCAACGATCCCGTCGCAAAGTTCATTCCCGAATTCGCCAACCAGAAGGTCGGCGTCGAGAACAACGGCAAGCTCGATCTGGTGCCGCTGAAGACCCAGATGACGGTGCAGGACCTGCTGCGCCACACCTCCGGCATCACCTACGACCACACCGGCAACAGCCTGGTGCAGCGGCAATATCAGCAGTCGCGGCTGCGCAGCCGCAAGATCACCAACGCCGAGCACGCCGTGCTCGTCGCCAGCCTGCCCTTGATCTGCCAGCCTGGCGCCGAATGGAACTACAGCCGCTCCACCGACATCCTCGGCCGCATCATCGAGGTCGTCTCCGGCAAGAGCCTTTCCGCCTGGCTCACCGAGCACATCCTCGCGCCGTTGCAGATGGCCGAGACCGCCTTCCACACCGGAGAGGAAAACGCCGGCCGGCTCGCCGAGCCGTTCGCGAACGATCCGTGGACCGGCGAAAAAGTCCAGTTGTTCAACATGCTGGAGAAGCCGGTGATGGAATCCGGCGGCGGCGGTCTCGTTTCGACCACGATGGACTATGCCCGCTTCGCCCAGATGCTGCTCTCCGGCGGCACGCTCGACGGCACCAGGATCATCGGCCGCAAGACGCTGCAACTGATGGCCTCGAACCATCTCGGCCCCAACGTCAAGGTCGACTCGCCCCTGATGTCGCCCGGCCACGGTTTTGGCCTCGGCTTCTGCGTCCGCACCAGCGCCGGCATTGCGCCCTTCCCGGGCTCGGTCGGCCAGTTCTTCTGGAGCGGCATGGCCGGCACGTTCTTCTTCATCGATCCGGTCGAGGACCTCTTCACCGTGTTCATGATGCAGGGCCCCGGCCAGCGCATGCAGATCCGTAATTTGCTGCGCGATCTCGTGTACGCGGCAGTGGAGTAAGGTCTTGCGCGCCCCGGATGCTGCGCAGCGCAAGCGGTGCGCCGCTGATCCGGGGCCTGCGCAGTGTGCGGAGCCGGGTCCCGGCTCTGCGGAGCAGCGTTGCACGCTGCACCGCGTCCGGGACACGAACCGCTAACTGATCGTCGCGCCTCCGTCGATCACGATGGTCTGCCCGGTCATGAAATTGCCGGCGGCCGATCCCATCAGCACGGCGGCGCCGGCGATCTCGTCGGGAATGCCGATGCGCAGCAGCGGCGAGCGCGCGGTCGACGCCTTCAGCGTCTCCGGATTGTCCCACAGCGCCTTGGCAAAATCGGTCTTGATCAGGCCGGGCGCGATGCAGTTCACGCGGATGTTGTGCTTGCCGTATTCGCAGGCCAAATTGCGCGCGAGCTGCATGTCGGCGGCTTTCGAAATCGCGTAGGCGCCGAGCACGGTCGAGCCCTTTAATCCGCCGATCGACGACACGATCACGATCGAGCCGTCCTTGCGTTCGATCATCTGCGGCACCACCATCGAGATCAGCCAATTGTTGGCGACGATGTTGTTGTCGAGGATTTTTCGGAATTGCTCGTCGGAAATGCCGCCGAGCGGCCCGTAATAGGGATTGGACGCGGCGTTGCATACCAGCACGTCGATCTTGCCGAAGGCGCGGTTGGATTCGTCGACCAGGTGCTGCAAATTTTCCTTGCTGGAAATATTGGCCGCGATCGCCACCGCCGTTCCCTTGCCGAATCTGTCGTTGATCTCTTTCGTCACGAGGTCGCAGACATCCTGCTTGCGCGAGGAGATCACCACCTTGGCGCCGTGCTCGGCCATCCGCTCGGCGATCGCCTTGCCGATGCCCTTGGTCGAACCGGTGATCACGGCGACCTTGCCCTTCATGTCGAATATGCTCATTGGGTCTCCTCCATTTTGTCGAACCGGCTATCCACCAAGTTTGATTTTTCGCAGTTAAGCAGTCCCTGTCTGAACTGGCGAGTGTCTAGGCGAGCTTGCTGGTGGCGATTTCCGGTCCGGCCGGCTGATGCATCGCATTGTGCGCGGCGTCCGCCATCCACGGCTGCTGGTTGACCATCGGCAGCCGCCAGTTGCTGTGGCCGCGACCGGCAAAATGATCGAGCCGCGTCACCGAGCAATTGTCGATGTCGAAGTCGAGCCCCTTGCCCGCTAGGCCGCCGAGCGCGAGACCGAGCGCCACCTTGATCACGCCGCCATGCGCGACCGCGATGATGTTTTTCCCGGCATGCTCGACATTGAAGCGATCGATCGCGGCGGTGGCGCGACGATAGAGGTCCATAAAACTCTCGCCGCCCGGCGCGGGCTCGTCGATCTCGGCAAACCAGTTGCTGCCGGCGGGGCGGCTGGCCAGGAAGGTGGCGCGATGCATGCCCTGCCATTCGCCGAGATGCTGTTCGGCCAAATCCTTTATGTGCGGCATGCTCGCAGGCTTGGGATATCCGGCAGCCCAGATCGCGTCCGCGGTCTGGTGCGTGCGCTTCAGCGTGGTTGCGATCCACACGGCATCGCGCGGCAATATCTTGCCCACCGCCTCGAACACTTCGCGGTCGCTGGTGTCGCAGCCGAGATCCTGCTGGCCGTAGATGCAGCCGTTGTCTTCGCGCACCGGCGCGTGGCGCACCCACCACCACCGCGTGATCACCGTGCCGGGTTTGGCGACGACCGACTTGTCTGTATTGGACATCCACAAAACCCTTCAATAGTGTTCGACGTCGCTGTACGTCAGAGCACGGCGCGCCTCAAGTAACATTCGCCGTTTAAAATCTTGTTTGAAATTCCGCTGGGCGGCAAGCGCAGCCCCTAAAACCGCAAGGGAGAAACTCATGGGCCGCCTCGAAGGCAAATCCGTCATCATCACGGGCGCGGGAAGCGGCATCGGGCGCGCGGCGTCGCTGTTGTTCACCAGGGAAGGCGCCAGGCTGATCGCGGTCGACCGCACCGACGGCGTCAAGGACACCGTCGAGCAAGTCAAAAAAGCCGGCGGTACGGCGGAAGCCGTGATGGCGGATGCGGGCTCGGAAAAGGACGTCAAGGCGTTCATTGATCTCGCGGTGTCGAAATACGGCAAGCTCGATGCGATCTGGGCCAATGCCGGCATCAGCGGCGGGCTGGTGCCGATCGCCGAGCAGACGGTCGAGCACTGGCAGGAAATCCTGCGCATCAATTTGATCGGCCCCTTCCTCGCGATCAAATATTCCATGCCGCACATGATCGCGCAGAAACACGGCGCGATCCTCTGCACCGCATCGGTCGCCGGCCTGAAGTCGGGCGCCAGCGGCCATCCCTACGCCTCCAGCAAGGCCGGCGTGATCAGCCTGGTGCAGACCACGGCCTACTCGCTGTCCGGCACCGGCGTGCGCATCAACGCGGTATGTCCCGGCCTGATCGAGACCGGCATGACCAAACCGGTGTTCGACCGCGCCAAGCAGCGCGGCACCGCCGACAAGATCGGCCAGCTCAATCCCCTGAAGCGCGCCGGCCAGCCGCACGAACTCGCCGCGATGGGACTTTTTCTGGTCAGCGACGAAGCATCGTACGTCAATGGTCAGGCCATCCCCGTCGACGGCGGCCTGACGGCGTCGATGCCGTATGCCGGCAAGCCGATTTGAGCCATCGATAGCGAGCGCCCGTTACACAAGCCCTCCTCGTTCTCGCGAATGGTTTTGTCAGAGGCTCTCCATTTCGTTCGCGCCTCCAAAAGCAAGCGCTGCGCCCGTAGTCTCGTGTGCATTTGATGCTTTAGAAAATGCACACGAGCATACAGGTTCAGCGGAAACACTCCGGCCTTCCCTGCGCAATGGCTTTACGACTTACTTCGCGCTCCCTGGTGTCCACGCTGTGTCACCATCATCAGCGTGATGCGGGGCATCGCGCCGACTTGGCGCCAGCGTCGGGGCGCAAGGACCACACGCTTTCGCCGTACGCATTAATGTCGCGGGTCTCGCGACATTAATGCGTCCACCGCAGCCCGTCCCAATGTCAGTGACGTTGGCCAACGCCCCTCTTGCGGGACAGGATGGGGGGACATTAAGCCGGTGATTTGCGGCCTGATTCAACAATTATTTCCGTAAATCGGAAACTACTTCGGTTACGCTCCCCTCCGCCAGAGCACGGGTCCTCTTGAGGTATCGGGGTATCACAGACCCTGGAATCTGTTGCTTGACCCATCTACCTGTGATTGACTTCAGAGCGTAAGCCATACCCAAATTGCATAATCGTCAGACATTTCGAAACGGTCGTCGGCACATGCAGGTGCCTTAGGCGTGCAAGCACCAATCGCGTTTGGTTTTAAAGCACGGTTGTTGCGTTTGAATTGAGAAGGTGCACGCCGTCGGTGCCCCGTGAGCCTTGCGACACTGGATGCTTCGGCATCTCTTTTGGCAAAAGGCGAATTATCATGACCGACATTTTGAATCTCACCACGCTCTCGATTGCAATGTTCAGCTTGCTCGTTCCGATTGGCGTCTATGTCGGTCGCCTGAACGTGCGTGCCTCCCGCCGCGAGATCGTGGTCGATCTGGAAAGGTTGTTCAAATTCGCGAAGTCGGGCGGCCGCCCGATCATTCTTCCGTCGTTCGAACTAGTTAAATACAAATACGACCCCGGGTCCAATCCGGCGCGAGCCAGTTCGGAGGCCAATGCAAACTCGATCCGATATTACGTTTTTCCGGTGCTGATCTACGTCCTGTTGACCTTCTTATGCTTCGAATTCGCGTTTGTTGTCCAAAAAGGCGAGACAGCGAACTACTTCGAGCAGGCCAAGGGCTGGCAAGGAATGGTCACCTACACGTTCCTGAGCAGTTACATCTGGACCCTCCAATATCTCGTGCGCCGAATAGCAAACTTTGATCTGTCTCCCGTTTCGTTCTTTACTTCGTTCATGCACATCACCCTGGCGTTGTTTGTCAGTTCCACTATCGCACATAGCGGCATCGCCCAGAACTGGCTCGCAACCGACACGGGGGCCAAGCCGGTAATCGCCATAGCTTTCATCATCGGTCTGGTCCCGGACCTTTTCATCAGCGCACTCATTGCCAAGTTTCCATGGATTCGATTGAGGCGAGTGAGCGCCGCGAGCAAGGTTCTCCAAGAAGAACTACCGCTCGACATGATCTTGGGAATCGACCCTTTCATGAAGCTTCGGCTTGGCGAATTCGAGATCGAAGACGTGCAAAATCTGGCAACCATCAATCCGATTCAGATTTTCGTGGAAACGCCCTATGGCCTCTACGAGGTCATCGACTGGGTTGCGCAGGCACAACTCATCCTGGCTGTCGGGCCTGCCCACACCCTCGCGCTCCGCGAAAACCATATCCGGACCATCTTCGATCTGGAGCGATGCCTCGAAAACCAGATGTTGCGCGAGCGCGTGGCGCAAATTCTACTCGGCGTGGACGCCAAGTTCGCGACACCTATCGTCCCGCCGCCGAGGAATGCGCGTAAGATCGGAAGCGAGTGTGCGCTCAACGACGCTGATTTGCTCGGCGCACTCGTCTCCTACATCCGCGACGATCTGCATGTCAGGCGGCTGCGCCAGATCTGGGATGTCATCAACAGCAGCCTAGACGCCCGCTTTCGCGAGGACGATCAAACCGCATTGCCGCGAACATCCCGGCGCAAGCCGCCCGGTTCCACCGTGCAAGCCAATGGCCACACGGATGAGGCGAATGCTCCGCAACCATCCACGCATTAGCCGTTCGATCCGTATCAAACGAAATCGTCCGCTTTGCGCGGGCGATGCCGTCCTGGATGGTTTCGGTATCAGTTCGCCCCGGCCTTTTGCGCGTATTCCCAGGAGGCCTGCGACAACGGCACGGTGCGCTTGGCGGACTCCATGGCCTTGGCGTTGGCCGCGGTGCCGTCGCGGATCCGCCCTGCGATACCCTGGGTGATGCCCGCGAGTCGAAACAGGTTGTAGGAGAAATACCAGTTCAGGTCGGGCACGGCGATGCCGGTGATGTTGCAATAGATCTGCGCCGCCTCGTCCTGGCTCGGGATGCCCAGCGCCTTCAGATCGATATTGGCGAGGCCCGGCATGGTCCATTGCATCAGGAGATAGGTGAAATCCGCCATGGGGTCGCCGAGCGTCGACAGTTCCCAATCCAGCACCGCCTGCACCCGCGGCTCGGTGGCGTGGAAGATCATGTTGTCGAGGCGATAATCGCCGTGCACGATCGAGACGCGCTTCTGTTCGGGCACGGTCCGCGGCAGCCACTCGGCGAGCTTTTCGAATTCCGGAATGTGCTGGGTTTCCGAGGCGCGGTACTGCTTGGTCCAGCGATCGACCTGGCGCGCGAAATAATTTCCGGGCTTGCCGAAATCGCCGAGACCGATCTTCTCGGGATCGAACATGTGCAGTTTGGCCAGCGTCTCGATCTTGCTGGTGAAGATTTTGCGGCGCGCGTCCGGCGTCTGGCTCGGCAACGCGGGATTCCAGAACACCCGGCCCTCTTCCATCGACATGATGTAGAAGGCCGAGCCGAGCACGGCATCGTCGGTGCACAGCGCATACGCCTTCGCGACCGGAAAGCCCTGCTTGCTGAGCGCCGCGATGACGCGGAATTCGCGATCGACCGCGTGCGCCGACGGCAGCAATTTGCCGAACGGCCGGCGGCGCATCACATAGGAACGGCCGGGCGTGTCAAGCCGGTAGGTCGGGTTGGACTGGCCGCCCTTGAATTGCAGGACCGTCAGCGGCCCCTGAAAACCCTCGACGTGTTCGCGCATCCAGCCGTCGAGACGCAGTTCATCGATGCGATGCCGCTCCTCGACCGGCTTGGTGCCCGAAAACTCCTCGTCCTGCCTGATTCGGGTGTCTTTCAGGGCGCCGCCTGTTTGAACGTCTTGAGCCACGATGACGCTCCCTAGAGTTTCTTTGGGAGCGCCATCAGGCCGCTCCCATTAGTGCTTGCTCGGAGAATTTGCATACTTCCGAAGTTCAAGCCTGGCAATGGCGCGATTGTGCACCTCATCGGGGCCATCCGCCAGACGCATGGTGCGCATGGACGCATAGTCCCGCGCCAGCCCGGCATCGTCGGAGACGCCGGCGGCGCCATAGGCCTGGATCGCCTGGTCGAGGATCTTCAGCGCCATGTTGGGCGCGGCCACCTTGATCATGGCGATCTCGGCCTGCGCCGTCTTGTTGCCGACCTTGTCCATCATGTCGGCGGCCTTCAGGCACAGCAGGCGGTTCATCTCGATATCGGTGCGGGCTTCGGCGATGCGCTGTTCCCAGATCGAATATTCGATGATCTTCTTGCCGAACGCGGTGCGCGACGACAGCCGCTTCACCATCTTCTCCAGCGCTTCCTCGGCCTTGCCGATGGTGCGCATGCAGTGATGGATGCGGCCCGGACCAAGCCGGCCCTGCGCGATTTCAAAACCCCTGCCCTCGCCGAGCAGGATGTTTTCGGCGGGAACGCGGACGTTTTCCAGCAGCACCTGGGCGTGGCCATGCGGCGCGTCGTCAAAACCGAACACCGGCAGCATCTTTTCCACCGTGATGCCCTTGGTGTCGAGCGGCACCAGGATCTGCGACTGCTGCTGGTGGCGCGCGGCCGACGGATCGGTCTTGCCCATCAGGATCGCGATCTTGCAGCGAGGATCGCCGACGCCGGACGACCACCATTTGCGGCCGTTGATGACGTAATGATCGCCATCGCGCTTGATGCTGGTTTCGATGTTGGTGGCGTCGGACGAGGCGACCGCCGGTTCGGTCATCAGGAACGCGGAGCGGATTTCGCCGTCCATCAAAGGACGCAGCCACTTCCGCTTCTGCTCCTTGGTGCCATACCGCATGAACACTTCCATGTTGCCGGTATCGGGTGCGGAGCAATTGAACACCTCGGAGGCCCAGCCGATGTGACCCATCTCCTCGGCGAGCGAGGCGTATTCGAGATTGCTCAATCCCGCGCCACGGAATTCGTCATCTTCATGCGAATTCGGCGGCATGAACATGTTCCAGAGGCCTTCGGCTTTTGCCTTTTTCTTCAGCTCTTCGAGAATGGGGATCACCTTCCAGCGCGGGCCCTCGGCGTCCTGCTGCTTGTAGATCGGCACCGCGGGGCGGACATGCTTGTTCATGAAGTCCCGCACGCGGTTGAGCCATTCCTGCTGCCGTTCCGACATCGTGAAGTCCATGTGACGTTCCTCGCCTTTGTTTCCGGAAACCTTGGCTGTTCCAAATTCCTTGGCTTCACTGTCTGCCCGCCGCCGGTCCCTCGCAAGGGCCATGGTGGATCGCGCATTGACATCGCAGCCTTCAAACCATAGTTTCATACAGGCGTTTGAATTGCAACTCCCCGGCTGCATTGGGGCCATGACGATGCCGACCGACCACACCCGAGCCGCGATCCTCAGCGCCGCCGAACGGCTCTACGCCGATCGCGGTTTTGCCGACGTCACGCTGCGCGACATTGTCGCGGCTGCCGATGTCAATCTCGCGGCGGTGAACTATCATTTCGGCAGCAAGGACGAGCTGATTGCCGAATTGTTCGTCACCCGCAGCCTCGCCACCAACCGCGAACGGCTCAATCTGCTCAAAGCCGCGGAGGAAGCCGGCGGCGGCCGCGCCGGCGTCGCGGACATTTTGCGCGCGCTGGTCGGGCCTACCCTGCGCGGCTGCCTCGGGCCCGACCGCGAACGCTCGCCCGCGGCGCGCTTCATGATCCGCGCCTCGATCGAATCGGTGCCGCCGATCCGCCGCATCAAGAACCGCGAGATCGATCATTTGCGAAAATTCTCCGCCGCGATGCGGCGCTCGCTGCCCGACCGCGACGAAGTCGACCTTTATTGGGGCCTGCACTTTGCGCTGGCCATGGCGCACCAGACCATCCGTGACAGCGAGCGGCTGGCAAAATGGTCGGAAGGCAAATGCGACCTCGGCGACGTCCAGGGCATCATCGACCGGGTGGTCGAGGTGTCGGCGATGGCGCTGACGGCGAGCGCGGAGAAGAAGGCGCCCACGCGTACGGCGGCGACGGCTAGATAATCCCCTGCCCCTTCAGCGCATCGAGTTTTGCATCGTCAAAGCCAGGCAATAACGACAGCACCTCGCGGGTGTTCTCGCCCAAGAGCGGCGGCGCGCGATAGTCGGTGATCGGCGTGCCGGAAAACGTCAGGGGATTGCGGATCAGCGACAATTCCTTCTCGAAGGGATGATCGACTTTGATCCGCATGCCGCGCGACTGGACATGCGGATCGGCAAACACCTGCTCGAAATTGTTGATCGGGCCCGAGGGCACGCCGGCCTTTTCCAGCTCGTCCAGCCAGTAGGAGACCGGCTTCTTCAGGAACAGGCCGGCAAAGATCGCCATGATCTGCTTGCCGTGCACGACGCGGTCGTTGTTCTTGAGGAAACGTTTGTCGGTCGCGAGTTCCGGCGCGCCGAGCACCGCACAGGTGCGCTGGAACTGGCCGTCATTGCCGACCACCAGCATCAGTTCGCCGTCGGTGCAGCGGAACACGCCGGCCGGCATGCCGCCATTGCCCCAGGTGCCGCGCCGCGGCGGCGTCTTGCCGTTGACCAGATATATCTGGAGCCAGTGCGACAGCGAGGCGATCACGGTGTCGAACAGGCAGACGTCGACATGCTGGCCCTCGCCGCCATTGACCTTGCGGTGGTAGAGCGCGGTGAGGATACCGATCGAGGTGTTCATGCCGGTCATGTAATCGACGATGGAGGGGCCGACCTTCATCGGACCTTCGCCGGGTTCGCCATCGATGTGGCCGGTGACGCTCATCAGGCCGCCCATCGCCTGCAGGATCGCGTCATAGCCGGCGCGGCCCGCATACGGCCCGGTCTGGCCAAAACCGGTGACCGAGCAATAGATGATGCCGGGGTTGATCGCCTTGATCGAGTCGTAGTCGAGCCCATAGCGCTTGAGGTCGCCGACTTTATAATTCTCCATCATCACGTCGCAGGTTTTTGCCAGTTCGCGGATGATCGCCTGCCCTTCCGGCTTGGCGATGTTGACGGTGACCGATTTCTTGCCGCGGTTGGCGCAGAGGTAGAACGAATTGTTGTTGTTGGCCTTGCCTTCGGGGTCGACCAGATACGGCGGGCCGAACGCGCGCGCATCGTCGCCGGCGCCGGGCCGTTCGATCTTGATCACCTCGGCGCCGAGATCGGCCAGCATCTGCGCCGACAAGGGGCCGGCGAGAACCCGCGTCAGATCGAGAATCCTGATGCCCGAGAGCGGCTTGGCCGACATGGTATTTCCTCCGAAAGCTTTTGGTCGTGCGGCGTAGTGTGGCACGTCACCGCGGCGTCGTCCGCCGGTCATGTGACGTCCAGCCGATACACTATTTTACGGCCCTGAGCACTGCGTTACGGGCATGATGGTATCCCGCTTGAGATCGCTATGAAATTCCTGCCGCAATCGTCATTCCGGCATTTTTTTACAATCCCACGCGGTCTTGCCGGCGGAAGTTTCGCGCGCTCATCACAACGGAGACACCACCATGAAAATCGTCGTCATCGGCGGCACCGGTCTGATCGGCTCGAAAACCGTTGCCATCCTGCGCCAGGGCAATCACGAAGTCGTCGCCGCCTCGCCCAAAAGCGGCGTCGACACGATCACCGGCGAAGGGTTGAAGGAGGCCCTCGCCGGCGCGCAGGTCGTGATCGACCTCGCCAATTCGCCCTCGTTCGAAGACAAGGCGGTGCTGGAATTCTTCAAGACTTCCGGGCGGAACCTTCTGGCGGCGGAAACCGCGGCGGGTGTCCGCCACCATGTCGCGCTGTCCATCGTGGGAATTGACCGCAGCGACAACGGCTATTTCCGCGCCAAGGTCGCGCAGGAGAAACTGATCGAGCGCGCCGGCGTCCCCTACAGCATCATCCGCTCGACCCAGTTCATGGAATTCCTCGGCGGGATCGTCGCGGCAGGCGCGGATGGAAACGTAGTCCGGATTTCGACCGGCCTGTTCCAGCCGATCGCGTCGGACGACGTCGCCGCCGCCGTTGCCGACGTGGCGCTCGCGGCGCCGCGAAACGGGATCGTCGAGATCGCGGGTCCCGAGCGGGCGCCGTTCAACGAAATCGTCGCGCGCTATCTGAAGGCGGTCGGCGACCCGCGTGCGGTCGCGGGCGACCCCGAGGCGCTATACTTCGGCGGCCGGGTCGAGGAGCGCGCGCTGGTGCCGCTCGGCGACGCGCGGCTCGGACGCCTCACGCTCGACGAATGGCTGCGCCGTTCGCGGGCAGCGGCCTGATATCGATCCGCTGCCGGCCGTCATCTTGGCGCCCGGCGGCGCCGGGACGATTGACCTTGGCTTCGCGGCAGAAATAGTATCGCGCCGGGATACGGCTGGGGGGCGGTCGGATGCGAAGCGCGGCGCTGTTGCTTGCCATGCTGATGGCAATCGTTTTGGAACTTGTGCCTGCGCCTGCGTCGGCACAGAAGTCGGCCATTAGGTTCAAATTCGATTTCGAGACCGTCGTCAGCTGTAGCCGGCCGGTCAATGTGACGAATTCCGCGACGCGAGGCAGCGGCGCCGGTGTGCTCAATACCGACGGCAGCGCGTCATTCGATCTGTCGCTGGCGACAAGCACCGTCCATTTCGACGCGAGGTTGGGCCGATCAAGTCCGGCGCCATTTGGAACGTCCCGGCTGAGTGTCGTGAACCGGCATCAGCTGCGGGCCGTATGGTCGCTTCCGAACAACGATATCGTCATGAACTTCAGCGTCACTTCGGATTCCTGCCACGCCAGCGCCGTCAGCCAGCTTCGCCGGGGCGCGCGCGAGCATAACGCCGTGATCCTCGGACAGCTTGCCTATTGCAGCAAGCTTGAGATCGCCAGAACGAGTTGCACCGTTCATTGATGCACCGTCTGGCCGGTCATCGATGACGATCGGCCGCCGTTTGCTTTTGCAGGATGGATCGCAGGCTCGTGAGCGGCCCGAGACATAGGTGACAATTCGTACCGGACACATGGGTTACACTTTTCGCTTTTTTGCAAGCGGGAGGTGTGGATGCCGTGGAAAGCGAG
>Ga0207702_10001821_pt1 | contig 20975 bp, 16 predicted proteins | sample KBSCornC62_FD_184302 | JGI IMG/M metagenome (GOLD analysis project Ga0207702, IMG submission 184302) | Corn rhizosphere microbial communities from Kellogg Biological Station, Michigan, USA - KBS Corn C6-2 (SPAdes) (version 2) | ecosystem: Host-associated > Plants > Roots > Rhizosphere > Soil ...
GGGATCGTGGGCACGGCCATCGGGGTCAGCGGTCTGGAGCCGCTGCGCGGTTACCACGGACAGGCGGACGCCGCCGGCTACACGCTGCGAACCACGCAGGTGGCGGTGGCCGACGAGCTGGCGGCGGCCGCCGACCTGGTGCTGGGCAAGCTGGAAAGGGTGCCGGCCGCACTGGTGCGCGGCTACGCGGCCGGCGGCGATGGCACCGCTCGCGAGCTGATCCGCGAGTCCGAGCGCGACCTCTTCATCTAGCCGGTGGCGCGGTAGAAGAGCGCGCCGGCGGGCACGTAGAACGCGGCCAGGATCAGGGTCAGGATGACGCTTGCCAGCGGGTTCACGAAGGCCACGGCCAGCACCACCAGGTAGAGCACGATGCCGGGGTCGAAGGCGCGCGAGATCGCGTCCAGCTTCGACTGCGGCACGGACTCGGCGATCAGCCGGCGGCCGTGGCGGGCGTAGCGCCACCAGACGTTGTAGAGCACCGCCATCGCCAGCAGGGTCAGGTCGTACGCGTAGACGGCGGCGTGCTCGCCCTGGTTCTGGAGGTGGTCGGCCACGAGTTTGGTGGGGAAGGGGATGAAGGCGACCACCATCAGGAACACGATGTTGATGAACAGCATGGTGCGATCGACGCGGGCCATGCAGGCGACGCATTCATGGTGGTTGACCCAGATGATGCCGATGATCAGGAAGCTGGTGGCGTAGGCCAGGTACGAGGGCCAGAGGTCGATCAGGGCGCGGCCGAGGTGCTGGTCGGTGCCGGTGCCGACGCCGATCTCGAGCACCAGCAACGTGGCGGCGATCGCGAACACGCCGTCCGAGAACGTCTCCATGCGTGCGGTACCGCCGTCCTCCATGCCGCCATCTTCGCCGCGGCCTCGGACGCCGACGAGGTCGACACGGCGCTCGTGTTCTCGCCGTGGCGTTCCCGTGACGTTTCACGCCGTCACGGGACCGTCACGGCCAGGTCACGGCTGATACGACGGTGCCCGGCACCTGCGTATCACCCGTGGACGGTGCGTTGGCGGACGCAGGCCGGTTCGCGGCCGAGAACGTGCCGTACGGTGAAACGGGGGTGCCGGGCTACGTGGTCACACGCGTGACGCCGGCGTGACCAGGGCGTTGCAGGTCGTTGTCACGCTGTCAGTGACAGCTTTGCGCGGATTACGTCGTCGGGCGTGTCGACGTCAAGCGCCAGCCCGGGGCGGTCCACCGTGACTGACTCGATGCCGGCGGTCGCCGCCAGCTGGGCATGGACGAGCGCGCTTGCAGACGAGCCGAACGCGGGCGTGATCACGTCCGCCGGCCGCACCGCGAGCGCGTTCGTGCCGCCGTCGTGGGCGCGGCCGATCGCGATCCCGCGCTCCGGCATCGCCGCCACCAGCGCCCGCACGTCGCTCGCGCTCAGAAGCGGCAGGTCGCCGGCCAGGTACAGCACCGCCCCCGGCGCGGGCGAGATCAGCCCGCGCGCGTGATCCAGCCCCTCGTTCCAGGGCAGCTCGCCGTCCGACACCAGTCCCACCCGGTAGGTCCGCGCCAGCGTCGGCGCCAGCGGCTCGCAGCTGGCCAGCGCCACCGGGCCCACGTCCGCCGCCACCGCCTCGCGTGCCACATGCTCGACCATCGCCAGCATCAGCCGTCGCCGCTCGTCGCCGCCCAGCGCCGGGTGCAGCCGCTGCTTGGCACCGGCCAGCCGCTTCAGCGGAATCAGGATCTGGAGGTCCACGAATGGCAGACTAGACTGCCCCGATGCTCGCCCTCGGCTACAAGGCCTCGGCGGAGCAGTTCGGCCCCCGGCAGCTGCTCTCCTACGCGCTCGAGGCGGAGGCGCGCGGCTTCGACAGCGTCGCCGTCTCAGACCACTTCCAGCCCTTCCGCCACACCGGCGGGCATGCCCCGGCCGCGCTGCCGTGGCTGGGCGCGCTGGCGGTGCAGAGCGAACGCATCCGCTTCGGCACCAGCGTCTCCACGCCCACACTGCGCGTGCACCCGTCGATCATGGCCCAGTCGTTTGCGACCATCGCCTCGCTCGCGCCCGGCCGCGTCTGGCTGGGCGTCGGCACCGGTGAGTCAATGAACGAGGTGCCTGCGCTGGGCATCGCCTGGCCGCGCTTCGCCGAGCGCCTGGAGCGGCTGTCCGAGGCGGTCGAGCTGATGCGCCTGCTCTGGACGGAGGATCGCGTCACCTACGACGGCACCTACTACCGCACCACCAATGCCACGGTCTACGACAAGCCCGACCGGCCCGTGCCGATCCTGATCGCGGCCGCCGGCGCCAAGGCCGCCCGCTTCGCCGGCGCGGAGGGCGACGGCTACATCACCACCAGCGGCAAGCCGCGCGAGCTCTACACCGAGACGCTGCTGCCCGCGCTGGAGCAGGGCGCCCGCGACGCAGGCCGCGAGCCGGCCGCCGAGCGCCTGCTCGAGGTGAAGGTCTCCTACGAGCGCGACCCCGCCCGCGCCGCCGACGAGTGCCGCTACTGGGGCGCTCTGGCGCTGCCGGCCGAGAGCAAGCAGGGCATCGACGACCCGCTCGAGTTGGAGCGCCTGGCCGAGCAGGAGCACGTGCACGCCGAGTCCCGTTTCATCCTCACCGGCGATCCCGACGAGCTCTGCGACCGGGTCGCGCCGTACGTCGATCTGGGCTTCCGCCACCTCGTGTTCCACAGCCCCGCGCCCGACCAGTCGCGGTTCCTGGAGCTGTTCGCGGCCGATGCGCTGCCGCGCCTGCGCGAGCGCTTCGGCTAGTGGTGGAACAGGTAGCGCTCGGGCTCGATCGTGACCTTCACCCGCTCGACGCCCTCCTTGAAGCCGTCGAACGGCTCGCCCGTGTACTTCATCGCCAGCTCGTCGGCATGCTCGCGGGCGCCCTCGCGCGTCATCACGGCGCGGCCGCGGATCTCGACCGACCGGTAGCCGCTGGAGTCGATCACCTCGAGCGTGACGCGGGGGTCGCGCTCGATGTTGCGCCACTTGACCCGCCCCTCGGCCGTGTTGAACACCGGCCGCCCGTCCTCGATGTGCACCCACACCGGTGACACCTGCACGCTGCCGTCGCGGTTGACGGTGCCGAGGTGGCCGAAGTTGAGGCCGGCCAGCAACTCGGCCGCAAGGGCCTGGGGATCGACGCTCACGCGCGCACTCTACTCGCCTGCCAGCACGGCCTCGATGAACGCCGTCTTGGCCTCGGTGTAGCCCGCCCGATCGTCTCCATAGGCGGCCGCGAGCTCGCGCTTGAGCGCCGCGTACTCACGGGCGGTGGCCGGGTTCGCGCGCAGGTGATCGCGCAGCCGCAGGTGCTCCACCAGCGGCTCTGCACCCTCGACGCAGACGTACAGGTGGTGCCCGGGCAGGTGCGGCGGCTGGTCGAAGGCCTCGCGTCCCGGCACGCCGGCATCGCCCTTGTGCGGGTACCCGGCCGCCGCCAGCATCGTGATCGCCTCGGCCACGTCGGCCTGGTCGGCGACCACGATGTCGATGTCGATGATCGGCTTGGCCGCCAGCCCCGGCACCGCCGTGCTACCGACATGCTCGATCGACCGCGCGCGCATCCGCAGACCGGCCGGCAGCCCGTCCCGCAGCTCGCAGAACAGCGCCGGCCAGGCCGGGTCGTACTCGCTGATCACGATCGGCTCGCCCACCGCGCCCGGCGTCAGAGCCCGGCCACGCGCGGCGCCAGCTGCTCGCCGATCATCCGCACCGCGTCCAGGTCGCGGTGATCGAGGTGCTGCAGCATCGCCCGCTCGAGTCCGGCGGCGGCCAGGTCCTCGAACTGCCCGGCCACCTCATCCAGCGTGCCGCAGACCCAGCCGTCGACCCGCTCGGCCAGCAGCTGCTCGCCGCTGATCCCGTCGAAGTGCAGCGCGCCCAGCCGCCCCGCCCGCTCCAGCAGCTCGTCGCGGGTGCGGCCGATCAGCGTCGTCTCCATGAACGAGAAATGCAGCGGCTGGCGGCCGTGTCGCTCCGCCGCTTCGTCCAGGCTGCGGCGCACCGCCCGGCACTCGTCCGGGTCGGCCGAGAGCACGTTGTACTCCTGTGCGAACCGGGCCGCCAGGTCGACGGTGCGGGGCTTGCCGGCGCCGCCCACGATCACGGGCGGATGCGGCCGCTGCAGCGGCTTGGGCAGCGCCTGGCAGCCGTCCAGCTGGTAGTGCGCGCCGTCGAACGTGAACTCCTGCTCGGTCCACTGGCGGGTCACGATCTCGAGCTGCTCCTCGAGCATGTCCATGCGCTCGCGCATCGGCGGGAACGGGAAGCCGAAGCTGCGATGCTCGAGCCGGTACCAGCCCGCTCCCAGCCCCAGCTCCACGCGGCCGCCGGAGATGTGATCGACCGTGGTGACCGCGTTTGCCACCAGCGAGGGGTGGCGGAAGGTGACCGGCGAGACCATCGTGCCCAGCCGCAGCCGGCTGGTGCGCGCGGCGATCGCGGCCAGCGTCGTCCAGGCGTCGTGCGAGCCGCGCCCGATCTGGCCGTCGCCGGAGAGGTAGTGGTCGGACCGGAACAGCGCCTCGATGCCGACCGACTCGCAGGTCTCGGCAAGCGCCACCCAGTCGGGCCAGGTCACGTCCTCCTGGCCCTCGATCATCAGGCACAGCCGCATGCGCAGGACTCTACCGGGCGGCTATAGCGATCTCTGCTCCCGGGCGTCAGCGGCCCGGAACGGGCGCCGCCGTACTGGCCTTGGTGCCGCCGCCGGGCTTGGCCTCGCCCAGCTTGCTGCGCACCGCCGACAACGGATTGGCCACCGCCTCCAGCGACTTGCGGGCAGCCTCGACGCCCCAGATCAGCTCGCTGAGACCGCCGACCGCCATCAGGAATGCCCCGATCACGTAGCCGATGAAGACCTGGCCCTTGTCGCCGCTCCCGATCAGCGTGCCGAACAGCCAGGGCGCGGCGAACCCGCCGGCCAGGGTACCGATCGAGTAGAAGACCGCGATCGCGAGCGCGCGGCTCTCGATCGGGAAGATCTCCGACACCGTCAGGTACGCGGCGCTGGCGCCGGCCGAGGCGAAGAAGAACGTGATCGACCAGCAGATGGTCATGGTGGTGGCGCTGAGCATGTCGGCCTGGAACATCCAGCCGGTGATCAAGAGCCCCAGCGCCGAGGCCAGGTAGGTGCCGGTGATCATCGGCCGCCGTCCCACCGAGTCGAAGAAGTGGCCGAGGCAGATCGGCCCCAGCACGTTTCCGATCGCGAACGGGAAGATGAAGTAGGCGACGTTGCCTGCGCTGACGCTGAAGAACGTGGTCAGCACCAGCGCATAGGTGAAGAAGATGGCGTTGTAGAAGAACGCCTGCGAGCCCATCAGCATCAGCCCCACGAACGAGCGCTTGGGGTAGGTGAACAGGATCGCCCGCACGATGCCGACGATGCCGATCTCACGCGACGGGTCGATCTCGATCGTCTCGCCCTCGGGTTCCGGCAGGTCCCCCTTGGTGCGCGACACCTCCGCCTCGATCCCCTTCACGACCTCGTCGGCCTCGTCGAAGCGCCCGTGCGTCATCAGGTAGCGCGGGCTCTCCGGCAGGTTCTTGCGGATGAACAGCACCGAGATCGCCAGCACCGCGCCGAGGCCGAAGCAGATCCGCCAGCCGTAGGCGGGGTTCACATAACTGTCGTTCAGCAGGTACAGCGACGCGGCCGAGCCGATCGCGGTGCCCACCCACCAGGAGCCGTTGATGGCGAGGTCGGTCCAGCCACGGCGGCGGGCCGGGATCAGCTCGTCGATCGCGGAGTTGATGGCCGCGTACTCGCCGCCGATGCCGATGCCGGTCATGAACCGGAAGAACACGAACGACTCGAAGTTGAACGAGAACGCCGTTGCGATCGTCCACACCAGGTACCAGCCCAGCGAGAACATGAACAGGCGCTTGCGGCCGAGCCGGTCGGTCAGGTATCCCAGCAGCAGCGCGCCACCGGCGGCGCCCGCCAGGTACATGCTGTTGGCAAAGCCGATCTGGCCGGTGCCGAGGTCGAGCCCGCCACCCCCGCCCGTGGTGATGACGGGCGCGATCAGGCCCACGATGGTGACCTCGAGGCCGTCCAGGATCCACGTGATGCCCAGGCCGATCACCACCATCCAGTGCCACCTGCTCCAGGGGAGGCGGTCCATCCGGGCTGGGATATCGGTCTTGACGGGTCCCGAGTGTTCTGCCGCAGTGGCCATGGTCGCCTCCGTGAAGCTTGGTGATGATGTCCACGCGGGCAATGCCCAGGGCATGCGGGACCCTAAACAGCTTTTTTGACCGGCACGGCGCCGTCCGCATAGCGCCTACTCTGAGGGTGATGCGTGGCTTCGTTGACATCCACAGCCACATGGTTCCGTCCGGCGATGACGGCGTGCGGTCGGTGGACGAGGCGGTGGAGCTGGTGCTGGAAGCGGGGTTGCGCGGCACGGCCGTGCAGTACGCCACGCCACACGCGATGGACCGCCATCCGTTCACCGACGAGCGACGCCGGCGCGTGACCGCGGCGCGGGAGCAGATCCGGGCGCGGCTCGAGGGGCGCGTCGATTTCCGGGTGGGTTGGGAGATCAGCCCGGAGCGGTGGCTGCTGGCCGCCGATCCGCGCCTGCTGTCGATGGAGGGACTCGACGCCTGCCTGCTGGAGCTGCCGCTGCCGCACACCGGCCCCCGCAACCTCGATACCTTCATGGCCTGCGGCGAGCACATCGCGGCCGCCGGCCTGGTGCCGATCATGGGCCACCCCGAACGCTGCGACCTGATCTACGGCGACCTCGAGCAGGTCACCGAGCTGCACGGGCGCGGCTGGCTGGCACAGGTGAACGCCTCCAGCCTGCTGGGCCGCCACGGCCGCGACGTGCAGGACGCCGGCTGGACGCTGGTCGAGACCGGTCGCGCCGACCTCATCGCTTCCGATGGGCATCGCGCCAACCGGCCGCCCTGGCTGGACGAGGCGTTTGCGGCCGTGGCCGCGCGGATCGGCCGCGAGGTGGCGCTGCCGCTGTTCACCGGCGCGGCGCTGGAGCCCCTGGCCACGCTGCCGCTGCCGCGGGCAGAGCCCGCCTAGGACCGCTCCTCAGTCGCTACGCGCTCTCGATCACCGGCTCCAGCAGCATCTCGCTGCTGACGGTGTTCGCGATGTAGCACTCGCGGTGAGCCAGGTCGACCAGGCGCGTGACCTTCGCGATGTCGGTGCCCTCGGCCACCACGATGTGCGGGCGTAGGGTGATGCGGGTGATGCGCACCGGCAGGTCGCCCTCGGGCATCACCGCCTCGGCCCGGTCGGAGTAGGACAGGACATCCACCCGCGCCCGGGCCGCGACCGCCAGGAACGACAGCAGCTGGCAGGAGCTGGCGGAGGCCAGCAGCATCTGCTCGGGGTTGGTCAGCGCGGGGTCGCCGCGGAAGGCGGGGTCGGCGGAGACGGTCAGCGGCTCGGCCGAGGGCGGCAGCGCGATCTCGTGGCGACGGTCGTAGTGCTCGTACCCGGCGCCGGTCGAGCCGGCCCAGGTGACTGTGGTGCAGTAGCTGTGCTCGTGGCCCATCGCGGCTATCGCGGCGAGTCGGTCGCTTCCAACGGGCCGACGCTGGCCTCGATCGCGGCCCCGACCTGCGCCACCCGCACGGCCAGCGCCTTCAGCTCTTCCTGGGGCGTCATGCCGCTGCGGGCGCTGAGCTGGAGCAGCTGCTGGTGGACGTCGAGCAGCTCTTCGAGCGCTTCCTTGGTCTGCTGGTTCATGGTGCACAGCATAGGGCGGGCGCTGTGCGACGCATCGAGAGGCCCGGCGGTTCGCCGGGCCCCTCTGTGGCCTAGTCGCCCTCGGCGGGCGACTCGTCCTCCGCGAGCAGCTTGTACAGCCGCCTTCGCGTCTCGCGCAGGAGCTCGGCGGCAGCGGTCAGCTGCTGCTCGGATCCCGCGTGCACGACCTGGCGGGTCGCGGCGCGCACCTGGTAGATCAGGTCGCGCAGCTCGACGATGGCCGGCGGCACGTCAGAGGCGACTTCGGCCCAGGGCTCGCTGGGCGCGGCCGCCGCCTCGGTGGTGCCGGACTCGGTCAGCGAGAACACGCGCTTGCCGCCCTGCTGCTCGGCCCGGATCAGCTCCTCGTCCTCGAGCTGCGAGAGCGTGGGGTAGACCGACCCTGGGCTGACGCGCCAGGCGCCGCCGGAGCGGTCCCGCAGCTCGCGCATGATCTGATACCCGTGCATCGGCTGCTCGGCCAGCAGTGCCAGGATGGCCGCGCGGATGTCGCCGCGGCCGGCACGGCCCTGGTAGCCGCGCATGCCGCGGCCGTGGCCATGGTGTCCTCTGCGCCCGTGGCGGGTGCAGCGGTCGATCATCTCGCGGAACTCGCCGCGACGCCCCCTGACGGGGACGATCACATACTCACTCATGTGGTTCATTCCTTTCCTTCATGTGATAGGTCAAGTTCTATCACGATATATCGCTAATCGCAAATCCTCGCACCGTTCCCTTGCAGCGTCCGGCAACCATGCCTACAGTCGTGGGCAGGAGGACGCGGTTTCCAGGAGGCGCGTATGCGCGGTTCGATGGCACGGTTGGCGGCGACCACGATGGCGGTGGCCGTGCTCTGCGCCGCCCCCGCCTCGGCGCGGGTGCTGCAGCCCGCCGCGCTGCCGCACGTGGCCGCCGGCTCCGCCTACGTGCGCGTGAACCAGGTCGGCTACTCGACCAGCGCGGCCAAGCGCGCCTACCTGATGTCGAGCGTGAGCGAGGCCGGCGCCAGCTTCTCCGTGATGGACGGATCGACGGCGGTCTTCACCGGCCCGATCGGTCCGCAGCTGGGCTCGTGGAGCGCCAACTTCCCGCACGTCTACGCGCTCGACTTCCCGACCACCGCCGCCGGCACCTACATGATCACGGTCAGCGGACCGGTCGCGGCCAGGTCGCCGGGCTTCGCGATCGGCGCCGGCTCGGCGGTCTACGCCGGCGCGATCGGAAACGCGCTCAGCTTCTACCAGGACGAGCGGGACGGGCCGGACTACATCCCGTCGCCGCTGCGCACGGCGCCGACGCACCTGAACGACGAGCACGCGATGACGTATCTGACGCCGAAGGTGGACGCGGACGGCATCTTCCAGGGCAGCCTGAAGCCGCTGGGCACCCGCATCAACGCCACCGGCGGCTGGTGGGACGCGGGCGACTACCTCAAGTTCGTGCAGACCGAGAGCTACACGACCGGCGTACTGCTGAGCGGCCTGCGCGACTTCCCAGCGCAGATGGGGCCGCACAGCGGAGCCGACTTCACGGCCGAGACCAAGTTCGGGGTGCGCTGGCTGCTGCGGATGTGGAACGACCGCACGAAGACGCTCTACTACCAGGTGGGAGTGGGCGAGGCCAACGACCAGACCACCGGCGACCACGACATCTGGCGGCTGCCGCAGGCCGACGACACCTGGGGCGGGCACAGCAAGGCCGACAGCTACATCCGCCACCGGCCGGTGTTCCGGGCCGGCAAGCCGGGCTCGTCGATCAGCCCCAACCTGGCCGGGCGCGACGCCGTCGCCTTCGCGGAGTGCTACCAGGTGTTCAAGAGCACCGACCCCGGGCTGGCGGCTCGCTGCCTGCGCTCGGCCGAGGACATCTTCGCGCTGGCGGATACCAGCCCCCGCGGCCACCTGCTGACGGTGATCCCGTTCGACTTCTACCCCGAGTCGGAGTGGCGCGACGACCTCGAGTGGGGCGCCACGGAGCTGTACCTGGCCACCAAGGGCGGGCACCTGCCGCCGGGGCTGCCGCACGCGCGCCCGCGCTTCTACCTGAGGCAGGCCGCGCACTGGGCGCACGCGTACATCACCGGCCCGAACGACGCCGCCGACACGCTCAACCTGTACGACGTGAGCGGCCTCGCCCACTACGACCTGTACCGGGCGATCTCGATGGCGGGCGGGTCGGCCGGCCTGGCCGTGACGCAGCCGGCGCTGCTGGCCGATCTGCGAAGGCAGCTCGACCGCGCGATCGCGCAGGGCCGCAAGGATCCGTTCCGGTTCGGGTTCCCGTGGGCCGCGTTCGACACGACCTCGCACGGCTTCGGCCTGTCGGTGATGGCCAGCGAGTACGACCAGCTGACCGGCACCAAGCGCTACAGCAAGCAGGCCAGCCACTGGCTGGGCAACGTGCTGGGCGGAAACGCCTGGGGCGTCTCGCTGGTGGTGGGCGACGGCACCCGCTTCCCGCGCTGCATGCAGCACCAGGTCGCGAACCTGGCGGGCTCGCTGAACGGAGCGCCGCCGGTGCTCGCCGGGGCGGCCGTCGAGGGGCCGAACGTCGTTACGTCGAGCGGCAAGGTGGACGGGATGCGCGACTGCCCGGTGCACCACGTCGACCCCTTCAAGAAGTTCAACAACGCCGCCAAGTTCAGGGATAACGTGCAGTCCTGGTCGACGGTGGAGCCGGCCATCGACCTGACGGCCACCAGTCCGCTGGCGTTCGCGCGGGCCGCAGCGGGGCTGAACTGAGCAGGGCCGCCAGCCGATATGCTTCGGGACGGCCGAGCGCCTGGTGGCCACGGCCGGCCCGCCCTCTTAGCTCAGTTGGTAGAGCACTTCCATGGTAAGGAAGGGGTCAACGGTTCGAGTCCGTTAGAGGGCTCTTTTTAGCTCAACCATGCAATTTTCCGGCTAGCGTCTACCGGCGCTTATGCGGTGCCATCAGCGTTGTGACTCGACGAGCGCTGGGGATGGGCTCGAGACCGGAGATCGTTGCCGGTGCCGCCTATACGTGCGCCGTTGCGGGCACCTCGACTGCGATCGCTTCGTAGAGCTCCGTGGAATCGACACTTAGGCCGGTGCTGGCCGCCATCTCGCGGCGTCGCTCTGCCAGGGTTTGTTCTGCAGCCTCAGCGTGCTCCTCGCTGTCCCAAAGGATGATGGCTCGGGCGCGGGTGCGGTCCTTATCCATGAAGGCCAGGTAGCCGGCGTAGCCTTCGTACTCGCTGAGCGTCGGGATCACACGCTCACGGATGGTCTGTCGAGCGTTCTCCGGCGTGCCCTTGCTGGGGTCAGCGATCGAGAACCGGACGAGGCGTGCGTGCATGATCACCCTCCTGTCGCGTTGGGCGACCCGCCGGCCGGCCCGTGGCGACCGGCGAGGCCGCGATTCCTTGGACGGCATGCCCGCGATAGTGCGGTGTTTGCGTCCGGGGTCGATCCTACGCCTTCGCAAGAAGCGCTGCGTGGGACTCTGAACGGGCCCACAGCGTGCGGTTGGAAACCGCGATCGGCAAGGAACGTCGCGGCACTGTTGCTGTGGTGGTGCCGAGCATCCCGATCAACGCGGCCTACGCCTACGACACAGGGTCACGCGCGCCGGCGCTTGAGCGTTCCACTGGCCCGGCTCGCCACACACCCGAGACATCGTATGCTCCGGTCGGAAGTCGCGTGATGACATTCGGCGAACGCTTCCGAGGTCGGTGCGAGTCGGCCGTCTACCCGGTGTGTCTGGGGCTCGATCCCCGGGTCGACGAGATGCCCGCGGCTATCCGTGACAGCGCGGTAGCCGCCTCCACCGGTCGCGACGATGCGATCCGGCGTTGCATCGCCCGTTACCACGAGGTCGCGATCTCCGCGGTTGCCGATCTCGTCCCCGCGGTGAAGCTGCAGCTGGCGTTCTACGAGCAGTACGGAATCCCGGGGATGACGGCGCTGCTGGACACCATCGCGGCAGCCCGGCGTGCGGGGCTACTCGTCATCGCCGACGGCAAGCGCAACGACATCGCGTCCACAGCGAAGGCATACGCAGACGCGTTCCTGGGATGTCCGTCGGCGCTTGGCGAGGCCCGGCCTGCATTCGACGCAGACGCGCTGACCGTCAATCCGTACCTGGGATGGGACAGCCTCGTGCCGTTCGCCGAAGCCGCACGGGAGCACGGCAAGGGATTGTTCGTGCTCGTCCACACCTCGAATCCGTCCTCCGTCGAGATCCAGGAGGCGGCTCCCGGCGACGAGCCCATCTATCTCCGCGTGGCGAGACAGGTCTCGGCCCTAGGAGACGAATTCTTCGACGGACAGCATCTCTCGTCGGTGGGGGCGATCGTTGGCTGCACCTTCCCGGAGGCGGCGGGCATCGCACGCCGAGCCATGCCTCGCTCACCGATCGTCGTGGTCGGTTACGGCGCGCAGGAGGGCACGCTCCCCGGCTGCGTCGCGTGCTTCGACGAGCGTGGAACCGGTGCGGTGGTGAACGCGTCGAGAAGCCTCACGTACGGAGCAGACATGGCGCTCGGATCCGAAGAGGACGTGGTCACCGCCATCCGCAGTAGGACTGAACAGCTCGGCCGCGGGATCGCGACCGCCCTCACGGCGGCCGCACCGTCACGTCAGCCCACTGTTGGATGACCAACGCGCTAGCGGGAGCTCGAGTCCGTCAGAGGTCTCCTTTTAGCTCAACCATGCGGTTCGCCGCGCTAGTCGAAAGGACTAGAACCCAACCAGCGTAGCCGGTGTGCAGTGCGGACTGTCTTGTACGACCGTCGCGACCGCGAGATACTCAGCGCTCACCAACTGCGCTCACCAACTGGGTGGTCGATGGACACGTGGTCACCGCAGAGCGGCTTTGAGGCTCCTAGCTCGAGTTCCGCGATCCGGACGTTTCTGATCGCAGATCTGCGCGGCTACACGCGATTCGTCGACCAGCGCGGCGATGAGGCCGCTGCGCGGCTGACAGAACGCTTCGCCGCGGTCGCGTCGGAGGTGGTCGCGGCGCGCTCCGGCGAGGTCATCGAGGTGCGCGGAGACGAGGTGCTGGCGGTATTCGGCTCGGCCCGCGAGGGGATCCGTGCGGCCGTGGATCTGCAGGCCGCGGTGCGTTCGGGGCGCGATCCCGATGTGTCGCTGGAGGCCGGCATCGGCCTCGATGCGGGCGAGGCAGTGCCGGTCGGCGACGGGTATCGGGGGCGAGCGCTGAACATGGCCGCCCGACTGTGTGCGCGCGCGGAACCGGGCGAGATTCTGATCAGCCCCGAACTGGCGCACCTGGCCGGCGTCGTCACGGGTGTCGCGTTCGAGGACAAGGGGCCGGTGCACCTGAAGGGGTTCTCGCGACCGGTGCACATGCACGCCGTCGTGCCCGCGACCGCAGCCGCAGCCGGCCGCCCGGCCGGCGCGCTCGAGATCCGGACGCTCGGGACGTTCGCGGTCAGCCGCGACGGCCAACCGGTCGAACTGACGGCACGGCGCGAGCGGGTGATCCTCGCCCACCTCCTGCTGGCGGCCAACCGCGTCGTCTCGGTCGACACGCTGACCGCGCACGTGTGGGCCGCCGATCCGCCAAAGGGCGCGCGCAGCACCGTTCGCCGCCACGTCGAGGCGCTGCGCTCGCGGCTCGGTTCCGAGCGAATCGAGTGCACGGGCCCGGGCTTCGCGCTGCGGGTGGAGACCGATGAGGTCGACCTGCTGCGGTTCGAACGGCTGCTGCGGCGCGCCCATCGCATCTCCGGCACCGATCCGGCGCAGGCGGCGTCCAGTTTCGAACAGGCGCTCGAGCTGTGGAGAGGGCCGCCGTTCGCCGAGCTGGCCGATGACGCCGGCCTGCATGGCGACATCGCCAGGCTGGACGAGCTGCGGATCGCCGCCGTCGAAACGCTGATCGAGGCGCGCCTGGCACTGGGCGAGCACGATCAAGTGGTGCCAGAGCTACAGCGGCTGGTGGAGGCCCATCCGCTGCGCGAGCGGCTGTGGGCCGACCTGATGGTCGCGCTGTACCGCTCGGGTCGGCGCGTCGAAGCGGGCGAAGCGTTCGAACGAGCGACCGCGGCGGCCGGCGGCCCGTCGTCCCAACTGCGCGAGCTTCACAACCGCATACTCGCGCAGGATGCGGAGCTTGACCTGCGCGGCCTCCCCCTGCGGAGCTACCGGCTGATGGAGCCGATCGGCGAAGGCTCGCTCGGGGTGGTCTGGCGGGCACTCGACCCGGGCGTCGGCCGCGAGGTGGCGATCAAGCAGGTGCGACCCGCATTCGCCAGGAACGAGGAGTTCGTACGCCGGTTCGAGCAGGAGGCGCGCGTCGTTGCCAGCCTCGAGCACCCGCACATCGTGCCGGTGTACGACTGGTGGCGCGACGCCGCCGGCGCGCATCTGGTGATGCGGCTGATGCGAGGCGGCAGCCTCGCGGATCGCCTCGGCGCCGGGCCGCTCTCAGCCGGGGAAGCCATCAGCGTTGCCGGCGACGTAGCCGCCGCGCTGGGCGCCGCCCATCGTCGCGGGCTCGTGCATCGCGATGTCTCGCCAGGCAACGTGTTGCTGGATGAAGATGGCAACGCCTATCTGTCCGACTTCGGCCTCGCCCTCAGTGGCACGCCGCCTTCAGCCACCCAGACCTCGGCGGGATCGCGCTCGCCGGAACAGCTGGCCGGCCAGCCGCTCAACCCACAGTCGGACGTCTACTCGCTGGGCGTGCTGATCCGGGAGATGGTGAAGGGCAGCGGCGATCGGCGGGCTACCGCGCTCGAGCTGGTGATCGCCCGGGCGACGGCCACCGACCCTGCGAAGCGGTTCGCCGACGCCGAGGAGCTTGCCACGGCACTGTTGGGGATCGTCGATGGCGGGCCGGCGGCGCCCGCCAGTGTGGCGCCGGCGCGCAATCCCTACAAGGGTTTGCGCCCCTTCGGCGAGCTCGACGCCGAGGATTTCTTCGGCCGTGATTCGCTGGTTCGCGAGCTCGTCGCGGCCCTCAACTCGCGCTCGCACAGCCACCGGTTCCTGACCGTGGTCGGGCCTTCGGGCAGTGGCAAGTCGTCAGCGGTGCGAGCGGGCCTGATTCCGGCGCTGCGGGCCGGAGCTGTGCCGGGTTCGGAGCGCTGGATCTACACCGACATGCTGCCGGGATCGCGGCCGATGGAGGAGCTCGAGGCCGGCCTGGTTCGGGTGGCGTTCGAGCCGATGCCGTGGCTGATCGACGAGCTCGATCGTGATGAGTCGGGACTCGCCCGCGCCGTCCAGCGGGTGCTTCCGCCCGGCGACGCCGAGCTGGTGCTGCTGATCGATCAGTTCGAGGAGCTGTTCACGCTGGTCGACGACGAGGAGGCGCGGGCGCGGTTCGTCGACAGCCTGGTGGCCGCCGTGGCCGACCCGCACTCACGGATCCGGGTGATCGCCACGCTGCGAGCCGACTTCTACGACCGCCCGCTGTTACTGCCCGGGCTCGCCGAGCATGTGCGTGCACAGACGCAGACGGTGCTGCCGCTGTCGGCCGAGGAGCTGGAGAGCGCCATCTCCGGCCCGGCGGAGCAGGTCGGCGTCGTCGCCGAACGGGTGCTGGTGGCCGAGATGATCGGCGACGTGCTGGGCCAGCCGGGTGGCCTGCCGCTGCTGCAGTACGCGCTGACCGAGACGTTCGAGGCGTGTCGCGGCGGCACCCTCACGCTCGAGGGCTACCGCGCCACCGGCGGCGTTACCGGCGCGCTGGCGAAGCGTGCCGAGCAGCTGTACGCGGAGCTGGACGCGCCCGCCAAGGATGCTGCCCGCCAGCTGTTCCTGCGGCTGGTCAGCGTTGGCCAGGGAAGCGAGGACACGCGCCGGCTGGTGCCGCTCGCGGAGCTGGCGTCGCTGCCGATCGACAGGAGCGCGATCGACTCCGTGATCGAGCGGTTCGGCAGCCATCGGATGCTGTCGTTCGACCGCGATCCCGACTCGCGAGGGCCGACCGTCGAGGTCGCCCATGAGGCGCTGCTGCGGGAGTGGGGGCGGCTTCGTGGCTGGGTCGACGGTTCCCGCGAGGACGTGATCATGCGTCGTCGGCTGGAGGCCGAAGCCGGAGAGTGGGAGCACGCCGGCCGCGACCCCAGCTTTCTCCTGCGCGGAAGCCGGCTTGGACAGTTCGAGACGTGGGCGGCGGCCAGCGGCCTCGCGCTCAGCGCCGACGAACGCGACTACCTGCGGGAGAGCATCGACGCCCGCGAGGCGGAGCTGGCGGAGGAGCAGCAGCGCCAGGCCAAGGAACGCGCGCTGGAGCGGCGATCGATCCGGCGCCTGCGGGCGCTGGTGGCGGCGATGGCGATCGCAGCCGTGGTCGCCGTCGCGCTCTCGGCGGTGGCGCTGAGCCAGCGCAGTCGAGCCGAGGAACGGGGCCGGCTGGCCACGGCCCGTGAGCTGGCGACCGCGTCGCAGGCCAACCTCGAGGTCGACCCGCAGCGCAGCCTGCTGCTTGCCCTGGCCGCGGCACGGGCGACGCACCAGGATGGCGACGTGATTCCCGAGGCGATTACAGCGCTACACGGCGCGGTCAGCGCCGACCGCACGCTGCGCACGTTCGACGGGTCGCTCTCGGCCAGCCCCGACGGTCGCATCCTCAGCAACCTGCGACAGGTCGCCGACGGCGCCGAGCTGGTCATGCTTGACGCCGGCACGCTGCACCCGCTGGCGACGCTGCACGCGCCGTCGCTGGTCGATGCCCAGTTCAGCCCGGACAGCCGACGACTGGTAGTGGCAACGGAAACCGGGGCGCTGCTGTTCTGGGATACCCACACCTGGGAGGCGCTGCCGTCGATCGAGCTCGACCGGCACGTCTCGCTCGGCGGAGCCGCCTGGAGCCCCGATCTACGAACGGTGTCGCTCGTCGGAGATGACGGCATCGTCTCCCTGGTTGACACCCGCGCCGGCCGTGAGGTCCAGCGGATCACTCATGCCGATGAGGGTATCGGCTACCTCTACACGGCCTTCAGCCGCGATGGCACACGGGTCGCTGCGACCGAGAACTTCGGCGGTTACGAGGTTCCCATCTGGGACGTGCGCAGCGGCCGCCGGGTCGGTGTCCTGGATACCCGTGGCGCCAGCTTCGGTATCGCGTTCAGCCCGGACGGCACCCGGGTGGCGACCACAGGCATTGCCGGGGCGGCGGACGTGTGGGACGCGAACACGGGGCGTCACGTCCTGTCCCTGGTCGGGCACACCGGCTTCGTCTGGTACGTGGCCTACAGCGCGGACGGCCAGCAGATCGCGACCGCCGGCAACGACGGCACAGCGCGCATCTGGGGCGCCAACGACGGCCAACAGCTGACCGTGCTGCACGGTCATGCGGGCGATGTGTACGGCGTCCATTTCAGCCCGTCGGCCAGGTGGCTGCAGACCTACGGCGCCGACGGCACCGGCCGCCTCTGGGACGTATCGGCATCCGGCAGCCGCGAGCTGCTCACGGTCGGCGTCCATGGTGCCGGCGTCGAGACGGTCGAGTTCAGCCGCGACGGACGCCAGCTGTTGAGCTCGGCGTACGACGGGTCGACCCGGATCTGGGATTCCGTCAGTGGGCAGGCACCGCTCGTAGGCGGTGCAGGTTCGAGTGGGGCAGCGTTTTCTCCGGATGGACGTCGCTACGTCACCGGCGGCTGGCCGGCGGTATGGGATGCCAGGACCGGGCGGCATCTGCGTGACCTTGCACTCGCGCACACCGGATCGAGCTGGACCTCCAACATCGCCTACAGCAGCGACGGGTCGCTGGTTGCCGGCGGGCTCGGCAACACCTCGCCGCAGTCGGGTACGGTCGCGGTCTGGGATGCCGATTCCGGGCGCCGGATCGGGACGCTGGGGCAGCCTCAGGGCAAGTATGACGCCGTTCGGCATGTCACCTTCAGCCCCGACGGCACCCACCTCGGTGGCATCACCGAAGCCGGCCGGTTGCACGTCTGGAGGGTGGCGGACGGCCGGGAGATCTTCTCGCGCATGGTCGTCAACGGCGGTGGCAACGGCGTCGCCTTCAGCCCCGACGGCAGCCTTGTCGCTGCGTCGGGATCAACCGGCGTCACCCTCTGGAGAACCAGGGACGGCACCCGGGCGGCGAAGCTGCCGGGCGCTGCCAACGTCCAGTCGGTGCAGTTCAGCCCCGATGGGAAGTTGCTTGCCACCGGCGGTCAGGACGAGACCGTCCGGATCTGGGACGCGCGCACCGACCGGACGATTCTCACCCTGGCCGGACACACCGCCACCATCAACAGCGTCGCTTTCAGCCCCGATGGCGCCCGCGTGGCCAGTGCCGGTGACGACGGCACGGTGCGTGTGTACGCGCTCGACACCGACCGGCTGATCGGCATCGCAGAGGCGCGGATCACCCGTGACTTCACAACCGCCGAATGCCGTCAGTACCTGCACAGGGACCGTTGCCCCTCCAGCGATCGCCCGCCTCACCGCGACGGCGGGCTGTGGGCGCTGAGCGCGAGCGACGATCCCGCGCCGGAGGGCGCGTACCGGGTCACGTTGAACCGCACTGACTTCCCGGCAGAGCTTTCCCGCGTCGAGGACCAGCTCGGCGTCTACACCCTGGGCCTCGAGATGGGTAGCTGGCGGCTGCTCCAGGTCACGCCGTCTGGCGAGACCTGGGAGCGATCTGGCACCTACCGCGTCGGTGCCGGGCATCGACTGCTGCTCACCGACCGCAGCGATCCGGACTGCTTCGGCACGGTGATGTCGGCGACGTGGTCGCAGAGGGGCATGTCGCTCTCGTTCCGCAACGTCCGTACGACCGTCAGCCCTACATGCGGGCGGCGAGGGCTGATCGTCGCGCGGGCGACGCTGGCGTCCCGCCCATGGTCGACGGTGGTCGTCTAGGTCGGCGGGTGGCCGCCACCTGGCGAAGCCGTCGGTTGGCGGGTCAACGGTTCGACGCCCAGGTCGGATGGCCATGACTCCCGTTCTCGCGACCCGAACAAGTCCGACTGAGCCGCTCGGCCCAGGGTCGCGCTGAGTCCCTCGGTCGGGGGATTACCTGGCAGCGCCATCCCTCGGACACTTGAGCCGCTGCCGACTCCCCGTAGCGAAAGGCTCCTAGTCACATGAAGGCTGTTCTCGTACTGCGCAACCCGTCGCAGGTCGCGCGCGCCACGTTCGGGTCTCACAGGTGTGGGCCGGTGAGCAGCGCGGCTGGTCAGACGCTACCGCTCGTCGTACTTTTTATGGGTGTGTTGATTGCGATGTCGGGGTTGGTGATCGATCTGGGAAATAGTTATGTGCAGAAGCGGTCGACGCAGAATGTGGCTGACGCGGCGGCACTGGCTGGCGCGGCAACGATCCCGCAAGGTACCTGGCAGACAACTGCGCAGCAAAACGCAGCGTCGAATGACAAGCCAGGCGACCAGGTTTCGATGTCTCTGAGTGGCGACGATACGGTCACCGTCACGGTCAGCCGCCCCTCACCGACCTATATCCTCGGCCTCTTTGGTGTTCACTCGATCACCGTCACCTCGACCGCCACGGCGAAGATCGAGGCGCTCGGCCAGGTAGCCGGTCACGTCGCACCCTACGCCGTTCCCGAGTCGTCGTACAACAACGGTGTCGGTACCACGCTGTTCGACCAGGCCCAGCCGGGTGCGTATGGCACGGTCGACCTACCCGCGTCCGGGAATACTACGGGTGGCAGCTGCAGCGGCAACACCAACATGGCCACGCCCACCAACGTCAGGGATGAGCTGAGCGACCAGCTGCCCTCCGGCCCGCTGGTGGTCGGGGGCTGCCTATCGGTCAAGTCTGGCGCCTCCCAGCCCTCGGCAACCGTGGTCAACCAGCTTCAACCCGGCAACAACCTGATGAGTTCCGACCTGCAGAGCATCGGCAACGGCCAATACCAGGTCATCCCCCAGCCCTGGGACGACGCGAATGGCCTACCACCCCGGCTCATGTACGTCCCCATCGTCGCCTCGCTCCCGGGCGGCAACGGCTCCGCCACCATCACCCGCTTCGCCTGGTTCTACGTCACCGGCACCAGCGGCGGCGGCAGCCGCCTCGTCATCAACGGCCAATGGGTCAGCCTCCCGCTCCCGGCCACCGGACAAACCGGCCCATACGTTCCGGGAATGCAAGGCCAAGTCCTGACCGTCGAACTCACCTCCTAGCCGCCGTCCGCTGCTCGGGCCGCTGCGATTCACGGCCGACCGCAAGGGGCGTCCGGAGACGTATCATCGGGCTGCCGGCCACCGGAAACTTGCCACGACTGCCGAGGACGTCGAGGTAAAGCGCCCGGGTTCCACCCACTGGGCGTGGCTTCGGTACGGCTACAACGGGATGGGTTTCTTCTGGACGCCGACCTCAGCGGGCACCTACAAATTGCGATCACGCCTTCGGCGGCCTTCGAACAACACGACCTCCCAGTTCTCGCCGATCTCAACGATGTCGGTCAGCTGACCGCGGCTCGCCCGGCTAGTAGCGCGGCAGCGGCTCGATCAACCGGATAAGTCGCGACCGTCTTTCGCTGTTAAGCGCGCGTGCCAGCACGACGTCACGCAGCTGTGCCTCGGCTCGATCTGGGTTCGAGGCGAGCTGCATTGGACGCACGTCGCCTCATCCTGCACGGGATTCAAGTGTCTTTGGTCACTTACTGCCCAGGTCAGTATGGCCATGACGCCCGTTTTCGAGATCCGAGGGCGGAAAGGCTGATACCTTCCCACGTCTGGCTGCAGCGACCGTTCGTGTAGGTGAGAAAGGGGTGTCAACGGTTCGAGTCCGCTAGAGGGCTCGCGGGAGATGGTCGGTCGCCGTTGGCGTCCCAATTTGCCGCCAAATCTGCCGAAGAGAGGAAGGGGTCGACGTGAGTGTTCGAAAGGTCATCGCGACGCATCCACACCCAACCGAGATCGATCGCGAGGCGCTCCTTCGCTGCATTGACGACTGCGTCGACTGCGCGGCCACGTGCACCGCTTGCGCCGACGCGTGTCTCGCCGAGGAGGACGTCCGAGACATGGTCAGGTGCATTCGCCTATGTCTTGACTGCGCCGATCTGTGCGACGCCACCGGCCGCATGGTGTCGCGCCAGACGGAGCCCGATCTTGGCGTCCTCCGCGCGACCGTCGAGGCCTGCGCCGCAGCCTGCCGTGCCAGCGGGGATGAGTGCGAGCGGCACGCCCATCACCACGAGCACTGCCGGATCTGCGCCGAAACCTGCCGCCGCTGCGAGCGGTCGTGCAGCGGGCTGCTCGCCGCGATGGAGTAGTGGGTTTGGGCAGCGACTAGGGGACTGGAGGCCGGTGCGTTTGCCCGGCGAGGAACAGACGTTGATGCCACGCCCGCCG
>Ga0207702_10001823_pt1 | contig 20970 bp, 14 predicted proteins | sample KBSCornC62_FD_184302 | JGI IMG/M metagenome (GOLD analysis project Ga0207702, IMG submission 184302) | Corn rhizosphere microbial communities from Kellogg Biological Station, Michigan, USA - KBS Corn C6-2 (SPAdes) (version 2) | ecosystem: Host-associated > Plants > Roots > Rhizosphere > Soil ...
CGATCGCATAGCGCTGGAGATCGACCAGCAGGGCCATCGTCTGCTGCTCATCCTCGTTGATCGGCGGCGCCGCCGGTGGTTCCTGCGCCACGGCAGCCGGCGCGGGTGACGTCGCCGGAGGTTGCGGCGTCTGCGTCGGCGCCTGCGCGATCCGCTCCCCGGCCTTTTGAATCGGCCGCGCCGAGATGGTGGATGCCTCCGCCGCCAGCAGCGGCGAACCAGGCGGCGGCGCCGCCCATACACCGATGCCGATCAGCATTGCCACCGCTGCACCCGCGCGGGCCGCATCCTGCCGCAGACTCACCCCTCCTCCTGGAGGGTGATGATCGGCTTGGCGTCGCTCGCCTGCGCGCGCTGTCCGGGCATCGCCAGCGGCAAGTACAGGCGGAAGTGCGCGCCGCGCCGTCCGTCGGCTCGATCGATCAGCTCGATGCGCCCGCCATGGGCGAGCGTGTATTCGCGCGCGATCGCCAGCCCCAGCCCGGACCCCTTGATCCTGCCTTCGGGCGCGGTCTTGCCCTGGTAGAACGATTCGAAGATGTGCGGCCGATCGACCGCGCTGATGCCCGGGCCGCCATCGATCACATCGAGCACCGCTTCGTCGCTCTCGGACCGCAGCTCGATCAAGATAGAGCCGGAACGGGGCGAATACTTGATCGCGTTCGACAGCAGGTTGTCGACGATGGCGCGAATCTTTTCGCTGTCCCCGACGATGATCGACGGCGCGAGTTTCGCCTCGACCGTGATCAGGCGCGCGAACGCCGCGAGCTTGTGCTCGCGCACGACGCGCCGCACGACATCGGCCAGCGCCACCGGGCCCAGAGTCTGCGGCTCGATGCTGCGCGTCTGGTGGTAGTTGAGCAGATCCTCGATCAACTTCTGCAGCGACAGGGTGTTCTCGCGCACGATGCGCACGATCTCCCTCTGCTCGGGCGACAGCTCGCCGCCGACTCTGTCGCGCAGGAGCTCGGCGCCTTCGCGCACCGCGGTCAGCGGCGTCTTGAGCTCGTGCGAGACGTGGCGCAGGAAGCGGTTCTGCTGCTCCTCGAGCTCGTGCAGGCGCGAGCGCAGCCATTCCAGCCGCTGCCCGAGGTAGCGCATGTCCTGCGGACCGTTGACCTCGATTGCGTGCGTGAAGTCTGCGCTTCCCATCTGGCGGATCGCCTGATCCAGCTGGCGTATCGGACGTGCGATCAGCACGGCAAAGGTGATCGCCAGCAGCATGGCGATCAGTCCCGCAGCGAGCGCCAGATAGCCCCAGGTCTTGCTTCCTTCGGCCGCGGTCTGCTGCAGATGCTCGATCTCGCGCTCGGTCAGCCGGTTGGTCGCATTGAGCATCGCCTGCGCGTCTTCGGCCATCGTCGCATAGCCGTCGGCGAGCGTCTTCGCGGAGCCGGCCGGTCGCTGCGGCGTCTTCAGCAGCGAGAAAAGGCCGCTTTCGTTTTCGGCCAGCCTCTCGAGCTGCGCGATCTGCGTCCGGTCGAGCGGAAGCTGCATCAACTGTTGCGTCGTCTGCCGGAAATCCTGCCGCAGTCGTCCGTAATCGTCGATCAGCTGCGGATCGTCGAGGATCAGCTGCTGGCGGACCAGGCGCTCGAGCGTCGTCGCCTGTTCGTAGAGCTGGCGGCTGGCGCGGCCCGCCTGCGCGGCCTGCAGCACCGCCTGCTGACTTTGCGTCCCCAGGCGGTCGAGACTGACGATCAATTCGACCAGCGCATACAGCAGCGGCAGACTTACCAGCAGGAAGCCGAGCAGAATGAACTTGAGGAATGAACGCGGGTAGTACACGGAGGGTCAGAGGCGGGCCGCTATAATCGGGTTGGACGGCACATGACAGCGCCAAGGCGGACGGACCAGCGAGCCACGCGTGCACGATACACCAGCCCCTGCCGCCCCGCCAAGCGCGGTGCCCCGGATTGCGCTGATCGCCGCCGTTGCGCGCAACGGCGTGATCGGCCTGCGCGGTCGATTGCCCTGGCGCCTGCCCGACGATCTGAAGCGCTTCCGCGCGTTGACTACCGGACACGCGGTCATCATGGGTCGCAAGACCTGGGATTCGATCGGCCGGCCGCTGCCCGGGCGGCAGAACCTCGTCGTGACTCGGCACCGCGATTTCGCGGCGCCGGGCGCCGAAGTCGCGCATTCGCTGCCCGAAGCGATCCGACTCGCCACGCTGCCCTCTCCGGTATTCGTCATCGGCGGTGAAGCCATCTATCGCGCTGCGCTCCCGCTGGCGGATCTGTTGTTGCTGACCGAGATCGATCGCGCATTCGACGGCGATGCCAGGTTCCCCGATTTCGACCGCGCACAATGGCGCGAAACGGCGCGCGAGACGCGACGGCTGGACGGCGACGCCGGCTTCGCCTACGATTTCGCGTCCTATTCGCGCCTGCACCCGTAGGGCGCGCTTGCGCTCAAAGGCGCTCCGCTTGGAGAACTCGCATGTCCGAAGATCACTTTCACGTGCATGGGCCGCACGATCACGAGGTGGAGCATCGCGCGCAGCACGATCCGTTCGCCGGCCGCATCGCGGTGATGACGGCCATCTTCGCGACCATAGGGGCGGTCTTCGGCTACATGGCCGGGCACACGCAGAACGAAGCGCTGCTGTACAAGAACGAGGCGGCGATCCGCAGGACCGAGGCGTCGGACCAGTGGAATTTCTATCAGGCCAAAAGCTCGAAGCAGAATCTCGCCGAGCTGGGCGCCACCTTGACGACCGGCGAGCAGCAGGCGCGCTATAAGAAGGAGGTCGATCGGTACAGGCAGGAAAAGGAGGAGATCATGCCCAAGGCCAAGAAGCTGGAGGACGAATCGACGAAGGCGGAGGAAAAAAGCGAGGCATCGATGCACGTCCATCACCGCTGGGCGCAAGCGATGACGCTGATCCAGATCGCGATCGCACTGGCCGCGATCACGATCCTGACGCGCAATCGCGGCCTCCAGTACATCGCCTACGCGGGCGCCGCGATTTCGATCGCGCTGGGCGCGCTCGCGGTCGCGCACGTCTGAACGCCGCGCCGCCCGCTAACGCCTAGCCGAGGTTGCGCAACTCCCGCAGCGCAACCGACAGCATCGCCGCGTCGGGCTGCGCGGCCAGCCGCAGCTCGCCGAGGAGCTGTGCCGCGCGCTCGATGCCGCGCCGGTTGCGATCCTGCCAGGCGCCGATAAGCAAGCTGGAAGTACCCGCGGCCGCGCCGCCGACCACTTCGGCGGCGATCGTCCGTTGCAGCCCCGACAGATCGTCCTGCATCGCGCCGCGGGCCAGCATCTGCCAGTGCTGGTCGCCTGGAAGCGCGGCGATCCTGTCGCGCAGCCACGCCAGGCCGAGTCGCGTCGCCAGATCGAAATAGACGTCGGCGACGAGCTCGACCGGGCGCTGCGCCGCCTCCGCGACTTCGATGATGTCGAGCGCCGCGTAGAGCGTGTCGAACGTGGCGACCTGCGCCGCGAGGTCGTGCGGCACCGCCTGCGCCTCGTATTGGGCGATCTCGGCGTCGACGCGCGCGCGCTCGGCGTCGTCGAGCAGTTGCGGCAGGCGCGAGGCCAGCGCCTCGATGCGCGGCGAGAAATGCGCGATCGTCGCCGCCATGTCGTCGCCAAGGCGGCGCGAGCGCAGGAACCACATCGTCCCCCGATCGATCAGCCGCGACGTCTCGATCAGCATCGCCGATTGCACGGCGTCGTCGACCTTGTTGTCGAGCGCCTCGATCTGCTGCCACAGCGACACGAAGCCGAAGATCTCGCGATTGAGCAGGTAAGCGCGCACGATCTCGTCCGGCCTCGAGCCGGCGGTCTCGATGATCCGGTGCACGAACGTGCTGCCGACGCGGTTGATCATGCTGTTGGTGACGTGCGACACGATGATCTCGCGCTTCAGCGGATGGCGCGCCATATGCGCGGCATACTGCTGGCGCAGCGGGCCCGGAAAATAACGCGCCAGCGCGGTGCCGACCCAGGGATCGTCCGGGAGCGCCGACGCCAGCAGCTCCTCGTACAGCCAGATCTTCGAGTACGCAAGCAGGACCGCGCGTTCGGGGCCGGTCACTCCGAGGCCCTTGACGCGCCGTGCCGCGAATTCCTCGTCGTCCGGAAGAAATTCGAGCTCCCGGTTCAGGCGGCTCTGTTTTTCGAGGTACTCGACGAAGCGCTGCTGCGCGTCGAGCAGTTGCGGAGCGATGCGCCCGGTCACCGAAAGCGCCTGCGTCTGGAAATAATTGTCGCGCAGGACCAGCGCGGCGACATCGTCGGTCATCGTCGCCAGCAGCGCATTGCGCTGCTTCTCGGTCAGCTCGCCGTCGCTGATCGCCAGGCCGAGCAGGATCTTGATGTTCACTTCGTGGTCCGAGGTGTCGACGCCCGCCGAGTTGTCGATCGCGTCGGTGAATATCCTGCCGCCGGCCAGTGCATATTCGATCCGGCCGAGCTGCGTGCATCCGAGGTTGCCTCCTTCGGCGACGACCTTGCAGCGCAGATCGCGGCCGTTGACCCGGACCGCATCGTTGGCGCGATCGCCGACCTGGGCATGGCTTTCGGCCGAAGCCTTGACGTAGGTGCCGATCCCGCCGTTGTAGAGGAGATCGACCGGCGCCTTGAGGATCGCGTTGACCAGCTCCGCTGGCGTCAGCGCATCAACCGGAACGGCCAGCGCTTTTTTTACCTGCGGCGTGATCGCGATCGACTTGGCGCTGCGCGGATACACGCCGCCGCCGGCGGAAATCAGGCTGCTGTCGTAGTCGGCCCACGACGAGCGCGGCAGCTTGAACATCCGCTCGCGCTCCGCGAAGCTGGCGGCCGGGTCCGGCGCCGGGTCGAGAAAGATGTGCCGGTGATCGAACGCCGCGACCAGCTTGATGTGACGCGAGAGCAGCATGCCGTTGCCGAATACGTCGCCCGACATGTCGCCGATTCCGGCGACGGTGAAGTCCGTCGTCTGCGTGTCGACCCCCATTTCGCGGAAGTGCCGCTTGACCGATTCCCAGGCGCCGCGCGCGGTGATGCCCATCGCCTTGTGGTCGTAGCCGGCCGACCCGCCGGACGCGAAAGCATCGCCGAGCCAGAAGCCGTATTCCTTGCTGATGGCGTTGGCGTAGTCGGAGAATGTCGCCGTGCCCTTGTCGGCGGCCACGACCAGGTACGGGTCGTCCGGGTCGTGGCGCTTCACATCGCGCGGCGGCACGATGCCCTCGCCGACGCGGTTATCGGTGATGTCGAGCAGCCCGCGCAGATAATCCTGATAGCAGGCGATGCCTTCTTTCAGATAGGCGTCCCGGTCGCCGGGCGGCGGCGCGCGCTTGAGCACGAAGCCGCCTTTCGAGCCGACCGGTACGATGACGGTGTTCTTGACCATCTGCGCCTTGACCAGGCCGAGCACTTCGGTGCGGAAGTCCTCCGGCCGATCCGACCAGCGCAAGCCGCCGCGCGCGACCTTGCCGCCGCGCAAATGCACGCCCTCGAACCGCGGCGAATAGACGAAGATCTCGAACATCGGCTTCGGCTCGGGCAACCCGGGAACCTTGGACGGGTCGAACTTGAACGAGACGAAGCTCTTGCGCCGGCCGGCGGCGTCGCGGCGCCAGAAGTTCGTGCGCGTGGTGGCTGTCACCAGCGCCAGGTATTGGCGCAGTACGCGGTCCTCGGACAGGTTGTCGACCTGCGCGAGCGCCGCTTCGATCGCGCGCGAGAGCTCGGCCGAGCGGGCCCCGGCGCCGGCGCCGAGCTCGGGATCGAACCGCGTCTTGAACAGCTCGATCAGTCCGTGCGCGACCGACGGGTGCGCGGCGAGCGTCGCTTCGATAAAAGGCTGCGACAGCGGAAACCCGATCTGCCGCAGATATTTCGCGTAGGCCCGGAGCACGACGATTTCGGTCGCCGGCAGGCGCGCGGCCAGCACCAGCCGATTGAAGTCGTCGTTCTCGACCTCGCCCCGGAAGATGCTGGCGAACGCCTCTTCGAACACCTGATGCACGATATCGATCTCGACCTCGGTATCGGCCAGCCCCGACTGCATGCCGAAGTCGTGCATCCAGATCGGCGGCATGCCGCGCGGAGCTACGCGATGCGGCCGCTCGTCGAGCACGTTGAGCCCCATGCGCTCGAGCATCGGCAGGCTGTCCGACAGATTGACCGGTTCCCCGAGGTGAAACAGCTTGAAGCGCAGCGCGCCGGCCGCCGCCTCGAGCGGTCGATAGAGGCTCATCGCCAGCGGCTCGGCCGTGGTCAGGCGCGCCATCATCTGGATATCGGGCACGGCTTCGCGCGCGGTGAAATCCTCGCGGTAACCGGCGGGAAACGCATCGCCGAACTGGCGGAAGAGCTCGTTGCCCCGCGCCTCGCCCAGCGCCTCGATCAGCGCCTGCTTGAGCTCGTCGTCCCAGCGCCGCGCGGCGGCGACCAGCCGCGCCTCGAGCCCGCGCACGTCGACATCGGGAATCGCGCCGGGGGTCGTGCGCACGGTGATCAGGATGCGCGCCAGCACCGATTCGGTCAGATAGACGTTGAACTCGGAGCTCGTGCCGTTGAACGCCTGCATCAGAATCTGCTGCCACCTCTGCCGCAGCTCGGTCGTGTAATTCTCGCGCGGCGCGTAGATCAGGCACGACAGGAAGCGCTCGAACGGATCGCGCCGCACGAACAGGCGGAAGCGCTGACGGTCACCCAGATGCAGTATGCCGACGGCGGTGCGCAACAGATCGTCTTCGGTCGTCTGGAACAGCTCGTCGCGAGGATAGGTCTCCAGGATGTTGATCAGAGCCTTGCCGGCGTGGCTGCCCGGCTGCAGGCCGGCGCGCGCCACGACATTGGCGATCTTGCGTCGCAGCAGCGGGATCTCCGCCGGGTTGGCGCTGTACGCGGTCGAGGTGAACAGGCCGAGGAAGCGGTCCTCCCCGCTGACCTCACCCTTGTCGTTGAAGCGCTTGACCGCGATGTAGTCGAGATAGCCCGGACGGTGCACGGTCGAGCGCGACGTCGACTTGGTCACGACCAGAAGCTCGGGCCGCCGCGCATACGCCTTGACCTCGGGCGGCAGCGCGGCAAAGCTGGTTGCGACTTCCTTGCTCTCCCCTTCGCGCAATATGCCCAGGCTCGAGCCCGGAACGATCTTCAGCGCATCGTGGCCGCCGATGACGACGAGCTCGTGGCGGCGGTAGCCGAGAAAGGTGAAGTGGTCATCGGCGAGCCACGACAGGAATGCCCGGCCCTCGGCCAGCTCGTCGGCCGGCAGCAGCGGCGGGCGTTTCTGGTTTTCCTCGAGGATCGCGCCGACGCGCTCGCGCATTTTTTTCCAGTCCTCGACCGCCGCACGCACGTCGTCCAGCACGCGGACGATGTCGGCACCGAGCTCGTCGAGCTTGGCCGGATCGACGATGCGGTCGACCTCGACATGGATCATCGATTCGCGCCGGGCGCCTTCGGCGTCATCGGCGACGCCGGTCAAAGTGCCGTCGGCATCGCGCACGACAGCGACGATCGGGTGGATGATCAGGTGCAGCGTCAGTCCGTGCCGATTGACCTCCATCGTGACCGAGTCGACCAAAAACGGCATGTCGTCGTTCACGATCTCGATGATCGTGTGCGTCGACTGCCAGCCGTGCTCTTCGATCGACGGGTTGAAGACCCGGACGCGGGCGTGCGCCGGGTCGCGCCGCCGCGCGAAATTCCAGTGCGACAGCGCGGCGCCGTACAGATCGGCCGGCGCCCGCTCGGCCAGATCTTCCGGATCGACCTGCCCGTAGTAGCGCTGGATGAAGGCAGCGATCGTGTTGCGCTGCGCAGCCGGCACCTTCGCCTGCACCAGCTTCAGCACCTCCTCGAGGTGCTGCGCCCGGCCGAATTCGGCGGTTACTGTCACGGGGACCTCCACGCCGAGATCATGCGCCCTTAAGCGGCATGACCGGCGCTTATTGTGGTGCCGGGAGGGGGAATCGAACCCCCACTCTGTTGCCAGAACTGGATTTTGAGTCCAGCGCGTCTACCAATTCCGCCATCCCGGCCGGCGGCCTGCATCGAATCCGCCCGACAGGCCAAAGGCGACGCATTTCGCTTGGCGCCGCGTTGCCGGCGCGCGGTGAAGGCGGCATTATCGCGGAAAGGGCGCGCCGCTTCAAACCGCGAACATCCGGCACGCGCCGCACGATGACCACCCGCACGCCCTACCGCCTTTCCGATTTCGATTTCGACCTGCCGAGCGAGCTGATCGCGCAAGCTCCGGCGCCGGAACGTTCGGGAAGCCGGCTGCTGCACGTGGCGGGCTCGCGCCTTGTCGACCTTGGCTTTGGAGCATTGCCCGAGCTGCTGGTTCCGGGCGATCTCCTCGTCTTCAACGACACGCGGGTCGTGCGTTCGCGCATCGTCGGCCGCAAGCCCAGCGGCGGCAGGGTCGAGCTGATGCTCGAGCGCATCGTCGCGCCGTGCGAGGCCTGGATGCAGTTGAGGGCCAGTCATCCGCCGCGCGTCGGTGCGACGATCGACCTTCCCGGCGGCGCGTCGGCGACGGTGTGCGAGCGCGAGGGGCGTTTTTTCCGCCTCGTCTTCGCCCTGCCGACGACGCTCGCCGCCTATCTCGAGCAGCACGGCGCGGTGCCGCTGCCGCCGTACATCGCGCGAGCGGCGGAGCCCGCGGATGCGGAGCGCTATCAGACTGTCTATGCGCGCCATCCCGGCGCCGTCGCGGCGCCGACCGCGGGCCTGCACTTCGACCACGCCTTGCTCGCCGCGCTGCGCGCGCGGGGCGTCCGCTTCGCCTATGTCACGCTGCACGTCGGCGCCGGAACTTTTTTGCCGGTCGAGAGCGACGATCTGTCGCAGCATCGGATGCACAGCGAGCGCTTCAGCATCCCGCCGGAGACGCTGGCCGCGATCGATGCCACCCGCGCCCAAGGCCGCGCCGTCGTCGCCGTCGGCACGACGTCGCTGCGTGCGCTCGAGGCCGCTGCCGCGGGAAACGCTGGCGACGCAGGCGGCGAATCCGAGACCTCGCTGTTCATCACGCCGGGCTTCCGCTTCCGCGTCGTCGACCGCCTGTTGACCAATTTTCATCTGCCGCGCTCGACCTTGCTGATGCTGGTGTCCGCGTTTGCCGGGTACGACGCGATCCGCGCCGCCTATGCGCATGCAATTGCCGCTCGGTATCGCTTTTTCAGCTATGGCGATGCGATGCTGCTCGAACGCGACCGCGGGCGCTTCGGCGTAATCCCGCGCGACGAATAGCAGCATTGCCCCTGTTACAATCGCCGCGATGGAATTCTCGGTCGGCGCGCGCTGCGGCGGCGCCCGCAACGCGCAGCTCAGGCTCGCGCACGGTGTGGTCGAAACGCCGGTGTTCATGCCGGTCGGCACCTACGGCACCGTCAAGGCCATGGCGCCGAACGAGCTCGCCGAAGTCGGCGCGCAAATCGTTCTCGGCAATACGTTCCACCTGTGGCTGCGTCCCGGCATCGAGGTCATCGCCGCGCACGGCGGCCTCAACCGGTTCATGGGCTGGGACCGCCCGTTGCTGACCGACTCCGGAGGCTTCCAGGTGTTCAGCCTCGGGCCGTTGCGCAAGGTGAGCGAGGAAGGCGTGGCGTTCGCCTCGCCCGTCGACGGCGACCGCCTGTTCCTGACGCCGGAGATCTCGATCGATGTGCAGCGCGCGCTCGATTCGGACATCGCGATGGTGTTCGACGAGTGCACGCCTTTCCCGGCGAGCCGCGACGAGGCGGCGGCATCGCTGCGGATGTCGCTGCGCTGGGCGGCGCGGTCGAAAGCCGCGCATGCCGGCAGTTCCAACGCGCTGTTCGGCATCGTGCAAGGCGGGATGTACGAGGACCTTCGCGACGAATCGCTGGGGGGACTGACTGCGATCGGCTTCGACGGCTATGCGATCGGCGGCCTGTCGGTCGGCGAGCCGAAGGAAGCGATGCAGCGCATCGAGGCCCATCTCGCGCCGCGGCTGCCGGACGACAAGCCGCGCTACCTGATGGGCGTCGGCACGCCGGAAGACATCGTCGAGGCGGTCGGATACGGCATCGACATGTTCGATTGCGTGCTGCCGACGCGCAATGCCCGCAACGGCTGGCTGTACACGCGTCACGGCGACGTCAAGATACGCAACGCCCGCCACCGCACCGACACGAATCCGCTCGATCAGAGCTGCGACTGCTACACCTGCCGCAACTTCAGCCGAGCCTACCTGCATCATCTGCAGCGAGCGAATGAAATCCTCGGGGCGCGGCTCAACACCATTCACAACCTGCATTACTATCTGACGCTCACCGCCGAATTGCGGCAGGCGATCCGCGACGACGCGCTGCCGGCTTACGCCGCTGCGTTCGAGCGGGACCGCGGGCAAGCCGCGGCGGCCGAAGACTGAACGGCCGCTGCGCCCGGGGTCCGTGGCCCTGTCCGGCATCCCCGCCGGGTCCGGCCAGCCGTGTCGATCATGGTAGAATTACCGGTTAAATCAGCAGTCCCAATGCAGCAGTTCCAATGCGAGTCCGCCGGCCGGCCGCAGTTGCCGCGCAGCAAGCGCCGGCCAGGCGAATTCCGATGCGAGGAGAGCAATCGTGTTGATCAGTCCCGCCTTTGCCCAGTCGACCAGCGGAGGTCCGTTCGGCGGCGACCTGATGGCGTTCCTGCCGATGGTCGCCATCTTCGTCGTTTTTTACTTCCTGCTGATCCGGCCGCAGCAAAAGCGCGCCAAGGAAACCCGGGCGATGCTCGAAGCGCTGCAAAAAGGCGACGAGGTCGTGACCGCCGGCGGCGTCGTCGGCAAGATATCGAAGATCTCCGAGGGGTATGCCGACGTCGATATCGCGCCGAATGTGACGATCACCGTGCAGCGCAGCGCGATATCGCTGCTGCTGCCCAAGGGCACGATCAAGAACCTCTGAACGCGAGCATCTTGGGCGCCGGCCGCGCGAAAAGCGCGAGCGGCGTCCGTCGCGATACGCGCCGCCTTTTGCCGGACCTCCAATGAATCGTTACCCCGCCTGGAAATACATCCTGATCGCCATCGCCCTGGTCGTCGGGATCTTCTACACGCTGCCCAACTTCTTTCCCGAGGTTCCGGCGGTTCAGGTCTCGACCAGCAAGGCCAGCGTCAAGATCGATGCCGGCACGCTCCAGACGGTCGAGGATGCTCTCAAGGCGGCCAACGTCAGTTTCGACGGGGCGCTGCTCGACAGCAACGGCGTCAAGGTCCGCCTGCCCGACCCCGATACGCAGCTCAAGGCCAGGGATGTGCTGCAGCAGAAGTTCGGCGACAACTATATTGTTGCGCTGAATCTGCTGTCGACATCGCCGCACTGGCTGGCGTCGATCGGGGCGTTGCCGATGTATCTCGGCCTCGACCTGCGCGGCGGCGTCCACTTCCTGCTGCAGGTCGACATGAAGGCGGCCCTCGACAAGGCCGCCGATCGCTATCTGACCGACGTCCGGTCGCTCCTGCGCGAGAAGAAGGTGCTCTACTCGGGCATCGCGCGCGAGGGCCAGAACGTCGCCGTGCGCTTCCGCGACAGCAGCGAGCGCAACAAGGCGTACAACGAGGTTGCCAACGCCTTTCCCGACCTGCAGCTCAACAACGTCGACGGCGGCACCGACTTCAAGCTGGTCGCGGGATTGAAGCCCGAGGCGCAGAAGCGCATCCAGGAAGGTGCGGTACAGCAGAACATCACGATCCTGCGCAACCGGGTCAACGAGCTCGGCGTGGCCGAGCCCATCGTGCAGCAGCAGGGTGCCGACCGCGTCGTCGTGCAGCTGCCGGGCGTGCAGGACACGACCCGCGCCAAGGACATCATCGGCCGCACCGCGTCGCTGGAAATCCGCATGGTCGACGACGACCCCACGGCGCAGCAGATGGCGCTTTCGGGCCAGGTTCCGCTGGGCGACGAAAAGCTCACCGAGCCCAGCGGGACGCCGATCCTGGTCAAGCGGCAGGTGGTGCTGACGGGCGATCGCATCAGCGACGCGCAGCCGGGCTTCGACGGACGAACCAACGAGCCGGCGGTGCACGTGAATCTCGACGCCGCGGGCGCGCGCATCTTCAAGGAGGTGACGCGGGAGAACGTCAACAAGCGCATGGCGATCCTCCTGGTCGAAAAGGGCAAGGCCGAAGTGATCACCGCGCCGGTGATCCGCGAGGAAATCGGCGGCGGACGCGTTCAGATCAGCGGCCGGATGAACACGCGCGAAGCCAACGACATCGCGCTCCTGATGCGCGCCGGGGCGCTGGCGGCGCCGATGGAGATCGTCGAGGAGCGCACCGTCGGCCCGTCGCTCGGCAAGGACAACATCGAAAAGGGCTTCGATTCGGTGCTTTACGGCTTTATCGTCCTTGCCGTCTTCATCTGCACCTACTACATGCTGATGGGCCTCATATCGACGATCTCGCTCGCGGTGAACCTGCTGCTGCTGATTGCGATCCTGTCGATGCTCCAGGCGACGCTGACCTTGCCCGGCATCGCCGCGGTGGCGCTGACGCTCGGCATGGCGATCGACGCCAACGTGCTGATCAACGAGCGCATACGCGAGGAGCTGCGCTGGGGCGACACGCCGCACGCCGCGATCCAGGCCGGCTACGAGAGGGCGTGGAACACGATTCTCGATTCGAACGTGACGACGCTGATCGCCGGCCTGGCGCTGCTCATCTTCGGCAGCGGACCGGTGCGCGGCTTCGCGGTCGTGCACTGCCTTGGCATCATGACCTCGATGTTCAGCGCGGTCTTCGTTTCGCGCGGACTGGTCGCGCTGGTCTACGGCGGCCGCAAGAAGCTCGTAAAAATCTCGATCGGGCAGATCTGGAAGCCGGCGACATGAACCCCGCCGCGTCCGGCTGCACCCAACGGTAGAGAGCGAACATGGAATTCTTCAGGATCCAGCACGACATCCCGTTCATGAAGCACGCGTTGGTGTTCAACGTGATTTCGTTGGTCACCTTCCTGCTCGCGGTGTTCTTCCTGGCGACCCGCGGCCTCAACCTCGGCGTGGACTTTCGCGGCGGCACCGTCATCGAGATAGCGTATCCGCACGGAGCGGACCTGACCCGCGTCCGTGCCGCCGTCGATAAGATGAGCCTCGGCGAGTTCGCCGTGCAGAGCTTCGGCAGCTCCAACAGCGCGCTAATCCGACTGCCGCTGAAGGAAGGGGTGTCGACCGCCCAGCTCTCCGAGCGGGTGATGGCGGCGCTGCGGGCGGACGACTCCACCGTCACCCAGCAGCGCGTCGAGTTCGTCGGGCCGCAGGTCGGCAAGGAGCTCTACGAAAACGGCGCGCTGGCGCTGCTGCTGGTGAGCTTCGGCATCGTCGCCTATCTCGCCCTGCGCTTCGAATGGCGCTTCGCGGTCTCGGCGATTATCGCGAATCTGCACGACGTGATCATCATCCTCGGCTTTTTTGCGCTGTTCCAGTGGGAGTTCTCGCTGCCGGTGCTGGCGGCGGTCCTGGCGGTGCTCGGATATTCGGTCAACGAATCGGTCGTGATCGCCGACCGGATCCGCGAAAACTTCCGCAAGATGCGCAAGGCCAGCGTGCCGCAGGTCATCAACAGCGCGATTACCAGCACGCTCTCGCGGACGATCATCACCCACGGCTGTACGCTGATGATGGTTCTTTCGATCTTCTTCTTCGGCGGCGAGACCCTGCATCACTTCGCGCTGGCGCTCGCCATCGGCATCTGCTTCGGCATCTACTCGTCGGCGCTGGTGATGGCCTCGCTGGTGATGTGGCTGGGGGTGTCGCGCGAGGATCTGGTCAAGCCGGACAAGAAAAGCGGCGCGGCGGGTGCCGAGAAGATCCTGCCCTGACGGGCCGGCAGCCGCGCCCGGGCAGGCGCGATGCTGACCACGCTGCTCTACTCGCTGCTGGCGCTCGACCAGACGCTGGCCGAGCTCGCGGCGCAGCACTCCTGGGTGCTGTTCGTCGCGCTGTTCCTGGTGATCTTCGCCGAGACCGGGCTGGTCGTTTTCCCGCTGCTTCCGGGCGACTCGCTGCTCTTCCTGGCCGGCACCGTCGCCGCCGCGAGCGGCATCGATGTGCATCTGCTCGTGCTCGTGCTCTTTGCCGCGGCGGTGGCGGGGGATTCGGTCAATTACGCCGTCGGACACTTCCTGGGGCCGAAGGTGTTCAATCTGCCGCCCGAGAGCCGACTGTCGCGCTGGCTCAAGCCCGAATACCTGGAGCGCACGCACCGTTTCTACGAAAAATACGGCGGATTCACGATCATCATCTGCCGCTTCGTTCCCATCGTCCGGACCTTCGCGCCGTTTCTCGCCGGCGTCGGCGCGATGACTTACCGCCGGTTCCTCTCGTACAACGTCATCGGCGCCGCCGTCTGGGTCACCTCGCTGGTGTACGCCGGCTACCTGTTCGGCAATATTCCGTGGGTAAAGGAAAACCTGACCGTCATCGTGCTGGTGATCGTCGGCGTTTCGCTGCTGCCCATCGTCGTGCAGTGGCTGCGCGAGCGCCGGCAAGGCCAAGGTCAGGCAGACGATGGCTCGAGGCCACCGTCCTAGCCCTCGCTAGACGCGCTTGGCGAGCGTTTCCGCCTTGCCGAGGTAGCTCGACGGCGTCAGCGCCTTCAACCGCTTCTTCGCTTCCGGCGGCAGCGCCAGCGTGTCGATGAATGCATGCAGCGTCTCGCGCGTCATTCCGGCCTTGCCCCGGGTCAGAGCCTTCAGCTGCTCGTACGGATTGTCGATGCCGTACCGTCGCATCACCGTCTGGATCGGCTCCGCGAGCACCTCCCAGTTGGCATCGAGGTCCGCGGCAAGACGCGCCGGATCGGCGGCGAGACGGCTCAAGCCCTGGCGGCAGGAGACGTAACCGAGCAGCGCGTAGCCGAAGGCGACGCCGACATTGCGCATGACCGTCGAGTCGGTCAGGTCCCGCTGCCAGCGCGAGATCGGCAGCTTTTGGGCGAGGTGATGCAGCAACGCGTTGGCCAGCCCCAGATTGCCTTCCGAATTCTCGAAGTCGATCGGGTTGACCTTGTGCGGCATCGTCGACGAGCCGACCTCGCCTTCGCTGACTCGCTGGCGAAAATAGCCGAGCGACACATAGCCCCAGATGTCGCGGTCGAAATCGATCAGGATGGTGTTGACTCGCGCCAGCGCATCGAACAGCGCCGCCAGCCCGTCATGGGGCTCGATCTGGGTCGTGTACGCATTGAACTGCATACCGAGGCGCGAGACGACACGCCGCGCGAGCGCTTCCCAATCGACGTCCGGATAGGCCGCCAGATGCGCGTTGTAGTTGCCGACGGCGCCGTTGAGCTTGCCCGGCAGTACGACGCCGATGTCGATGAGCGCGCGCTCGAGCCGGACGACGACGTTGGCCAGCTCCTTGCCCAGCGTCGTCGGCGTCGCCGGCTGGCCGTGCGTGCGCGCGAGCATCGGCAGCGCTGCATGCTGGTGCGCGAGCGAGCGCAGATCGTCGATCAGCGCGGTCAGCGCCGGCATCAGCACGTCGCGGCGCGCCCCGGCGATCATCAGGCCGTAGGCGAGGTTGTTGATGTCCTCCGACGTGCAGGCGAAATGAATGAATTCCGCGGCGCGCGCGACCTCGGGCACGCCGGCGAAGCGCTCCTTCAGCCAGTATTCGATCGCTTTGACGTCGTGGTTGGTCGTGCGCTCGATCGCCTTGACCCGTTCGGCGTCGCTGACGCTGAAGTCGTGCGCCGCCTGCGAGAGCGTCTGGCGGGTCGCGGCGCTGAACGCGGGGACTTCGACGATCGCCGGGTCGTCCGCCAAGGCCTCGAGCCAGGCGAGCTCGACGCGGACGCGCTCGCGGATCAGCGCATATTCGCTGAAGTGTTCGGCGAGTGCTGCGACCTTGCCGCGGTAGCGGCCATCGAGCGGCGACAGCGCTGTAAGGGTGGAAAGCGCCTCGGCGATCGGCATAAGGCAGACGATTTTCGCTAGCCAGGTCGAGCTGAAGTGTAGCACGGCCGAAGCGTCGGTCCGTGCCGACGGGCACACCGCCGCGGTGCTATAATCGACGTCAATCCTGCAGTGCTGCGCCCGCTGCGGTGTTCGCTGCAGCCCCGACCGCAGCTCCAGTTTGGGCGCCCGTTCCACCACCTGAATCGACAATGAAGCTGCTCGCATCGCCAACGAGTCCTTACGCCCGCAAGGTGCGCATCGCGCTCGCCGAGAAAAAAATCGATTGCGAGCTGGTCGAGGCGTCGCCGTGGGTCAAGGACTCGATCGTGCCGACGCACAATCCGCTCGGCAAAGTGCCGGTGTTGATTCTGGACGACGGCACAGCGCTCTACGATTCACGCGTGATCGTCGAATACCTCGACACGGTGAGTCCGGTATCGCGGCTGATCCCCGAGCCCAGCCGGCAGCGCATCGCCGTCAAGCGCTGGGAAGCCCTGGCCGACGGCATGTGCGATGCCGCGGTCGCGATCGTGCGCGAAGCGGCCAGGCCCGCCAAGCAGCAGAGCAGCGAGGCGATCGACCGGCAGCGCGAAAAGATCGAGCGCGGCATCGTCGATATGGCGGCGGAGCTCGCCGACAAGCCGTGGTGCAACGGCGAGGCGCACTCGCTGGCCGATATCGCGACCGGTTGCGCGCTGGGTTACCTCGACCTGCGGCATCCGACGATCGCCTGGCGCAGCGAGCACGCGAACCTGGTCGCGCTGTTCGACAAGCTGTCGAAACGCCCGTCGTATTCCGAGACCGCGCCGCCGCGGGCTTGAGCCGGTCCCGCGGGCCACGGGCATCGGCGGCGATCAGCCCGGTCGCCGGTGTCGCACCGTCGCTACAACGCCTGCTTCAGCTGCTCCAGGATCGCCGGATTTTCCAGCGTCGACACGTCCTGCGTGATGTTCTCGTTCTTGGCAATCGACCGCAGCAGGCGGCGCATGATCTTGCCCGAGCGCGTCTTCGGCAGATTGTCGCCGAAGCGGATGTCCTTGGGCTTGGCGATCGGGCCGATCTCCTTGCCGACCCAGTCGCGCAGCACCTTGGCGATCCTTTCGCCTTCGGCACCTTCGGGCCTGGCCTGCTTCAGCACGACAAACGCACAGACGGCTTCGCCGGTCATGTCGTCGGGCCGGCCGACGACGGCGGCTTCCGCGACCATCGGATTGGCGACCAGCGCCGACTCGATCTCCATCGTTCCCAAGCGATGGCCCGACACGTTGAGCACGTCGTCGATCCGGCCCATGATCGTGAAATACCCGGTCTTCTTGTCCCGTACCGAGCCGTCGCCGGCGAGGTAGAGCGCGCCGCCCAACTCTTCCGGATAATAGGACTTCACGTATCGGTCCGGGTCGCCCCAGATCGTCCGGATCATCGCCGGCCACGGCCGCTTGATCACCAGTATGCCGCCATGCCCGTGCTCGACATCGTGCCCGGTCTCGTCGACGATCGCGGCGACGATGCCGGGCAAAGGAAGCGTGCACGATCCCGGCACCAGCGGCGTGACGCCGGGCAGCGGCGTGATCATGTGCCCGCCGGTTTCGGTCTGCCACCACGTGTCGACGATCGGGCAGCGCCCGCCGCCGACATTTTCGTGATACCAGATCCAGGCCTCGGGATTGATCGGCTCGCCGACGGTGCCGAGCAGACGCAAGGTCGACAGATCGTAGTTCTTCGGTGCCGTCTGCGGCGCCACACCCGAGGCCTTGATCAGCGAGCGTATCGCGGTCGGCGCGGTGTAGAAGACGGTGACTTTGTTCTTGGCTATCGTCTGCCAGAAGCGTCCGGCGTCGGGATAGGTCGGCAAGCCTTCGAACACGACTTCGGTCGCGCCGACGGCCAGCGGTCCGTACGCGATATAGGTGTGGCCGGTGACCCAGCCGATGTCGGCCGTGCACCAGAACACGTCGGTCGGCTTGATATCGAACGTCCAGCGCATCGTGAGCGCCGCCCATAACAGGTACCCGGCGGAGCTGTGCTGAACGCCCTTGGGCTTGCCCGTCGAGCCCGAGGTATAGAGGACGAACAGCGGGTGCTCGGCGCCCACCCATTCGGGCGCGCAGGTGTCGGGCTGCCCCGCAACGAGCTCGTGCAGCCACAGGTCGCGGGGCGCCGCGAACGGCACCGTCCCTCCGGTCCGGCGGTAGACGACGACCTTGCGCACCGCTTCGCAGCCGCCCATGCCGAGCGCTTCGTCGACGATCGTTTTCAGCGGCAGATGCTTGCCGCCGCGGGCCTGCTCGTCGGCGGTGACGACGGCGACCGCACCGACGTCGATGATGCGCTCCTGCAGCGATTTGGCCGAGAATCCGCCGAAGACGACCGAATGCGTCGCGCCGATGCGCGCGCAGGCCTGCATCGCGACGACGCCCTCGATCGACATCGGCATATAGATGATGACGCGATCGCCTTTCTTGATGCCGAGCGACTTGAGCCCGTTGGCGAAGCGGCAGACGCGGTGATAGAGCTCCTGATAGGTAACCCGGGTGACGGCGCCGTCGTCGGCCTCGAAGATGATCGCGACCTTGCCGGCATTGCCGTTTTCGAGATTGCGCTCGAGACAGTTGTGCGAGACGTTGAGCTCGCCATCCTCGAACCACTTGTAGAACGGCGCCTTGCTCTCGTCCAGCGATCGGGTGAACGGCTTGTGCCAGGAGAGGTTTTCGCGCGCGAGCTTCGCCCAGAAACCCGGATAGTCGGCCGCCGCGGCGGCGTTCAGCCGATCGAAGTCGGCTCGGGTGACGTTCGCCTGCGCGACAAAATCACGCGGCGGCTCGAATACGCGTTTTTCGTTCGATACCGACTCGATCGTCGACATGTTGCCTGCCTCCTCGATGGCGCGGACGAAAGGACAACACCCCCTCCCGTCCCGACCGCTCGACCGCAGTCTACCGAGTCTTGCCCTTGCGGTGCAATTGGCGACGACACGCGGCGTTCTGCGCTGGCCGCGCGGAGCCGGATCAGGGGGCCGCGATGGTAGAATTGCACGTTCCGAGCGCTGCGCTTTGCCGGGCGTTTCGCCCGATGTTTGCGTCGACCACCAGCCATGACGACGATCAAGCAACAAGACCTGATCCAGAGCGTAGCCGACGCGCTGCAATATATTTCCTATTACCATCCGGTCGACTACATCGAGGCGCTGGCCGACGCCTACGCGGTCGAGGAGTCGCCGGCCGCCAAGGACGCGATCGCGCAGATTCTGACCAATTCGCGCATGTGCGCCGAAGGCCACCGCCCGATCTGCCAGGACACCGGCATCGTCGTCGCCTTCGTCAGGGTCGGCATGGATGTGCGCTGGGAAGGTGCCACGATGTCGCCGACCGACATGATCAACGAAGGCGTGCGCCGCGCTTATCTCGATCCGGACAACAAGCTGCGCGCTTCGATCGTCGACGACCCGGCGGGCGCGCGCAGAAACACGCGCGACAATACGCCGGCGGTCGTGCACTTCGACCTCGTGCCCGGCAACACCGTCGACGTGCGGATCGCCGCCAAGGGCGGCGGTTCCGAAAACAAGGCGGAATTCGTGATGCTCAATCCTTCGGATTCGATCGTCGACTGGGTGGTGCGCACCTTGCCGACGATGGGCGCCGGCTGGTGCCCGCCCGGCATGCTGGGGATCGGGATCGGCGGCAGCGCGGAAAAGGCGATGCTGCTGGCCAAGGAAGCGCTGATGCAACCGATCGACATGGCGATGCTCAAGAAGCGCGGTCCGGCCAATCCTATCGAGCAGCTCCGCATCGACATCTTCGAGGCGGCCAACGCGCTCGGCATCGGCGCGCAGGGACTGGGCGGCTTGTCGACGGTGCTCGATGTCAAGATTCTCGACTATCCGACGCATGCCGCGAGCAAGCCGGTCGGCATGATCCCGAACTGCGCGGCGACGCGGCACGCGCATTTCACGCTCGATGGGTCCGGCGCCGCGAGCCTCGACCCGCCCGATCTCGCGCGCTGGCCCGATGTGCGGTGGGCGCCGGCGCCGACGGCAACGCGAGTCGACCTTGACCGGCTGACGCGAGAGCAAGTGGCGGCCTGGAAACCCGGCGACCGCCTGCTTCTGTCCGGCAAGCTCTTGACCGGCCGCGACGCTGCGCACAAGCGGATTGCCGATCTGCTGGCGCGCGGCGAGCCGCTGCCGCCGGGAGTCGATTTCAACAATCGCGTGATCTTCTACGTCGGTCCGGTCGATCCGGTGCGCGACGAAGTCGTCGGTCCGGCCGGGCCGACGACGGCGACGCGGATGGACAAGTTCACCGAGATGATGCTGGCCAGAACCGGCCTCGTCGCGATGATAGGCAAGGCCGAGCGCGGCCCGGTTGCGATCGAAGCGATTCGCAAGCATCGCGCGGCGTATCTGATGGCGGTCGGCGGCGCAGCCTACCTGGTTTCGAAAGCGATCAAGAGCTCGCGGATTGTCGCGTTCGCCGATCTGGGCATGGAGGCGATCTACGAATTCGACGTCCGCGATATGCCGGTGACCGTCGCTGTCGACGCGACCGGATCATCGGTGCATCAGACCGGCCCGCGGGAATGGCAGCAACGCATCGGCAAGATCCCGGTCACCGCCGCTTGAGCCAGCGCGTCGCGACGCTAGCCTTGACGATCGCGGCGGCGCTTGCCGTACCGGCGCTCGCCTCGCCCCGCGTGCTGTTGTATGCGGCCGGCGACACGCAGCAGCTGCGCGCCGCGCAGCGCGGCGTGCGCGAGGCGCTCGGTCCGACCGCCATTGTCGAGATTCCGGCCGACGACAGCGGAGAGCGTCTGAAGTCGGCGGCGCGGGAGGATCCGGACGCCGCCCTCATCGCGTTCGGCCCGGAAGCCGCGGTGCGCGCGGCGCACGATGCGCCTGCGCTCGCCACGGTCGACTGCATGTCGACGCAGGCCGGGGCGAGCGCAAAGGCGGTTCCTGCCGCCATTCCGGCAGACCAGCAGACGGCCTGGCTCAAGCGATTGTTGCCCGACGCACGCTATATCGGCGTGCTGTACGATCCGGCGCAGAACAGCGCGCTGGTCGGTGCGCTGGCGGCGGCGCTGCGGGCCGCGGATCTCAATCCGGTGCTTG
>Ga0207702_10001824_pt1 | contig 20968 bp, 17 predicted proteins | sample KBSCornC62_FD_184302 | JGI IMG/M metagenome (GOLD analysis project Ga0207702, IMG submission 184302) | Corn rhizosphere microbial communities from Kellogg Biological Station, Michigan, USA - KBS Corn C6-2 (SPAdes) (version 2) | ecosystem: Host-associated > Plants > Roots > Rhizosphere > Soil ...
GCACGCCGACCGCGTTCGACGAAGACGTTATCGAGATCATCAACACCCCGGCCGGCGCGTTGCACATCCTCAACGGCAATCCGGACTACCGCACCGAAAAACTCACCGCTTATGAAGCCGGGCTGCGCACGCAATGGGCGACCTGCACCACGCTGTCGGTTTCGTTCTACTACAACGTCTACGACGACCTGCGCAGTATCGAATTTTCCCCGACGGGCTTTCCGCTCTTGTGGGGCAACGGCATGCAGGGACACACGTATGGCGTGGACATCTGGGCCGGTTATTCCGTCGCTGAATGGTGGAAGCTGAGCGCCGGCCTGTCGGAAGAACGCGAGCACTTTCGTTCCAAGCCCGGTTCGCTGGGCCTTTTCGGCGGCGCGGAGGCGGGCAACGATCCGCGTCATCGCGCCTTCCTGCATTCGTCCATGAACCTCGGCGCGCACTGGCAGCTGGATGCGGATCTGCGTGACGTGGGCGAATTGCCGAATCCGCGCGTGCCGGGTTACACGGAACTCAATGCGCGGCTGGGCTGGTTGCCGAATGACCGCTGGGAGCTGTCGCTGTCCGGCATGAATCTGCTGCACCCATGGCATCAGGAGTATGTGGCTGCGTACGCGAATCGCATAGGACGCACTTTTTTTCTGGACGCACGGTTGAAGTTTTGACGACCTCCGGCCACCCAGCGTCCATGCGATGACCCCATCCCTTCCTCGCCAACCGCCCGCCACGCGAACCGCCGCATGCCGCACGGCGTACGCGCACGCGGCGCCGCGTCCACGGCGCTGGCGCGGCGTGGCAGAATGCGCGCTGGCGATGCTGCTGATGCTGCCCGTCGCCACACTGCTCGCACTGCCGCCGCAGCAGCCCGCAATATCACTCGAATACGCGGTGAAGGCCACCTATCTCTACAAGCTGGCCCCCTTCGTGAACTGGCCGCCAGGCACGTTCCACTCCGCGGATGCGCCCTTCGACATCTGCGTCGTCGGCCCCGACCCCTTCGACGACTTCCTCGAAAAGGCCGTCAGCGGGCACACGCTCGGCACGCATCCGTTCCGGATTCGCAGGATGGAGACGATCGGCGCCGGCGACGATTGCCAGATCGTATTCATCGGCTACGCGAAGCCGGAAAAAGTCCGCGAGGCGCTGCAGGCGCTGCAGGGACGGCCGGCGCTCACGGTGACCGATTCGCGCAACCCGGATGTTTCCGGGAGCATCGTGCATTTCGTGGTGCGGCGCGGCCACGTGCGATTCGAGATCGACAATGCCGCGGCGGCGCGCAACCACCTCGTGATCAGCTCCAAGCTCCTGAACCTGGCGCTGGCAGTGAAAGAGGCCGGATGACGATGAAACCGCGCGTCCACGGCTCAGTCCTCCTGCGGCCCGTCACCATCGTCGCTTCGGTGCTGTTGTTGTTGCTGGTCGGCACGGTCGCGATGGTGTACCAGTTCCGGGCCGGAAGTGCGGAGCGGTTGCGTCAGATCACCGCGCAGGCCAACACGCTGGCCGCAAGCGTCACCGCGGCGGTCGCCTTCGACGACCACACGGCCGCGCGCGAATATGTCCACGCGCTGATGCTGGACCCACGCCTCGACGCCGTCGCGGTCTACGACGAATCCGGCCGGCTCATGGCCGGCGATCAGCGGCCGGGCAGTCCCGCCATCGGCCCCTCGACGGGCCGGGCGGAGCAGGGCGAAGGCCCGTTGCTGGTGTCCGTTCCGGCGCGCCAGGGCAGCACCATCGTCGGCAGCGTCTGGATTCGCGCGGCCGCGACGCCCTGGACCATGCAACTGGCACGGGTCAGCGGCGTGGCTTTGCTCACGATCATGGCAGTGGTGATGCTTTCGCTGCTCGGGTTGGCGCAGCGCATGCTGGCGCGCGCGAACGCCGACGCGCACCGGCGGGCGCAGGAATTGACCGAAGCAAACCTTCGCCTGATCGCGGAAATGGAGCATCGTTCGCGTGCCGAGGAAGCCCTGCGCCAGAGCCAGAAGATGGAAGCGGTGGGCCAGCTTTCCGGCGGCATCGCGCACGATTTCAACAACGTGCTGATGATCGTCAAGTCGGCGCTCGTGCTGCTGGAGAAGCGGCTGGCCCAGAGCGTATCGGCCATCGAGCAGTTCGCCGAGGCAGCCCGTGCCCGATTGGCCGCGGGTGAGCAGCAGGATGCCGGATCGCTGCGGGTGCTGGAAAACGGCCTTGCGCTGGTCGCGGAGGGCAACGCCCGCCGGCAGCAGATCGGGCGCTATCTGGAAACCGCCAACGACGGCATCGACAAGGCCGCGGATCTGACGCGCCGCCTGCTGGCGTTCGCGCGCAGGCAGCCGCTTTCCGCCCGCGCGGTGCGCCTGGACGACCTGATCGGCGACATCCAGCCGCTGCTGGAGCATTCGGTGGGGCCGAATGTGCAAATCCAGTATCAATTGGCTTCGCGTTGGCACGTTTTGTGCGACGTCAATCAAATGGAGAACGCCATCCTCAATCTCATCATCAATGCGCGCGATGCGATGCCCAACGGCGGGCAGATCACCATCAGTACCGCGGACGTGCGCGTCGATGCGGGCGAATCACCTGGCCAGAAGGTGGTCGACCAGGTGCGCTTGCGGGTCGCAGACACCGGCACCGGCATGACCGAAGAGGTGCGCAGCCGCGCGATGGATCCCTTCTTCACCACCAAACCCGTCGGCAAGGGCACCGGCCTCGGGCTCAGCACGATCCTCGGTTACGTGTTGCAATCGAACGGACGGCTCAGCATCGACAGCGAAGTGGGCATGGGGACTTCGGTCGACATCGTGTTGCCGCGCCAACTCAGCGCGGTGTCGACGGAGGTCGCGTGATGGCGGTCGCGGAGGCCAGGGCCACACGCCTGCTGGTCGTCGAGGACGAGGCATTCCTGCGCGAAGTGATCGCCGAGAGTCTCCAGGAAACCGGTCACGAAGTGGTCGCGGTGGGTGATGGCAGCGCCGGACTGGCGGTGCTGGAATCGGATGAGGCCTTCGACGTGCTCGTCAGCGACATCCGCTTGCCGGGGATCAGCGGCTATGAACTTGCCGCGGCGGGCAAGGCACTGCGTCCGGAACTGAAAGTGATCCTGATGACCGGCTACGCCCCAAGCCTGCCGCCCGAGCTGCAATCGGCCGTTTACCGGGTGCTGCAAAAGCCCTTCCGCATCGACTGCCTTGCCGGCGTGGTGGCCGGGGCGCTCGCCGGCACCGACGCAGCGGCGATCTGAAGGCTCCGCGCACAAAAAACCCGCGGCATGCGCGGGTTTTCCGTCGGATCAACTGGTGCCAGGAAAGGACTCGAACCTTCGGCCAAAGCTTTGCACGGTGCGGAGCGCTGCGTGTCCTCACTACGCGTATCCCTTCTTGTATCCCAACCTCTTCTCCATCAGCCATTCCTTGCCGCGGCGATGCGCAATTGGCGCGAGGTGGCCGTCGCAACTTGGTCAGCAGTCCGGCGCGTGGAAGTTGGCTGTATGTATTGGTTGAGCGTAATGCCACCCGGCGCGCGCGAACGCGACGCCGGCTGCACGGTGCCCGATTGCGGACCCATCATCAGATACTGCCGACCGCCCACCGCCAGCAGCTCGGGACCGTTCTCGTTGACCTGGTACAGCCCGCCCGCCGCGACCGGACCGCCGCCGGCGCGGCCGCCACCGAACATGCTGCTGAAAATGCTCCCGACATCGGACCAGAATCCGCTTCCACTGTTTCCGCCGCTGCCCCCGATGTTGAATCCATTGGTCAGCGCGTTCGCGTCGAACGTCTGTTTGTGCGTGCCCTGCAGCAATTCGAAGAATCCGGCAATGGCTTTATTTGCGACAAACCGCAGCGCGTCGGCATAGAGCGTATCAATGAAATCGCCGAATGCCTCCTTCGCCGTCTTCGCGTGCGTTCCGAATTCCACGAATGCATCCGCAAATCCGGAGGTGAAATCCTGGGCAAATTTCGCGCCCTGCTGGAACTTGTTATTTGTCTGTTCAATGAAGTCGGCGATGCTCTTCTGCCACCCTGCATCGAAGTTTTCTCGAAGCGCGGCGGCCTGTTCCTGGAAGTCCTTGATGGCCGCCAACTTGTCCGCTTCGTTCTGCTTCAGCGCGGCCAGTTCCTGTTCATAGAGCTTATCGCTCATGGCCTCGGGATGGAGCTGGTGCGCCTGGATGAAATCGGTGACGGCCTTGGTGGCTTCCTGCGTCGCTTGCGCAAGCTGCTGGGCGTCCTGCGCCGCTTGCGTGCCGAGCGTCATGCTCTGCAGCTGCGCGGCATTGGATGCCTTCAACGCGTCCAACTGGTCCCTGAGCGAACCGGTGTATGCATCCAGCTTGCGCTTCGGCTCGCTCAGGTCAAAGGTGAACTTTTCCTTGAGTCCGGCGAGCCCCTTGTCGAACAGTTCCTGCGCGACCTTCGCGCTGCCGCCCGCCTTAACGTAGGCATCCTGCAGCTTCGCCAGGTTCTCGACCCCGGCCGCCATCGCATCGTTGGCCTTCTGCAGCGGATCGTCCGCGGTGAGGCTGTTGGCGTATTGGTTGCTAGCCTTGGCCAGTGTGTCATAGGCCGTCGTGAGCTTGTCGATTGCATCCTTGGCACTATCAGCGCCGGCAATGGACGGTAGCGTAATGCCGGGAAGTGGCGGCGTTCGCGTTTGTCCTGCGTGCAGCGCCGAGTTCGGATTGGCCAGATCCTTGCGATATTGATCGAGCGTCGCCTGGTTTTTGTCCCGCGTCTCCATGAGTTCCTTTTGCTGCGCTTTGAGCTTGGCAAGCTGGCCATCCAGGGCGGCGAGTTGCCCGCGGGAAGCCTCGCCGGCCGCACCCCACGAACTGCCTGCCGCATCCTTGAATGCCGCGTCGCGCTGCTTCGTGACATCGGCGATCTGCGTCGAGAGGTTTTTCAGGGCTTCCGTATCGCGCTGAACGCTGGTCGCGAGTACGCCGGACTGCCGGAACTGCGCGGCGCCCGAGAGTCCGAGGAATGTGCGCAGCGAATCGTTCGATTGATCGATGGTCTTGCGCATCTCATCGAAATGCTTGTTGTATTCGATGAGAGCCGTGATGCCGCCGGCTATCGCGGTCGCCACAAGCCCAACGGGACCGCCTAGCGCGGCGAGCGCCACCCGCATCGTACCAATCGCGGTGCCTGCCATAGTGGCTGCGTCACCTATGGCGACAATGCCGGCGATCGCCTTCGTTACGACGAACCGGGACGCGAAGAACACCGCAATCGCGTCGAGGTTGTCCAGGAGCGTCTTGATTGCAGCCGTGGCCTGCTTCAGCCCTCCATTGTTGTTCCAGGATTGGATGAAGCCCGTTGCTTCCTTGGTCACGTCTGTGATGGCCGGCAACAGATCGAGCGCGAGCGTCTTGGTCAGGCCATCGATCGTATTGTGGAATTCGTCGACCGCATCGTCGTACCCCTCCCACTTCTTCGCGCCATTCTCGTCGAGTGCGTTGCCAAGGTCGCGCTGGCGATCCGCGGCCTTCTGGATGGCCGCCGAGCCTTGGTCAAGAAAGTCAATCATCTCCGTGCCGGAGCGCCCGAGCAATTGCTGGGCTACGGCAACTTTGTTCGCGTCGTCGCGATACTTCGAGAATGCATCGGCGATCGCGAGGAACGCCTGTTTCGTGGTGGAAATCTTCGCGGGATCGATGCCAAGCGCCTTGAACGCCGTAGCATACTGCGCGCTCCCCTGTTTGGCCTGCGCGAGCGATTGATCCAACTTGCGCAGGGACGTGGCGAACGAATCGGTGCTGACCTCAGCGTTCTTCGCCACTTCCGCGAACGCCGAGAAATCATCGATGGGCATCGCGACCTGTTTCGCGTAGGTCACGAGCTGGCCCATCTCTTCGATGGAGTTCTTGACCGCGAGGCTGACCGCACCGAACGCAACGCCTGCGGCAATCCCTACTGCCTTGAATGCGGTGTCGAACGCAGCCTCGACCTGATCCGCCTGCTTGCCGACGTCGCGCGCGAACTTCTGCGCCGCGCGGCCGCCCTTGTCCAGGCCCTCCTGGAACAGCCCGGTTTTGGCAATCAGGTCGATCGTGAGCGTGCCCAAACTTTTACTTGCCATGCCGCCCGTCCTCCCGTGAATTGCCCGCCCGCGCCATTGCCGGACGCGGGCGGGCGGTGCGGCGTTTGCCTCGAGCGTGCCGCGGACGCCCACCGGGCAGGGGTAAAGGAGCCAATTTGCCGGCCCTGCCAGGTACTCCCCGGCAAATCATCAGCTCGGGATCACGCCCGTGATCTTGCAAAAGGCGGCGGGATAGGCGGCCGCGAAGTCCACCCGGGCATGGCAGGCGAAGCCGACTTGGCCATTGCCGGCATACAGCTCGTTCAACCGCTGGACCGACAACTGCTCCCGGAAGTAGCTCGTGGCCATCGGGAAGTTGCCCAGGTACATCTCCGCGGCGTCATCGGAATCGAACTCGATTTGCGCGCTCGGGACGAACTTGAGTTGCGCGAGTGCATCCGGACGCCGCAGCGGCTGCCCGGTTGTGTCCGCGAACAGCGCGATGGTTTCATCCTCGCGCGAACTCATGATGATCGCGTTCGGTTGCGGTCCGCTGGCATCGGCAATCGCGCGACGCGCGTGAATGATCGGCGCGTAGCTGGTTAGCGCGGCGCCAGCAGGCCCCATGCTGTACGTGTTGATGCCGGCCGTGTTGGCCAGGCCGAGGATCTCCGGAGCCGTGCCCGAGCCGATCAGGCCCGCGCGATCGATTTCCTTCGCGAACGCCTGGGCAATCGCGATCTGCAGCGCCTGGTCGATTCCCGGCGCGTCCGTCAGCAACTCGCGGCTGACCTTCAGGATGAAGCTCAAGTCGCGCGGCGTGATGGTCACGTTGCGGAAGCTCGGCTCGCTTTCGGACAATGGCGCGTTCTCATTGCGCCACGTGGCCGTGGGCAAGCTGTCGATTGCCGCGATGTTGAAGCTCTTGCCTTGCTGGCTCAGCAGGCCCACGTTGACGCCGGCTGTCAGCAGGCTCGATGCCGGTACCAAAGCCTGCAGGATCCCCGGCAGCAACCAGTTCGGGACCGCGTAACCGCCCGTGTTGTCGGTGCCCTCGGCGAGCGCGGCCTTCATGTCCGGCGTGGTGCGCGTGCCTGCCACTGCGCGCATGAAATCGGCGATGCTGCCCTCGCCGGTGGACTGGGTGCTCAAGGCTGCCGCGATATGGTTGCGGCTTTGCATCGCTGCCTTGGTGAGAACCGTCCCAACGCGCTTGCCGTCAACGTCGTGCAACTCCTTGACGTCGCCCGGACCCGCTTCGATGCCGCCGCTGGGGGCGGTGCTCGGCGCGCCGCCGCGGCGGGCCAGTTTCTGCTCGACCTCGAGCAGGCGTGCGCCCTGTTCGGCGATGGTCTGGTTCGCTGCCGCGATGGTTTGGTTCGATTCCTCGACGAACGATTTGATTTCGCCGTCGCGCTTGGCCAAGGCTTCGACGATCTTTTCGAGATCATCGTCATCGTCGTGGCCGGCGGCCTTCGTTTGCAGGCCATAACGGCCCGCGGTGCGGGGGTAGTTCATGTGAGTATACCTTTGAGGGGCAACAGGGAACGGCGCTTGCGCGCTCGTCGTGGGTGAACACTGTGCGATCCCGCCGGGCTCCCCCCGGAACTGGCCCTCGCCGGTGACGCCGGGCTCCCCCCAGCAGTCAACTTCGAAGTTTTCGCGACGGTTTTTTGTACCGTCGGCTCGGATTATTGCGCGCTGCACGAATGAAGTAAAGTGTCGATTCACTGCATTGTCCTGGGCAGCGGTTCCATCTTCATCGTGCCGATCTTCCGCACCGCGTCGTAGTCGTTTCGGCAGGAAAGTTCGATCTCGACCGCGCCGCCGTCGTGACCCATGACCGCAGTCACCGCGAGCCGTTCGCCGGCCTTCACCGCGGCTACGGTCTTCGCGATCAACTCGGGGTCACTGGCGTTGATGCGCGTAACCAAGAAATCGACCGTCTCCGCAGCGATTCGAACGAACCGCCGTGCAACTTCAATGCCATCGTGTTGGCTACTCATTGGGCTTTTCCCTTCGACCAAAAAACCTGTTTTTCTGAATTGACGGTGCAAATAAAAGGTTGGACGCGCGGTCTAGCAGCCGAAAGGCCTGAACTTTTGACCCGCCCTCCCGTTACGTAGCGCGGATCTGTCTCGCTCCTTCGGTGCGTTGTATGTCATCGGTTTTGCGCTCGTCGCGCGGCCGGCGTTGGACCGCGAGGGTTGGAAGCGCGCTCGCAGCAGGGAACAGCGAAAGCTCGCAGGCAACAACAAGAGCCCTTGGTATATCTAAGAAGGGACACGATCGGCGTGTTAATCGGTAGGTGGAAATTGCCATGATTAGCCCGATCGGCGTGTCAATCCGCGCACGTTGGAGCCTGAATTAACCCGATCGGCGGGCCACATTGACACGATCGGCGTGTCACCATTTTTTTGTTCGGCGGCGCGCGGTTTCTTCCACGACCCGGACGGCACGCGTGTTGCACGTACGTCCAACTTGCCGCCGCAGTCATCAATGGGAAGCCAGGTGAGCGCGTACAGGCTGCAGAGGTGTTTGCCGCCCTGACGGGTCTTTTCGATCAGGCCGAGTTCCAGCAATTCGCGGAGCGCCCTGTTGAGCGTGTCGCGCGACTTCCATCCGCGTCCCACCATGATGCGCCAGGCCACGGCCATGTCGCCGTTGTTGCTCCCGCGAAATTGGAAGCAGATGTCGTTCAGCAGCTTCACCGCCGGCGCCGATGCGGAGCGGTACGCGTCGGAGTCCGCAACCGCGCGCGGCCATGCAAAGAAGCTGCCCGACTCGGCTCGGCCCTTGTGTTTAGGGCGGCTTCGGCTCATGGCGTGGCGCCGACCGCCGAATCAGCGCGCCGAGAGTCGGACCTATGGGTTACCCTTGCCGAAGATGCGCGCGGGGCTGCCAGGTCGGAATGCGTAGCAACCGGAATAGTGCGCGGCTCCCCTCGGAAGCCTCGCGCGTTGCACTGGAATCCGGCGGCGTCCATTTTGATCGCGGTCATGCATCGGCGATCGATGCCGAATTGCCCCACTCGATGACGATCGAAACTGCGAACGCTGGTGAAGTACTCGCCGCACGCCGGGCACTGGCAGCGGTTGCCCGTAAGTTTCGGTCTGGTATGATTCGCGCGTCCGCCAAGACACGTTTCGATAAGGCCCGCCTCGCGCGGGCTTTGTCGTTTACGGGCCATCGCAGGATCCTCGCCGCAGCTCCCGCAGCAATACGCCGCAGCCTGTGACGGTACGGTCGGCTTCGGCAATGACCGACGATGCCGGACCTCTGCGGCGGAGCGCGTCGCCCAGCGCGCGCAATCTGATGGCAGCTTCGATCATGTCGACCGCGATCGCTGCGAAGTCCCGCGGCTGCGCGCACGCGCGCGCGGCGAGCTCGGTGTTCATGTCGCGTTCTGCGGTGCGGCGGCGATGCGCGCGTCGATCCATGCGCGCACCGCGCGCTCGTCCCATGCTGAGCAGCGTTCGCTGATTTTGATCGCGGAAGGGAATTTGCCGGCACGCGCGAGCGCGTATGTTTGGCTGCGACCCAAGCCGGTCAGCCGCATCACTTCAGGCAGGCGAATCAGGCGGGGTTCGGTTTGAATCATGACTGCACCTTATTGGACTAGGTGCGGCCATGATCAGACACGATGGGCTGTCCGCGCGCCCGGCGCGGACAACTTTCAAGGCTTCAGGATGTGTCGTCGAATCGTATTCCAGCGCGCGGGGTCGATCAGGCGCGCGATGTCAGCGGCGGTCTTGCCCGCATGTTGCGGCTGATTCCACAGGAGCGTCGCTTGTTGCTGCCATGCCGTGCGCGCGGTGGCCGCGGCGGTCCGGCGGTGCTGGTTTGCCTTCAGGAATGGCTTCCGCACGTCGTCGCCGATCTTCGCCAACGGCACCAGAAAGTCCTCGCGCTCAATCGCACTCCGCCGCAACAGCATCCATTCAAGATGCCGGCGCGTGGCATCAGCGTTGTTTGTTCGCATGGCGTCATGCGCAAGTGCCCGGCGGGCTAGCAATTCATCGCGCGCGCCGCACGAATCTAGCTTGGCAAGCCACCCGTCGAAGTCCGGCAAGTCGAAGCCATAGAACGCGCATCTAACGCCGAACCGTAGCGCGTCGAAATCGTCACAGGTAAACCCGCGGATTGTCGGGTCTGCTTCCGTGCCCCGTGCCCGCCTCCACTTCGGCAATGTCGTCATGGTGTGCGCTCTCAGAGGCGCCACGGCCGGGTCGGCCTGGCCGTGGCGTGAACGGCCTATGCCGCAGGCGACGGCGGAGTGTCGATCTTCAGCAGACTGCCGCAGTTCGGCACAAGGTGCAGAGTAGGCACGCGCGGCGACCGCTTTGGATGTCGAACGGGCGATCGATTCGACCGCGCGAGTCGAGGATCCTCTTCCCCTACCGGAGAGATCGGCCAAACGGCTCCGCAACCGCAATTTTCGCACCTGCACATTCTGATAATCGAGCGCACGAGCTCGTCGGTGACCCACTCTTTCATCGGTCTTCCCCCTCCGTGACGAGTTTGAGTTTCGGCCGATCCCCCGCGAACTCGATTTCGTCAAAGTCGATCAGGCCATCGCGGAGTGTGCGGACGTTTCTTGCATACCAGCGCATGCGCATCTCCGCTTCGCTCAACCCGTCCCGTTGTGCTCCCGGACGGCTCCGGTTGTCATACACAAGTCGAAGGTGCCCGCGGCGCGCCAAGGAATGTTTGTCGGGCGCTGGATTCTTTGACGGTACAATTTGCAATGCCATGATCTCGACTCCTACGGTCGGGGTTTTGGAAGGCCTGCCGGCGTGCTGATATCACGCTGGTAGGCCGCTTTACTGGCTTGCGCCAGATGCCGTGCGACGGATCGGCACTACATCCGCCCCGTCGCGCAATGTGTCCAGATAGTTCGCCCATCGCTGCATGACCTTCCGGCGCTCGTCGTCGAACCGGGTCCGGTCATACGCAGCCTGTACCTCGCCGCGCTTCGCGTGCGCGAGCTGCGCCTCCAACACGTCCGCGGCCACGCCCAGGCGCTCCCTCGCGAGCGTGCGCAGGCTCGCGCGCAATCCGTGCGGGGTTTGCTTGCCACGCAGCCCCATGTCGCGCAGCGCCTTGGAGAGCGCGTCACGATGCAGGTGCGGCGTCGTCTGGCGCGCCAGCGGCGGAAACACGTACTCGCTGCCGGCGGTGAACTTCCGCATCTCGTCCAGGAGCGCCGCCGCTTGCTTGGGCAGCGGGACCAGGTGCGCGTGCCCAGTCTTGGTCTTGGGGATGCGCCATATCTTGACCTTCTTGGCCGAGTCGTCCGCCACGTCCGCCCAGCGCATGGTCACCACGTCGCCCGGGCGCTGGCCGGTGTAGGCGGTCACCAGCAGCGCCGCGCGCGTCACGGGTGACGAGTAGGCCGCGATCTTGCGCAGGACTTCGCCGAGTTCAGCGGGAAGCGTCGCGGCCGGGAAATGGCCCTTGTGGATTGCCGGCAGGCTGTCGCGCAAGTTCAGGTCCAAGACTCGGCCATCCTCGCGCGCGCCCGCGGTGATCGCAGTCCGGATGATGGCTTGCGCCGCCTGTGACGCCTTGCGGGTCAGGCTCGGTGCGTGCGCGTTGAGCTTGCGCAGGATGGCCACCACGTCCGCGCTGGTGACGTCGCGCACGTTGCGCTTGCCCAAGGCGGGTATCAGGTAATCGTTGACCACAAGTTCCGCCTTGCGGCGCGTTTCGACGGCCCAGCCCTTCGACTTCACGCCAAGCCATTCCTTGGCGAACCGTTCGAAGGTGTCGTGAGCCTGCGCCCGGCGCTCCGTGCGCAGCTCGGCAGGATCCGAGCCCGCCGCCAGCAGTGCCCGTGCCTTGTCGCGCAACTGGCGCGCGGCCTTGAGGCTCACGGTGGGGTAGGCGCCCAGTGCAAGCCGGTTCTCCCGCCCATCGGGCCGAATGTACTTCAGCCGCCAGTGCAGCCGGCCATCGCGGCGAATCAGGTGCAGGCCGCCGCCATCCCATAGCGCGGTGTCGGGCTTGGCGTTGCGGATCGCGGCTTCGGTCAATGGCTTGGTCTGGCGCGGCATGGCGGCAACCGATGGGATACAAAAGGTTCGTACTTTCCCCGTATCCCAAAGCGTATACCCAAGCCGGACCGGATGCAATAGGACGTTGCCGGACACTATCGCATAAAAAAACCCCGCTGCTATGCGGGGTTTTGGGGGTGCATCGTACTTCGTCGGACGTCCTGAAACGCTGTATTGGTGCCCAGGAAAGGACTCGAACCTTCACGGGTCGCCCCGCCAGCACCTGAAGCTGGTGCGTCTACCAATTCCGCCACCTGGGCCAGGTGTCCGCTCGCGGCATCATGCGCCAGCGAGCCGCGTAAGATAGCCGCTGGCAGTCTCGTCTGTCAACATTCGCGCCGACGCGGCCGGCAATGGTTGCGCGGCGTAAGGATGTCGCGCCGGAAGCGGTCATCTGACGCGAATGCAGCTTTCTCGTGCGGCGGTCAATCGTTCGGAGGATGTAATGAACAAGCGAATCGCGGGTGTGTTGGTGTCGTGCATCGTGGCCGCCATGGTGGCGGTGCCCGGCTATGCGGCCCTGAAGGTGGGCGCGGCGGCGCCTGATTTCACCGCCACCGCCAGTCAGGCGGGCAAGGACTTCACGTTTTCACTGAAGCAGGCGCTGGCAAAGGGCCCGGTGGTGGTCTACTTCTATCCCGCTGCCTACACCGGCGGTTGCGATCTCGAAGCGCATACCTTCGCGACCGAGGCCGACCAGTTCGCCAAGGCCGGCGCCACCATCATCGGCGTGTCGGCCGACTCGATCGCGCGCCTCAACCAGTTTTCGTCCGATCCCAAATACTGCGCCGGAAAATTCGCGGTGGCTTCGGACCCGGACGGCAAGATTGCGACGCAGTACGACCTGGAGAAGATGCCGCCGCAGAAGGGCGTGATGGACGTCGAGGGCAAACCGGTGACGCACGGTTTCTTTCCGCGCACGACGTTCGTGATCGACCGCGAGGGCAAGATCGTGTCGACGTTTTCCTCGAAGGAAGATCATCTGACGCCCGACCAGCACGTGAAGCGCTCCTTGGCGATCGTCCAGAAGATGCACGCAGGCACGGCGCCGTAAGCGGGCGCGATGCCCGGGCACCCAGTGCCCGGGCTTGCGTTCGCCGGCATTCTGCGTGACGCTGGCGCCTGCGGATACGGGCGTCGCAGGGGTCGGGAGGCCTCATGGTCGACTGCAGCGAGATGCCGGCCGAAAGCTCGACCGACGCATTGTTCGTCGAGGTCTACGAGCGCCTGAAAGCCATGGCTTCGCGGCGGCTGGCGGGCCAGCGCCGCAACGGCACCCTGGATACCACCGAACTGGTGCACGAGCTGTACCTGCGCATGGGCGATCGCCCGGCGCTGCAATTCCGGGAGCCGGCGCAGTTCTTCGCCTACGCGGCTCGCGCGATGCGCCACCTGCTGATCAATCGTGCGCGCGACCGCTTGCGGTTGCGCGCGGGCGGCCAATGGAATCGCGTCACGCTGGACGACCGCAATTCGCAACTGGCCATCGCGACCGCCGAGCAGGCGTTGGCGCTGGACGCGGCGCTGGAAGCGCTGGAGCAGAACGACGCGCGTGCGGCCAAAGTGGTCGAGCTTCGCTATTTCGGGGGCCTGAGCCTGGAGCAGGTCGCCGCCACCCTGGGGCTCACGCGACGCACCATCGACCGCGACTGGCGGTTCGCGCGCGCGTTCATCAAGACACATCTGGAATGAAGCGCCGCGCGTCGCAAATGGCGGGCAAGCGGGGTTTATCGGTGGAACGTGCTTCGAGCTTCGACAGAAATCCGTTCTTCGTCATTCCGGACGCCGCGAAGCGGCGATCCGACTGCGTTTGCAGGACTGCAAACGTGAACGCCGAAGGCGGCCCGCGGGGCGAGCGCCATGGATGGTGCGAGTCAACCCAGTGCCTTTGCATTCAACAAGCCGCAGCCACTGGATTCCCGCTTTCGCGGGAATGACGGCGTCAGAAACGACACTCTCGAGTTCGGATCGGTTGCAGACAAATTTTGGAGATCTGCCGCGGTGGATTCCACGCCGACATTGCGTGACTTGTTCGAGCAGGCGCTGTCGCTGCCGTCCGATGGTCGCGCGCGCCTGCTTGGCGAGTGTTGCAGCGACCCGGCCGTTCGCGCGGAACTGGAGCGGATGCTGGCGGCCGACGCGGAGCAGGACGACTGGCTGGCGGGCGACGCCGCCAGTGCCGCCGAAACGATCGGGGAAGCCGAAGACATCGAACCATTGCCGCCGGGCAGCCGCATCGGCCCGTTCGAGTTGCTGGAAGTATTGGGTGAGGGCGGGTCGTCCACGGTGTTTCGCGCCTTTCGCGACGTCGAAGGCGTGCGCCAGGTGGTCGCGGTCAAGCTGCTGGCGCGCGGCCTGTACACGGCCGAGGCGCGCCGCCGGTTCCATCACGAACGCGAAGCGCTTGCGCGCCTGCGCCATCCCGGCATCGCGCGGCTGATCGAGGGCGGCATCGCCGACAACGGCCTCGCCTACATCGCGCTGGAACTGGTCGAGGGCAAGCCGATCACGGTCTACGCGCAGGAACACGCGCTGTCGGAACGCCAGCGGCTGACGCTGTTCCTGCGGGTGTGCCGCGCGGTCGAATCCGCGCACCGCGCGCTGATCGTGCATCGCGACCTGAAGCCTTCCAACGTGCTGGTCACCACCGAAGGCGAGATGAAGCTGCTGGATTTCGGCATCGCCAAGTTGCTGGACGACACCGAAGACGCGACGCGCACGCGTCACCACGCGCTGACGCCGGCTTACGCCGCCCCGGAACAGTTCACGCCCGGCGCGATCACTACCGCGACGGACGTCTATGCATTGGGCGTGCTGCTGCGCGAGCTCCTGACGGGCGGACGCGACGCGTCGGCGCAGGCGCGAACGTCGCGCGTCGTGTCCACGCAGATAGCGCAATCGCCGTCGAACCATCCACGCAAATTGCGCGGCGATCTCGCGAACATCGTCGCCAAGGCCACCGCACCGGAACCGGAGCGCCGCTACGGTTCCGGCGGCGCACTGGCCGAGGACATCGAGCGCCATCTCGACCGGCTTCCGGTGCGCGCGCATCCGCCGTCGCGCTGGTACCGCGCCGGCCGGTTCGCCGCGCGCCATCGCGGTGGCGTCGCGATCACAGCGATCCTGCTGCTGGCGATCTTCGCCTCGCTGTCGATCGCGCTGTGGCAGGCGCACGTGGCGCGCCAGCAGGCCACACGCGCCAACATGGTGCGCGACTTCGTCGAGAGCCTGTTCGCGCCGATCCGCTACGGTGTCGCCGCCTCGAAGCAACCCAGCCTTGCGGAACTGCTGTCACGCGGCGTCGCGAAACTGGAACACTCGCCGCAACTCGGACCCGGAGAACGGGTCGATCTGCTGGCGATGTTTTCGCGGCTGTACGAAAACCTCGGCGACATCCCGCAATCGCGGAGGCTGGCGGATCAGGCGGTCGCGCTGTCGCAACGCGCATTGCCTTCATCGGACATCAACGCGATCCGCGCGCTCACCGCGCGCGGGTACGCCGCGGTGCGCGACGAGGACTACGCGGCCGGCGGCGCCGACCTCCGCCTTGCGCACCGGCGCATGCAGGCGCAGGGCATCCACGGCGAAGTCCTGATCGACCTGCTCGAACCGCTGGCCGCGGTCGAGAACATCGAAGGCCATGGCGAAGCCGCGCTGCAGCTCACGCGCGAGGCGCTGCAGGAGAGGATCGCGACGTGGGGGCCGGACGATCCGCGCGTCGGCGTCGGCTACAACGATGTGGCTTCCGAACTGGAAGGACTGGAACGCTACGATGAAGCGATTTCGATGTGGCAGAAGACGCATCGCTTCGAACTCGCGCACTTCGGTCCCGACAGCAACGAAACGACGCTCGCGATGGCCGGTTGGGCTTCGTCCGAGTGGCGCGCCGGCCACTGGACGCAGGCGCACAAGCTGTTCACGCAGGCGCTGGCGGCGTACGCGCGGATCGGCGGCAAACCGCAGGTCACCCGGGTGTACGCGGCGCAGAAGGCCTGCGTGCTGGATGGCACGCGGGCGGATCATGCTTCGGCAGTGCGGGATTGCGCGCTGGCGCAGAAGTTGTCGGCCGAGGGATTCGGCGCTGACACGCCGCTGCACGGTGATTCGCTGGAGGCCACCGCGTTGAGCGAGATCGAAGCCGGCGATTTCGATCGTGCGAAGGCCCTGCTGGAGCAGGCGCGCAAGCTGTACGGCGATGCGTCCGCCAACCGCATGCGGGTCGGCCGTACGGACAGCGAACTGGCCGGCATCGCACTGCTGGAAGGCCAGCCCGCGCGGGCGCGCGCCTTGTTGCCGGGCGCGATCGCGGACCTGCGCACTCGGGCGTACAAGGTGCCGCCGCTGATCGCCGAAGCGCGCTTGCTGCTCGCGTGCACGCAATCGCCCGGGCCGCAATGTCCGGCCGGCCTGCAGGCGATCGTCGAACAGGATCTCGCCGCCGTTTCCGGACGCGGCGATCCGATGCTGCTGTGGGTGCAAACCTTGCTGGCGCGCGTCGAACTGCTGCAGCACCAGCCGGGCCCTGCGCGCATACGACTGGCGCAGGCGATCCAGCGCGCCAGCGGTGAATTGCAGCCTTCGCACCCGCGTCGGGTGGCGGCACAGTTGTGGCTCGCCCTCGCCACGGCACAGGCAGGCGATTGCACGGGTGCCGGCGCGCAAGTGCAGGCGGCGCGCGCGATCATCGCGGCAAATGGGCTTGCTTCGCATCCCGAACTCGCCAGCCCGCACGCGGCGCTCGACCATCCCGTCGGGGCGTGCGGCGTCCTGATGCGCTGATCGCGCGGCCCGCGCGCGCGTGTCGCAATTCCGTCCGCGACGGTGTTCTTCCCTGATGCCCATCCGCACAGGGAGAACAGCGCGATGTTCGATCGATGCTTGCCGCGGTCAGGCGGCCGTTTCCGTTCGGTTGCTGCAGTGGTTTTGCTGGCCATGGCTGCCGGCAGTCCCGCGCAGCAGGCCGCAATGCCTTCCCGTGTGGATGGGCTTGTCACGCGTGATACGTCCGGCTGGTTGCAGACCAGCACGCCGACGGGACGCATCGACAAGGGCAGTCCTTTTTTCCAGAGCCTCGGCAGCAATGGGCGCTCCTGCGACTCCTGCCACCGCCAGGCCGAGGGCTGGACGATTTCGGCCGCCGAGGTTCGCAAACGCTTCAAGATGACCCGCGGCACCGATCCGATCTTCCGCCCGGTCGATGGCGCCAATTCCCCGCTGGCGGATGTGTCCACGCTGGCCGCGCGCACCGCGGCCTATTCGATGCTGCTCGATCACGGCGTGATCCGGGTGAGCCTGCCGATCCCGGCGAATGCGGAGTTCAAGCTGACCGCGGTCGACGATCCGTACGGCTACGCCAGCGCGCAGGCGCTTTCGCTGTTCCGGCGCCCGCTGCCGGCGACCAACCTGATCTGGGACACCGCGGTGATGTGGGACGGCCGCGAAACGTACCTGCCGTTCAAGCCGCCGATGGACGCCGGCATCAACGTGGGCGACCTTCGCCTCAGCCTCGCGTCTCAAGCCTTGCACGCGGTTCTCGGCCACGAGCAGGGCGCGCTGGCGCCGAGTCAATCGACGCTGGACGCGATCGTCGGTTTCGAATTGCACCTCGTCACCGCGCAGTATTACGACAACCAGGCCGGCCTTCTCAACGAGGACAACGGCATGGGCGGCGCCGAAATCCTGGCGCAGCAGAAATTCTGGGTGGGTATCAACGACGCGCTCGGCAACGACCCCAGTCTCGACCCGTTCGATCCGAAGGTGATGCGGCTGTTCGACCATTGGCGCGAACCGGATCGGTCGCGGCGCTTCGATCCGCGATCGATGGCGCGCGCCGCGATCGCGCGTGGCCAGGAGCTATTCAACTCCATGCCGATCAACATCACGGGCGTCGCGGGTTTGAATGACGCGACCGGCCAGCCGGTGATCCGCGGCACCTGCGGCACCTGCCACGATTCGCCCAACATCGGCAACCATTCGGTGGCCGCACCGCTCAATATCGGCATCGCCAGTGCGGATCGGCGCACGCCCGACATGCCGCTGTACACGCTGACCAACATCAAGACGGGGCAGGTCGTGCAGACCACCGATCCCGGTCTCGCGATGCTGACCGGCAAGTGGGCGGACATCGGCAAGTTCAAGGGTCCGAACCTGCGTGGTCTCGCCGCGCGCGCGCCGTACTTCCACAACGGCTCGGCCGCGACCCTGCACGACGTGGTCGACTTCTACGATACGCGCTTCCACATCGGCATGACCGAGCAGCAGAAAGACGATATGGTGGCGTTCCTGTCGGCGCTCTGAGCCGGCAGGGCCGTGCGGCCGGCAGGCCGCCCAACTGCGAGGGTCAGTGCTCATGCGACGGTATCTCATCAAGCGAAGCTTTCCGCCCGGCGCACTCGATGGCCTGGACAACGTCCTCAAGGCCAAGGTCAACGGCAACAACGCGAACCACGACGTGAAGTGGCTCCATTCGTATGCCACGCGCGACAAGACCATGACGTTCTGCATCTACGAAGGACCGAGCGAGCAGGCCGTTCGTGATGCGGCGGAGACCAACGGATTGCCGGTGGACGCAATTTTCGAGGTGCCCGTGACGCTTCTTCCCGACAGGGAGGATAAGGTCCAGGCATAGCAGTGCGGGACCGGCGCCCGACGGCGCCGGTCCCACTTCATTGTGTGCGCGGTGGAATCAGGAGGCGCGGACTTGCTTTCGCGGCGCCGCTGCGCGACGCTGGCGAAATGCCAAAACGCAATCGTCCACCGTCCCGCTCCGCGCGCAAGCCGCGCGGGCAGAAGCCAACCGACACCCGCAGGCGCGAGACTTCGCCGCGCGACAACGGGAAAAAGAGGCAGCCCGCGCGCAAGGTCGACAAGAAGTCGGCACGCGGCTTCGTCGATCCACACGCCGAGCGCGAAGCGCGGCGCTACGAACACCCCATCCCGAGCCGCGAGGCGATCCTTGGCGTGCTGGCCGAACGTGGCAGCCTGCTGCGTGCGGATGCCATCGCCGAGGCGCTGGGCATCCATGACGACGTCCGCCGCGAGGCCCTGGACAAACGCCTGCGCGCGATGCTGCGCGACGGCCAGTTGCTGGAAAGCCGACGCGGCGGCCTCGCACCCGCCGAACGAATCGGCCTGATCGCCGGCACGGTGCTGGCCAACGCGGAAGGCTACGGGTTCCTGCGGCCGGACGAAGGCGGCGATGATTTGTATCTGTCGCCCGCGCAGATGCGGCCGGTGCTGCACGGCGACCGTGTGCTCGCCTCAGTGGTGGGCGTCGACCGGCGCGGCCGGCAGCAGGGTGCGATCCGCGAGGTGCTGGAACGCCGCGCGCCGCGGCTGGTGGGGCGCGTGGTGGAAGCCCAGGGCGTGGTGGTGGTCGATCCCGACGATCGTCGCCTGCACCAGGACGTGCTGATTCCGCCCGATGCGCGCGGCGGCGCGCGCGCGGGCCAGATCGTGGTGGCGGAGATCACCGAGCCGCCGACGCCGCAGCGCGGACCGATCGGCCGGATCGTCAGCGTGCTGGGCGAGCGGCTGCAACCTTCCCTGATTGTCGAAATGGCAATCGAAAGCCACGGCCTGCCGCACGAGTGGCCCGTCGAGGTCACTCGGGAAGCGGAAGACGTCGAGCCGAGTGTGACGCAAACCGAATGCGAAGGCCGCGTGGACCTGCGCAAGCTTCCGCTGGTCACCATCGACGGTGCCGATTCGCGCGACTTCGACGACGCGGTGTATGCCGAGCCGGTGCGCGGCGGCGGCTTCAAGTTGATCGTGGCGATCGCGGATGTTTCGTATTACGTGCAGCCGGAAACCGCGCTGGACGACGAAGCGTTCAAGCGCGGCACGTCGGCGTACTTCCCGGGCTTCGTGGTGCCGATGCTGCCGGAGACCTTGTCCAACGGCATCTGTTCCTTGAATCCCGACGTGGACCGCCTGTGCATGGCCTGCGAAATGCGGGTGGGCAGCGACGGCGAAGTCACCCGTGCGAAGTTCTACCCGGCCGTGATGCGCTCGCACGCGCGGCTGACCTACGATCAGGTTTGGCAGGCCATCGGCGAGAACGATGACGAAACGCGGCGCGGGATGGGCAAGCTGCTGCCGCACATCGAGCAACTGCACGCGCTGTACAAGGCCTTCGCCGCCGCGCGCAAGCGGCGCGGCACCATCGAATTCGAAACCAGCGAAGTCGATTACCGGCTGGACGAGAGCGGCGAGGTGGTTTCACTCGGCTCGCACGAACGCAACGACGCGCACAAGCTGATCGAGGAATGCATGATCGCGGCCAACGTGCAGGCGGCGAAGTTTCTCGCGAAGAAAAAGATCCCCGCGCCGTTCCGGGTGCACGCGCCGCCCCCGGCGGACAAGTACGAAGACCTGCTGGCGTTCCTGCGCGAATACAAATTGAAGCTGCCGCCACTGGCCGACGTGCAGCCCCGCGATTTCGCGGCACTGCTGAAGCGCGTGGCCGATCGCGTCGATGCAGAATTGTTCCGAAGCGTGTTGTTGCGCGCGCAAAGCCTGGCGAGCTACCAGCCCGCCAACCACGGCCACTTCGGCCTGGCACTGGACGCCTACACCCACTTCACTTCGCCGATCCGTCGCTATCCGGACTTGCTGGTGCATCGCGCGATCCGTTATGCGCTCGCCAGCGGCAAGCCGGCCGCGTATCTCTACACCGAAAGCAAGATGGCCACGATGGCCGCGCATTGTTCGCGCACCGAGCGTCGCGCCGAGGAGGCCGAGCGCGACGTGGACGAGCGCTACAAGTGCGCGTGGATGGAGAAGCACGTCGGTTCCGAGTTCGACGGCATCGTCACCGGCGTCACCTCGTTCGGCCTGTTCGTGGAATTGACAGAATCGAAAGTGTCGGGGCTGGTGCACATCACCCAGTTGCGCAACGACTA
>Ga0207702_10001831_pt1 | contig 20920 bp, 22 predicted proteins | sample KBSCornC62_FD_184302 | JGI IMG/M metagenome (GOLD analysis project Ga0207702, IMG submission 184302) | Corn rhizosphere microbial communities from Kellogg Biological Station, Michigan, USA - KBS Corn C6-2 (SPAdes) (version 2) | ecosystem: Host-associated > Plants > Roots > Rhizosphere > Soil ...
TCCGTCGACGGGCGCAGCTAAATCCAAGCGCGCGAAAAGGCAGGGACGCACGACAGCGGCCACGCCGGTCGATGCGTAGAGGTTCACGCCTTGCGTGAAGGTGAAGTGCGAGCGGACCGGCTTTGTCCGTGTGACTTCGGCGATCACGTCGTCCACATACTGCGCGGTGGCCTCGGTGCCATCCGCGCCGGACAAAGTCATGGAAAGATCGAACGTGTGCGGCTCGCCCTTGGGCTCTTTCTGCCACCACTCGGTGACTTCCACGGCGCCGCCAAAGCTCTCGACCACATCGCTGACGCTTTTGACCGTGCCTTTGTGCTTTTGAATCTCGAAGGCACTGGCGATGCGCGCACGCTTGATGTGTTCGGGCCAATCGCTGCGCCATGTATCCAGCGACAGCGCCCAGGCGAGCCACGGGAGCAGATCCAGCGGACACGTCTTGGGGTTCCACAGATCCCGCACCGGGACGGGGATGTTGCCGATGCGCGCTGTCGCGCCTTCCAGCGCACGTTCGGCCTGCGTGGCATTCGGCGGCAGCAGGCTATTCATCGTTGCCGCCATAGCGAAGGTCGATGGCCGTGCAATACGAGGCCTGCGTGCGGCTGATCACGATGCGATCCGTGGGCGAATCGAGATCCACGCGCTGCATGCCGGGCACGTGAATGGCGGCATCCAGTCCACTACGCGTGATGTCGCGGCCGAGCTTGTGCGTATCCATCACGAACTTCGCGAGGGTCGTGTCGGAGTTGGCGAGCACGACGGCGCTGTCGGGGCCGGCGAGCGTGTAGCGCGTGCCGCGGATCTGATACGGGATGATCTCGGCGCTTTGCACGATTACTTCATCGGTCAGCGGCCGCACCTTGACCGCGGACAGCGCCGCGGCGACGGCATCGAGCGTGGCCTGCGGTGCTGTGCCGTCGCCGGTGCGCGACAGCACCGTGACGAGCACTTGCCCCGGCGTCGGGCTGGTCGCGCTCGCGTCCAACACATCGGGACTCGCGCTGAGTGCGTGGAAGATATACGCGCCCTCCGGCCCTGCGACCGAGAACCCTTCCGGCGACAGACGAATGCGCCGCAGGTAGTCCTCGTCGCTCTCCATGACCTTGGGGATGCCGCGCGAAGGATCGCCCGGGTCCAGCACCAGGCGCGCGACGTTGTAGAACGCACCCAGGTTGTCCAGATCGGTGCCCTTGGCGTACGGCAGCATGACCGCCTTGGCGCCATCGTTAACGCGCTGGCGTAGCAGCATTTCCCGGTAGGCGGCGACTTGCAGCACCTTGTACGCCGGGTCGGATTCGGTGAGCGCCGTGAACGTCGTGTCGCGTGTGCGCAGATCGTCGAGCATTTCGGCAACGATCTGCTCGAACGAAATCACCTCCACGACAGCAGGGGCCGGGAGCTGCGATAAATCGACGGCGGCTACGCCAGACATGGTTGGTAGGCAACGGAGCAATGCATGGCTGCATGCTGCGAGGGTGCACCGATGGGTGCGAGGCCATGGCGTTGTACCAACAATTCGGTACATCCGTTGCACTCTGCCGTAGCGACACCAGGCAGGCACCATGGCGACACAACGTGGAGCGATCGACACCGCGCGGGAACGCGATGCCGACCATCCAACCTGCAGCAACACCTGCAAGCCAGACCGAAGGCTCCACACCCCGTCGACGGAGCCCGGCGAGGCTATCACGCCCGTCAAGAGAACCTAGGGATGCAGGATGTTCGCTGCTCGCGCTGTGCGAAGTTGCTCGCACGCGCACAACGCTTTGATGTCATCGAGATCAAGTGCCCACGCTGCGGCACGTTCAATTCATTGAGGGCCGTTCCGAGCCCCCTGCCAGAGAGCCAGGGAGCATCCATCGGAAACGACCATGCACGACACGACTACCCCCTACACACTTCATCGCGGCGACGCGCTGCAGGTGCTGCGCACGCTGCAGGATGCCAGCGTTGATGCGGTGATCACCGATCCACCGTATTGCTCAGGCGGCCAGACCATGGCCGCGCGCGCCAGGCCGACCGGCGAGAAATACGTTAACGGCGACAGCAAGACCAAGCTGCCGGACTTCGAAGGCGATTTCCGCGATCAACGCGGCTTCCTCGCCTGGGCAAGCCAATGGTTAGCGGAATGCCATCGCGTCACGCGCCCCGGCGGTCACCTGCTGGCATTCATCGACTGGCGCATGTTGCCGACGATGACGGATGCGGTGCAGGTGGCCGGCTGGGTATGGCAGGGAATCGTCGTATGGGACAAGACGGCTGGTTGCCGCCCACAACGCGGACGCTTTCGTAGCCAATCGGAATACATCGTATGGGCGAGCCGTGGACCGATCGACACGCAAGCCCATCCGGTGGTGTTGCCCGGCGTGTTTTCCGTGCATCCGCAGCGCGGCGGCAAACAACATCAGGTCGGAAAGCCGGAAGCACTCATGGAGCAGCTGATGGCGATTACTCCCGCGTCCAGCTCGGTGCTAGACCCGTTCATGGGGAGCGCGACGACTGGCGTGGCAGCGCTGCGAGCCGGCCATCGGTTTGTTGGTATCGAAATGTCGGAGGCCTACTACAAGGTCGCCACGGAACGGCTAAAGCTCTCTGCGAATCCGTCGATAACGTAACCGAACGAAGGGATTGGCCACTGGTGCTTTGGCGCCGGTGGACTCCCGCGTGAAATGGTCCCAAACAGGAGAGTAGGGTGTGGACACACTGTCGGACTGGTTCAACAACACTCTGGTACAGAGCGACATCATTTCGCCATTGATCGGTGCTGTGCTTGGGGTTGTATTTGCTGGATTCAGTTCAGCGCCACAGGGGCAAGGACGTGCACCGTCGGTACATACGACCACGATCATCTATAAAACGATTTACATCCATCACGGGAATAAAACGTCCGGTGGTCCAGACGACATTTGGCCTTATCTCATTGCATGCGGCATGGTGCTTGTTCTGACCATCTGGGGATACAGCTGCTACTCGGCCGTTATCCTTGGCCTTTGGTCAAAATTGTTGTTCACATGCCTCAGCTTCGCTCTTGCGATCGCTGTCATCTCATTGCTCAAGGGGCAATTCAGTTCATGGGATTGGGCCGGCTACGTCGGCATTCCGTTGGCAGCCCTGGCACTTTGTCTGTATTTCATAAGCTTAGCTCAACAGTATCTCATCCCAGGCGCAAGCGAGGCTGCTCGTTCCTACGGGATACGCCATGCGTGGGATTACTACAACGTGCTTAGTCACGATCAAGCCAACTGGATAGTGTTCCAATTGGTAGGGGTTATGGCTGGTGTGCTTTGTACGTTGGCATCTGCTATACGTGCCATTCATTACTTGGCCTTGATGAATCAGCGCGCGGAGAATTTTCTCGATCCGTTTTGGCGTCTGCTCGTACGCATGACGCTTCCTGCCTCAAAAACAAGTTCGATGATCGGCCTTCTCATTCTTATGGCCTTTTCATGGTTCAGCCTTAGCGGTTATCTGTTTCACTTTGTTAAGAGCTGGAACTGAGCAAGCAGAGTATCGCGGACCAATAATCGGTCTACCTCAGTAAAACCCAGCAGCTCACGTCGTGGATAGCGCACTCGCGGGCCGCCTGGCGTAACGTGATCCATAAGGCCGTACTGGTGTACACGTGCGATGCGCTCGACTCGGCCCGTAAAGGTCACCTCCGCGCCCTCGGCGGTCGATCGCGCTTTCATATATTTGGCCGTCCGAAGTTTCGCAAACATCTTTCCTCGCTTGATACGGCCAGCCTTGCTGCGTAATTGTCGCGCTTTGCGAGGCGCGTAAGGCGTGCCATCCGGATTGCGCTGGTCGGCGATCCGTTGCTGCTGGCTCCGTCGCAAAGCGATCGCCACCGATTGCGCGACGCGTCGGCGGCCGATAGGGCTGATGGCCAACAACAGCCCATCCACCCAGTCTTCAAGCAACGTCAGATCGGCGTCACTCACGCAGGCTGATCCCACTCTGCAATCAGGTCGTCACGCAGGAAGAGCCGCCAGTGCTTGGCCGTGAGTTGCGCCTCGGGCGCCGGCTCGTCCACGTGCACGATGTCCAGGCGTCCGGCATCACCTTCCGACACGATGACACGCTCGGTGAGCTTCAACGAAAGGCTCAGATCGCACGCATCGTGATAGATGATGTCCGCCTCGAACGTGATGCCGTCGGGCCGGAGATCCACGTTGTCGAGCAACTCCGGCTGATGGGCGCGCACCCACATCAGCAACGGCACCATGACGGTATCGGGATCGCCAGCGTAATCGGTTAGGATGACGTTGAGCGTGTAGCTGTACTCGAACGACAGGCCCGGCACGTACGTGCCGATCACCGATCCCTTGTCGACGAAGACCAGCAAGCTATCGGGGTTGCGCGCAAGATCCGGCAGCGCCGCCACCAGGGCCTGACGTAGGCTGGATGGCTTGTTCATGGCGTGGTCTGGTTGGCATGTACCCACGACTGCAAGGCGTTCAGTTGCTCGATCGCCGCGTGGCAGGTGGCGTAGTTGTCGACGACGGTGCCGGCGATGGCAGAGAGCGCAAGGCCGCTGGGCTGCGCATCAGAAGTTCCGGCGGAACCGGGCAGGTCATTCGAGGCCGCGGCGTCGTGCACGCGCACAAAGCCAACAGGCACGGTGCAAGCAGCATCGGCTTGAGCGGTGACATAGATGGGAATCTCCTTGGTGAGGACAGCGCTACGCTCGCGCACGATCTGCACGCGGTCGACGTAGCGCGTCACGATGCGCTCACTGGCCTTGGCCGCTTCCAGCTGACCGGCAAGCGCTCGCTGTGCAGCGATCGCCGTCTCGGCGCGCGCGTCCGCGTGAGCGATCCGCTGCATGGTGACGACGTGATAGAGCCACAGCGCACCGAGCAGGCCCGCGCCGAGCAGCACCTGGCGCAACAGGGTCATGCCACCTCCGGTGCGGACTGACGTGCCGCAGCATGGCGTGCGTACGCCTTCGCAAGTTTCACGTCGTAGAGGTTCTCGGCATACGCCGGCCCGTTATAGAGCCGCGCGAACGTCGCCCATTTGCGACTGCGCAGCGCCTTGAGTAACTCCGCATCGCCCTGGATGAAGCGGACAAACGCCTGCATCTGCTCGGCCTCGCCGTTGGCAAAGACCGTGGCCATGTGCGAGGCACCGGCGTAGCCAAGCGCTTGGGCGTGGTAGCCCATGATCTGAAAGCGTCCCCAACTGCACGACTCGACCGCTGGCTCGCGCGCGATGGCGGTGGCCTGCGCGAGGCGCGCGTACTCGGCCGCACCACCCACATAACCACCACGGACCTGACTCAGGATCGCTGCCGGCGCCTGGACGGTCGTGGGATCGATGCCGTGCGCCTGCAGCTGCCGCCAGAACACGTGCCGTTCGAACAGAATCACCACGCGCCCATCCGGGAGGTACCCGGTGCGCGGGCTTTCCACCTCGATCACGGCGTGGATGGCGGCGCTTTCGCATTGGAGTTGGTCGGCGGCGAGCTCCACGTCGACCTGTGTCAGCGCATGCGGATCTACGATGCCAAGCAATGCCTCCTGGGTGCGCAGACCGGCGATGCCGTCCTCGACCAGATGGTGACTGCGCTGAAACGCGCGTACCGCACTTTCCGTCGTCGCGCCGTACCAGCCGTCGACGCTGACCGCGTGGCCGGCACGGTTCAATCGCTGCTGCAGCACGGTGACGGCGGCGCCGTGGTCACCGGCGCGCAGGGGGGTGGAACTAGTCGTCATGGTTCGTCCGAAGGATGGCGGCGACGTTGCCCTGCGCCGTGAGACTCAGCACGCACAGCAGGAGCGACAGGCCGAGATCGCCGAGGTGGATGGCCGTGGTCGTGGTGTGACCGAGTGCAATACCCAACGCGGTGCTGCCGGTACTGACGATCAGCACCCACGCACAGAGGCTGACGACGAGGCGATAGCGCGCACCGGCGCGCCGATAAAACAGCAGGCGCGCACAAGTGATGGCGTTCGCAACAAACAGGAGCGCGGTGAGCAGCGCGTCCATCAGGAACCTCCACGGCGAAGCCAGCGCGTGAGGTCGAGAGTCTTGATCCGCTCCAGCCCTTGCACGGTGATCGCAATAGCGAAGGCTGCGGCGAGAAACGCCGACACGCCGGTTTCCTGCAGCCCCATGCGCGCGGCCACTTCGGGCGCGGCGAGGTAGCCGATGATCCAACTGATGATGAGATAAATGCCGCGCGAGGTCATCGACACATCGCGTGCATGCAGAGCGACGAGCGCTGCCCCGGCAAACGCACCGACGATGGCATTGCCATCAATGCCGGGCACCAAGGTGGCGATGCCCACGCCGGCCGCCATAAAGGCCAGCGTGGTGGTGGTCGTGGGTTCGGCCATCGGATGCCCCCTTCAGGACCAGAGCTGCACCTGCGCCGTCACCGACGACGCAGCGTGGACGGTGTCAGGCAGGCTGACGGGGTACCCCTGCGGCAACACGGGGCCGAGATCGGCGAGTCCAGGATTGGCGGCCAAGGCGGCTTCGGTGACGCTGTCGGTGCGCCCCAACGCACGCTGGCACAGCGCATCGAGCGTCTCGCCTTGCAGCGCGGGCACGATCATCAGAGCAACTCCACCGTGGCGCGTGGACGACCCAGGATGTCGCGGATGGCGTAGCGCGCTTGCCGACGATAGTCCTCGACGGAGAGATCCATTTGCTCGGCGCGACGTTGTCCAGCGTCGGTGCTGTCGAAGTCGCGGTAGCGTTCGAGCAGTTCCGCCTTAGCGGTGGCGTACACGGCGCGCTGGTAGAGCAACACCAGTCGCGAGACACCGCCGATCACCTTGCTCGGCACGGCCGCGAGCGTGGTGCGGCCCAGCGCATCCTGCTGCTGTTGCCAGGCATCCAGCTCGTCCTCCACCGCGGACATCGCCAATGCGATGCAATCGGTGAGGCGTGCATCGGTGACGGTACCGTCCAGGCGAAGCACAGCACGCACTTCGGCAAGATCGATCGCGGGATACCACTCCCCGGATCGGATCGTGGTTTGTCCTGCGGTAGGTGCAGTGGCGACGAAGCCGGACATCGTGACCTCTTCAAAATGCGGCGGTGGTCGGTGGGTCATCCGGATGGGAGAGAGGTCATCGGATGCCCACCGAGCCGCCGCGGCGCTCGGGGCGAGCTCAGGGCGCGGTGGCGAGCTGCTTGTGCAGCTTGCCGATCTCGGTCTTGATGCCGAGCCGCGGGTTCAGGTGCAGCGCACGCTGCAGGTGGTCGAGCGCTTGCGCAGGGGAGGTGTCGCGCAACGCCAGGCCAATCGCTTTATGGAGCTTGGCGCGCACTTCATCCGGCATATCACGCCCGTCGGTGAGTTGGCCGACGCGCAAGAGTTGCTCGACCGTCACGCTGCCGGTCGGCTTGTCGCACTGATCGGCGATTTCTTCGACCACCAGCGTGGCGACGTCGCGCTGGTAGTGCTCAGGCAGCGCGAGATCATGCTTCAAGAGATGCGCGGCCATGTCCAGCGCCCGGTCGAGCGCGCCGGTGTCGATGTGCCACACCATCAGTGTCGCGAACACGTCGTCCTGCACCGGCTGGTCCGCGGCGAGCACACCATCGATCCACGCCGCGTATTCGGGCACGCGTTGCCGCTTGACCTCGATCTTTTGCTGGATCGACTGAATGCTCTTGAGCACGCGCTTGTCTTCGGCGAGCTTGGCAAGCATCAGGTCGTAGGCGCTACCGGTGAGCTGTCGCGTGCCGGTGTTGGCCGCCAGGCTGGAGGCCTGGGCGGCCAGCACACGCTCACGATGACGCATGGCGGGACTGGTCATCGCAGCGATCCTCAGTGCTTGAGCTCGATGTTTTCGAACAGGGCGACGGTGCCGTAGTGCTCCACCACATAGGCATCGTTGGAGGACTCGTAGTTCTCGATCTGGTCGCGTTCGGGCCGATCGCGCAGCAGGCGCCGGCGCGCACCTTCCTGCCAGTAAATGGAAAGGTTGCTGAGCGGGGTGACCAGCACCGCGTTGTCTGGGAAGCCCGGCACGCGAATGGCCGGCAGACCGCCCATCGCCTCGCGACTGATCAGGATGTCGCTGGCCAGCTCGTCGGTCGCGCGCTGGTCGCGGTTGAGCTTGGCGAACATCTTGTCGTGCAGCAGCTTGCGGCCGCAGATGGCGACAAGGTCGGTGGCATCGCGATACGGTTCGTCCAGCAGCATCACCGCGTCGTACACCAGCGCGTCGATGTTGGCGTAATCGCAGCCGGCGACGGTGCCGACCTGGATCGAGCCCGGCGTCGCGCCTTCCTTCATCCAATGGCTCGGCGCATCGGTGCGGATGTGCTGCAACCAGCCGATGTTCACGTCCTGCAGCAGCGGGTTGGCCGCGCGGTCCGTATCGGCAGCGACCTTCACGCCGTTGAAGCCGATCAGGATGCGGTCCAGTGCCTGGCGCTTGATGATGGCGTCGCGCAGGCGCGTCTGGAAATCGGGGAATTTCGCCCACGCATCGATCTGCTGGTACTTGATCGCGGTATCGAAGTTGGTCTTCTCGCAGCGATAGCCCTGGTCCTTGAGATCGCTGACGTCGCGCGGCGTACGATCCTTGGTGCGCGTATCGGTACGACCGGCGATCGTGCCGGTGACACCCAGCATCACCTTGTCGCCTTCCTGCTCCTGCACGCCGATCAGGTTGATCTTGCCGAGGAAGTCGCTACTCGCTTGCAGCTGGTTTTCCAGCGTCTGCTGCACGCTCGGCGTCACGCTGAAGGTGGCGGCGGCACTGTCGACGCCGTTGAGATGGGCCACGCGTTCCGCGTAGGCGTTGAAGAGGCGGCGGGTTTCGTTACGCATGACGGCTCCGGATCGGGCAGGCGGTGGGCGGCAGAAGGAGAAGGCGCGAATCAGCAGTCGGTCTGCACCGTGCTGTTACCGCCGGTGGCCGGTGGGCGTGCGGTGTAAGCAGGAGTTGCTTCCAATTCGGCCCGAAGCGTGGCGAAGGCGGTGGCGGTCTGCTGGCCGGCTTGCTCGATGGCATCAAGGCGACGGGTCAGCGCGCCGAGTTGATCGCCGAACTGCTGCGTGACCGTGGTGGTGCGGGTGGCGAGTTGCTCCAGCGCGTCGGCCATGCCGCCCAACGCATCGCCGAACTCGGCGAACTGCGCATCCTGCACCTTCGTTTTGCCGGTGAGTTTGGCGAGGCGTTCCTTGATCGCCGCGAACAACGCGGCGGCGCCGCCATCCTCCGATTCGTCTTCCCACTCGATCTCGATCGGCTCGGCGGCGGTGAACAGGTTGTCGGGGGATTGCTTACGACCGGCGAGCGGGTTGGTGGAGGCCTGCGCGGCAAACGTGAGCATGTCGGTACCGAGGCTTGCGGGACTGTCGGTAACACCCAAGCCCACGAGATACGCGCGACCGGTGCTCGCGAATTTCGGATTGACTTCGATGCTGCTGTAGATCTTCTGTTTCGCCTGGGTCATGGTGACCAGGTCGGACGTGGGTTCGATCTGCGCGAAGAGTGCGAGCTTGCCCTTGAGATCACCGTCGGTGATTTCTTCGGCCTTCACCGCGGTGACATCGCCGTATGCCTTGAACGGACCGTCCGGCATTACGCCGCGGATGTGTTCCAGGAAGATGCGCGCGCCGTACGTCTGCGGGTTGTAAGTCGCAGCGATATCGCTGATCCAGCTGCGCTCCATCGTGCGCCCATCGGTGGTCGCGCCTTCGACGGCAACGCGGAAGAACTTGCTCTTGGCCATGGGCGAAACCTCGTCGATGTGGCGCAGGGAAAGGACGGGGCCATCCTCGACACCGCGCGTCACACGAGCAACGCGATAGCGCGGTACCACCGCACTGGTACCGCGCCGCAAGCCATCGAGTCGAACGCGCGCGGGCGACGATGCGCGCATGCTGATTCCCGCTCCCACCACCGATCTGCGCCGCGGTGCGCGTGCCTTGTACTGGCAAGGGTGGCGTGTGTCGGATATCGCGCAGGAGATGGGCATCGCGCGCACCACGGTGGAATCGTGGAAGACCCGTGATGCGTGGGACGCCGCGCCCGTGATCGAACGCGTGGAAACCTGCATCGAAGCGCGCCTGGTGCAGCTGGTGTGCAAGGAACCCAAGACCGGCAGCGACTACAAGGAAATCGATCTGCTCGGTCGCCAGATCGAACGCCTGGCACGCGTGCGGCGCTACGAAGCACCCGGTGGTAACGAGGCGGATCTCAATCCGAACATCGAGGCGCGCAACGCCGGCCCGAAGAAACAGCCCAAACGCAACGCCTTCAGCGAGGAACAGGTCGAACACCTGCGCAAGACCTTCCTTGCGTCGCTCTTCGAGTATCAGCACATCTGGCATAGCGCGGCGGACGAACGCACGCGCATGATCCTGAAGAGCCGCCAGATCGGCGCGACCTGGTACTTTGCGCGCGAGGCGCTCTATGACGCCATCAGCACCGGACGCAACCAGATCTTCCTGTCCGCGAGCAAGGCGCAGGCGCACATCTTCAAGCAGTACATCCGCCAGTTCGCGCAAGAGACCTGCGACATCGATCTCAAGGGCGATCCCATCGTGCTGTGGAACGGGGCGCACCTGTACTTCTTGGGCCAGAACGCGCGCACTGCGCAGGGTTACCACGGCAACTTTTACTACGACGAATTCTTTTGGACGTGCAATTTCGAGGAGATCAACAAGGTCGCCTCGGGCATGGCCATGCACAAGCAGTGGCGCAAGACCTACTTCTCCACGCCCAGCGCCAAGAGCCATCCCGCCTACGCGTACTGGACCGGTGACCGCTACAACCGGCGCCGGCCGAAAGACCAGCGGCTGGATATCGTCACCACGCATGAAGCCCTGATCAACGGCCTGCGCTGCCCGGACAAGGTGTGGCGACAGATCGTCACGATCGAGGATGCCGAGCGCGGCGGCTGCAGCCTGTTCGACCTGGACGAACTGCGCATCGAGTACACGCCGGACGAATTCGCGAACCTCCTGATGTGCCAGTTCCTGGATGACGGGGACAGCCTCTTTACGCTGGCGATGATGCAAGGTTGCATGGTCGACAGTTGGGTCGACTGGACCGATTGGCAGCCGCTGGCCATGCGTCCATTCGGGTATGCGCCGGTATGGATCGGTTACGACCCATCACTCGGAGAGGGCGGGGATAGCGCGGGCCTGGTGGTGGTCGCGCCATCCAGCAAACCGGGCGGCAAATTCCGCGTGCTGGAACGGCATCGCCTGAAGGGTATGGACTTCGAGGCGCAGGCGGAATTCATTCGGAAAATCACCAAACGCTACACCGTGACCTACATCGGCATCGACTGCACCGGCATCGGCGCGGCCGTGCATCAACTGGTGATCCAGTTTTTCCCGCTCGCGCGCAAGATCCTCTACTCGCCCGATTCCAAGGCGCAGATGGTGATGAAGGCGCAGAACGTGATCGGCAAAGGCCGCCTGGCGTTCGACGCCGGCTGGACGGATCTCGCGCAGTCGTTCATGGCGATTCGCAAAACCCTTACCGACAGCGGACGGCACGTGAAGTACACGGCCGGGCGCACCGAAGACACCGGCCACGCGGATCTCGCGTGGGCCTGCATGCATGCCCTGATCAACGAACCCCTGGAAGGCGCGACCGCGCGCAACACCAGTTTGCTGGAGATTTTCTGATGAACGACATGACCCCGTCACCGCGCATCGAAGCGTTCGCGTTTGGCGACCCCACGCCCGTGCTCGATGGGCGAGAGGTGCTGGAGTACATCGAGGCGTGGCGGAACGGGAAATGGTACGAGCCGCCGGTATCGTTGGATGGGCTGGCCAAATCGTTCCGGGCGACGCCGCATCACTCCTCCGCCATCTATGTGAAGCGCAACATCCTGGTGTCGACGTTCAAGCCGCACCGCTTGCTGAGCCGCGAGGCCTTCGCGCGCTACGTGCTGGACTACCTGGTATTCGGGAACAGCTATCTGGAAGCGCCAAGGAATCGACTCGGCAAGGTGCAGCCGTTGCGGCCCGCGCTGGCGAAATACATGCGCCGCGGGTGCGATGACCTCAATGCGTATTTCATGGTGCGCGGCTGGAAGATGGAGCACGAATTCGCACCGGGCTCGGTGTTCCACTTGCAGGAGCCAGACGTGCACCAGGAGATCTACGGCGTGCCGGAGTATCTGTCAGCGTTGCAGAGTGCCTGGCTCAATGAGTCGGGCACGTTGTTTCGGCGCAAGTATTACCTCAACGGCTCGCACGCCGGGTACATCCTCTATCTCACCGATGCGTTGTCGGATGAAGCACAGGTGGATGCGATCAAGACGGCGCTCAAGAACAGCAAGGGGCCGGGGAATTTTCGGAACCTGTTCATGTACGCGCCAGGCGGCAAGAAGGATGGCCTTCAGTTGATGCCAATCAGTGAGGTGTCCGCGCGGGATGATTTTTTCAACATCAAGAACGTGACGCGGGACGATGTGCTGGCTGCGCACCGTGTGCCGCCGCAGCTGCTTGGCTTGGTGCCCACAGGCACCACTGGCTTTGGATCAGTGGTACCTGCCGCTCAGGTATTTGCTGTCAACGAGCTTGCTCCGTTGCAGGCTCGCCTGAGTGAGCTGAACAATTGGATGGAGGACGAGCTGATTGCCTTTGATCCTTACTTGGTCACTTGCTAGGAGAGCAGGAGATCTGTTGCAAGTGGGCAAGTAAGATCCAAACCGGCATAGCACTCAGCCTATTGTGTTCCGCGCTTTACCGGACAACCCCATCCATCGTACTCAACGTCAAACAATGTCCCCAAGCACGCCATAAATCCCGATATCGAAAAGATGATGGGTTGCTGGATGGGTGTAGTAATCCTTACTAGGATCCGAAAGTCGCCTTCGAGCGACTCGATGAATGCCGATCCATAGCAATTGTCATTGACAAATTGCTGAAGCCGCTCTGCCTTTTGTGCACTTTGGGTATGGAAGGTAAAGTCAACATCTCGTCCAATTGAAAAATTGTCACCATGACTGCTTAGAGTGCTGAGAACATCGGCATCCGCTTTGGCTCCCGATATCAAACTTTCGATCACAGACATCGATTGCTCCAACACAAGGACTCAGGACAACCAGTGCATGGTTGCATTTTCAACGTGAGAGAGGTGCTAATTAGGGCGTTGACTTCCTCGACTCGTCTTCTTGTTGCCTTGGAGCTTTTCAAGGTCCAAAGCGGGTACTTCGTATCCCAAAACATGGGCCATGTAACGTTGGACCGCAGAGTGACCATATAACGAATCTCGCCCCAGATCCTTACGCTCATCAACTTTTAACTCTTGCTCACTTAGTCGCTGAGCAGGGTCATTTGGATCGTAAAGGACCTCATAGCGTCGCCCTGTGAGAGGCTCTTCTCGCACGAAGCTAGGCATCGCCCAATCTTTAGAAGACCAATTGACACACTTGCCCACGATCGGCCACTCGCCATTCTTCAATCCCATGTCACCAAAACGAATGACAACTTGAGCGTCTCGAGGCTTCAAATGGCACAGTGTGTCGAGGCTTGGGAGTTGATCGTAGACATCCGAAAAAAAATAACCAAGCAATATTCCATGGCTTATGAAAGATGAACGTGCGACGACACCTGCAACAAAGTCGCGATTATCCAAGGGCACGAGGAACCACGTGCCCTCTTCATACTTAAATTTCGTTCTCTTCATCAATGACCACTGCCGTTTTGGTAGTTCTGCGCCGCATTCATATACGTATTGTAGTTGGGATTGTTCGGGCTAATGCCATTTCTCTGATTTAGCGAGGGCTTATACGCATCCATATATGACTGCTCAAGGCCTCGTTGGGTGGCGTAATCATCTGTTGGCGCAACAGGGTCAAAATTTAGTGAGGACTTCGCAGGGTTGCGACTGTGCTCTCCTTCACGCCGGATGAAATCGTTTGTACGACCGATGTACATAATGTCACCCGTGGCTGGATCACGCAACGCGTAGACTCCACCGATAGGCCCTACTTGTGCTCTTGAAGGCGGATTGGCCTCACATTGACCAAATTCCCCGAACTCTGAGGCCGGTCTTGGCGGGACATAGGGCGTTGTATCCCGCGCACGCGCTGCTTCCTCTCTATCTCGATCCAGTCGTGCGATTTCCGCATTCGTATCCGGAGTATTTAATGCTTCCGCTTCTTTGGGATCGATTTCAGCCCTGTTGTTTTGCAAACCTAAAGGATCAATAGAACCTAGCGGATCGTTACCGCCATACGCGTATAAACTCCACTGTCCACCCCCATATCCAATCGGGTCAGGTTGCGCGTAGCCGCCGATGCTTGCGTCAAACGTTCGATGAATGTTGTCGCTTAGCCCTGTTTCCGTGTCGTAATACTGACCAGGGAGGCGCAGGTTGTATGTGTAGCCATTACTTGTCGGCTGCTGTTCGCCCCATGGATTCCCTTGATAGGCCCAACTCCATACTGTATTGCCGCCGGCATCTGAGATAGCTCTAGGCGTTCCTAATTGGTCAGCAGTCACATAAGCAACTGACGTCGTCGTGCCTTGACTGTCGAGATTGGCTACCGGAATGTTATCGAGATAGACATATTCTCGATTGGTCGCACCGTACTCGCTTAGGATCTGACTGTCGGGACCATAGTTATAACGTTCCGTCGCACCATTAGCTGTCTTCGACACACGCTCATCGAAGGCGTTATATGTGTAAGTGGCGATTGTGCTCTGATTGAGCTGTACCAGAGTCAGCCGGTTGCGTGCGTTGTAACCAAACCCGTACACGCTGCCGGCTTGGCTGATTGCTGTAGTATTGCCGTTGGCATCCGACGATCGGGCTGCATTGCCTGTGGCGATCAGCTGGTGGGTGTTGGGGTTATAGCTGTAGGTTCCCGTCGCCAAACCACTGCCCGTCTTGCTCAGACGATCGCCTGCCTGGTTATAGGTCACGCTTTCCAGCGTGCTGCCATCGGCTTCCGTGACGGTCGTCAACCGATATAGTGGGTTATAGCTATAAGTTTCTGTGGCCGGATTGGCCCCGGCACTGTTGCCGATGGCGGTGATATCGCCCATCGCATCCCGCGCGACGTGCAGCGTAAAGGTCGGACTGACGAGATCGGTCAGATGATAGTTGGCGTCATACGTCCGCGTCACCGCCTGGCCATTACCCAACGTGTAGCTGCTCACCGGCCCGAACGGCAGGTAGGTGACGTTGCTAACCAAGGTGGTGATGCCGCTGCTCGTAGTAGCGCTGACCCCACTGACGCGGCCATCTGCGTCGTAGCTGTAACTCACCTGATCACCGCTGGGGTGCGTGATGCTCAAGATCTTGCCGCCGGGGCTACGAGCATAGGTCGTGACATCCGTGTGACCACTGACCGTCTGACTCGCCTGGGTGACATAGCCTTGGGCGTTGTAGCAGAACATGGTGGTAACGCCGCTTTCGACGACCCGCGTCAGGTGGCCTATTGGATAGGAGGTCGTACAGCCTGTAACGCTGTTGGCTTCGTCATAGGTGTAGGTGATGTTCTGGGTGTTGTCGGCGTAGCTCGCGCTTAGCCGGCGGTTCAGGGCATCATAGGTGTAGGTGACGGTGTTGCCTTTGGCATCTGTGCCGGTCAACACATTGCCGGCGGCGTCATACGTTTTGGCTGTTATTCCAGTATCGGGGCTGGTGACGCTTGTGGGGTCGGACAAACCGTCGTACTGGTACGTTGTGTTGAGGCCACTGGGATCAGTCACCTGAATGAGGCGATCCAGCGCGTCGTAAGTGTAGGTTGTCTTGGTATTGGCCGTTTGTGCGTCAGCCGGTACAACATTTGCTGCTACAGCGAGAGCAAGCATCAGCCCGGCGAGCGACTTTATATGTGTACCTAGGCGGCCATGCTTTATGCGCTTCCTAACCATCATCCCCTCTCCTGTGTGATTGTCGGCTCGCATGCCCTCCCTCCCTGATAGCGCCCCCAATACTGAAGAACGTATCAATGTCTGTGCATGATCCATGGCCGCGCCCCTGTCAGTTCGTGCCGTTGTAGTTGTCGAGGGTCTGTACCAGCCGATTCAGGGCGTCGTAGCCCGACTGGCGCTGGATACCCAAGCCATCAGCTCTCTGCACCAAATTGCCGTTGGCGTCATAGCTACCACTCGCGCTGGCATCGAAGACCATGTGATTGAGGCCATCGATCACTTTGATGAGTTGGCCCAGCGAGTTGAAGCTTCGGGTCAGTGTTCTATATAGATTGCCGCCGGCGTCGTAGGTCTTCTCGGCAATCTTGTTGCCTGCGGCATCCAGGGTGTACTGCACGTAGTTACCCAGAGCATCGGTGATCTTCACCAAGCGATGCGCCGCGTCGTAACCGTAGGTGGTGGCGATACCGTCCGGATCGGTAATCGTTTGTACAGCGCCATAGGGCGTGTAGGTGAAGCTGGTGGTTGCACCCCCCACACTGCGTGAGGCAAGCCATCCGCGTTTGGTATAGGTCATATCCGTGTTGAGGCCGTTGGCATCGGTTGTGCGCGTAATGCGGCCATCAGCATCGTAAGAGGCAATGGTCGTGACGTGGCCAACGGGATCGGTAACGATATGAACGTCGCCGGTTTGATAGCAAGCTGCGCCCGCGGTGCCACAATTCATTGCGCTACTTGTCATGTAGTAGCTATACGTGATCGTTTGCGCGACGTCGGTTCGTGGCCCCGTGGCCGTCAACATCAACCCTACGAGCGGGCACTGCGTGGTGTCGACAGCTGTGCAATATGTATAGTTGGAGCGACGTACACCCACAGGCACGCTGCCGGTTGCGCTGCAGGTATATCCCGAGGCTGCGCTGCTGGCGGGATCGATATCGCAGCGGGCCAGCACCTGTCCAATGTTGTTATATAGCCATTGCGTGGAACTGGCAGTGCTGCCGGAAGCATCTAGGACAGTTCTGGTCAGGGGAACGCGCAATGTAGCGTTCCAGGTGAAATTAGTGGTGCGCTGTTTGGACGTTCCAGAAGCTTCGATCTGCTGATCAAGCAGACCGTTCGTGTCATAGGTCGTTTTGGACGCATTGCCATTGAAGTCCGTGGCCGAAGCGAGGTAGCCGTTGGTGTCGTAGGTGCTCGACGCATAAGGCTGATCACACTGCACGCCGCATGGTGCGCTGACGGTGGTGCGATGGAATGAGCCGAATTGTTGGTTAAACGTCAGTGTCGACTGCGAGCCGGTCGGATAGGTCACGGTGGTCGTGCCGTCTGGGTTATAGGCCACTTGGGTTTCGGCGATGTTGGAGGCCAGCATCGACGTAGTGGCCCTCCCTTGGGCGTTGTAGCTGATGCTGGTGAAGCGCGTATTGGTTTCGTCGATATCACCCGTCAAAGCGGCGGGGAGATTGGCGCTGCTGGTTAGGGTGCTTTCGTTGTAAACGTACTGGCGAGATGTTTTGTCGGGATACGCAACTGATGTCAGATTGCCGCTTCCGTCGTAACCATAAGTCACCACGCCGCCATCCGGTTCCGTGATGTTGGCTATTTTCGAATTGCTGCTGTAGGTGAAGTTAAGCGTCCGTCCACGAGGATCGGTCACTGTCAGCAACAGACCCGCCGCTGGCGCCACACTGGTGGGCGTGGAAGCGGTACTGTACGTAAGTGTAGTAAGTAGGCCGTCTGTGTCCGCAATGGAGAGCAGATTTCCATTCTGATCGTAGCTTTCCTGATAGCGCGTTGCAGCGTCGAAATAGGTCCACCCTATGATCGCGCCAGAAGAATCCGTCTGCGGAGTAAGACGATCAGCCACGTCCGGGTCGGAGACCCATTGGCCCGAGGTCAAGGTGAAGTTGAGCTCGCGCCCATCCGGACGAAATGCTGTGGCGGTGATTAGTCCGTTACTGACGAGGTATTCGATGCTTCGATCGAAGGTGTGACGCCAATTGGTGCCGATGTGAGCGGGCGCGACAGACGTCTGGCTGTTGTAGTAGCGATGGAAGCTTAAAACCCCGAGCGAGATGTCCGCATCATCTTTGTACTCGTTGCCGGTCGCTGAATTGATAGGGTCGCCGATGCAATTGCAGGATTTACCCAATTCCTTGCCATCAGGATTGCCTGGAACGACTGCCAAATAGCCGATACCTTCGTCAGTGGTTCCAGGATCATAGGCACTGAATGACGATACGATCGCCCCAGTTTGCATATTGATGCGAGAAATATTGCCGCTATTCGAATCGGCAACCCAAAACGTGTGCCCATCTGGATCGGGAAAGACGGAACCGAGTGATCCGTAATACGGACCGTCGTTAATTGCATATTCGTTAAGAACGTTGCCGGAGCTATCCAACAAAAAAACATCATCCCAGCTAGCCACCAGCAGGTTCCCATTGGGAAGCTGACGAATGTCGTACAAAACTTCGGTGCCGCCAAATGGGTCGGCGAGAGACTGTACGAGATCGGATAGTTGCGAGCCAGTGCAAACGTCGAATTGGTGAATGCTGTCGCCACCGGTGGTGTAGCGCAATGTGCATTGATCGGTAGACAGAGCGATATGGTCTATCGCGTCACCTGAATTTGGGTCATTGGGAACTGAATAAGTGATAATCAGATTTCCGCTGGGATCAAACTTGAGAATCGATCCCGGTCCACCAGATGTCAGTGAGTCTTGGCCAACATAAGCATAGCCCTTGTTGTCAAATACTATCGAAGTCGGAAAGGTGTACCCGCTGCCGAAGCTTCCTCGCGTACCATCGCTACTGATTTGATAGACATCATTCGTCGAATTTTGAAAAGGGATGTAGATGTTATTTGACGCATCTGCCCCTAGCGATCCGAAATAGTTGTTGTTGACGCCAAAATTAAAGTTGTCGAGCAGTACACCATTGGGGCTGAAATGCTTGACGTGATGACCCCAAGTGGAGCCATAGCCGGCGAACATAGTGATAAAAACTTCTCCTGGACGTAGAGGGGCTCCGTCTGCGAATGCGGGCGGGGCACACAAGCCAGCTACTAAAAGAGCAAGCAGACACCTGATTGAGAAGCCCCACCTGGATAGGCGATACGAATCCGAAGTACGTCCTTGCTGCAGAAAAAGACTTTTCATTGCACGCTCCATGGGCTGCTATATCGACCCGCTCGACTAGGGTTATGGTTTAACGAAGCATTGATCTGCTAGGCATAGCCGTACGAGCCGCATACGGCGCAGCTCACTATCGGCACAAATTCTGGAATCGTCCTTAGGTCTTGCCTGGCGTCGCTATGAAAACTGGACGCGCTGATGCGCTCGCGGGGAGCGCCGGCAAAAGGTGCCAAATCAATTCCATCTGATATCCCCTGCTTTAAACCTGACGTGTACCTACGAACGTTACATGGCGCGCGCTTGGGCGTTGCGCACGTGCACAGCAGCTTCACAGCAAATAGGTTGCAGATCGATTCGTGATGACTTTGTGATATGCAGGCACTTACCTTGTAGGTGAGCTCGCCTTTTGACGTAGGTTTTTTCCTACGCGCGAACGACGCTGCAATTGGGGCCTTCATTACGAAGAAAACTACGGCAACGTTACGGGAAAAAAGAAACGACGGTCAGGAACCCATGCCGGCGCGCCTTCCTCTTTCACGTCCACATTGCTTTTGGTGATCAATTCAATGGCTCGCTGCTGTGCTGCCTGATTGGTAGTCAAGCCTGAGCTCACCTTTGAAAAGAAACGAGCGCCCACAGGGCGCTCGGTCGGACGTCGGCTTCCGTGCTGCGGCGGGCCCACCGCGGACGCCAGGACTTTCCGGCGTGCCGACCTTAAATCGTCCTTTGTCTGTAGGTCAACGAAGATCGCTGGGCGGAGGGCTGCGGATGTCGCTCAACTCGCGCCGCGCGCTTGCCCCCGCCACGCCCGCGGTGGCTTCGTAGGCCGATTTTGACGCAGGTGTCCACAGTTTGTTTTAGAGCACCGGACGGTTTGCTGCCCGCGGCAGTGACGAGGCCATGAAAGACGCAAGATGACGCGCGGAGTCTGCGTTTGAAACGTCCTTTCGCGCAGGACTCGGCCAGGAAAGTGAGGGCGGGTTCGGAAAAAGGTAATCCGGGTCACAGTCCAGAAAATCGCCGCAACCTAAGCCAACCCGCTAATGACTTTAGAAGTGTAGGCGACCGGATCGTCCTTCAGCATCCCGAGATCAGAGAGTGTGGTCTGCCGCCCCGACGGGCTCGTGACCAAATGCTCAAATGCGGCAATCCTACCGGTCCGGGTCAACCGGAAAGTGACCATATCTTCTGTTTCCAGAAACCCCATTGTCACCAGTTCAGTCAGATTTCTAGCAAGGTGCACTAGCCGCAACGCTTGCGGAGGTCGACGAATATGCCATAGATCCAGACGAATGGCAGATCGCTCATCAGTCGGGTCGAAGAGCGCAACTATTTTCTGTTGGAACATTGTCAAAGCAGCAAATGTCATGGGTGTTCCTCCATGAGAGGGCGTATTTACGCTGGGAGCGCGCGACGTAAAGCCCTACCTTTGGGTCGAGCGCCAGCGAACATTTGCAAATCCAATCAGTGGTCGTGATCCGGGGATTCGGTCCTGAAATGTTTACCGCCGTCATCTTCCATTCGATCTTCCGCAAAATCCTGTCGGTTTTTTTCGGCCTTCACCGAAGCAGCCGTGCGGAGCGGCAGGCGTCGCGGATGTTGAGGTGACGCCGATGGCGAGGCGATCGCCGGGGAAGAAGCCGCAAATATACGATCGCGTTGCGCGCCAATTTCGGCGGGCACGATGGGCGCGAATCTGAGCCTGTGGGGATAGAAGTACAATGAGTTCGTTTGATTGACTGTGTACATAAACTTGTCCTCTTGGGTGCTGGCGACCATCTAATTCGGGCGACCATCGTGCAAGTCATGAGCAGGCTGCGGCCCAGAGTTTCGACCACATCAAGAATCTGACGGGCTCGGAAGGTTGTCAGCTATCGCGCGGATGATGAAGCCGATTACATAAGGGATCAGTCGCATGGAAGGGCGACTTTCGTTATGTATATGCAAGCCTCTTCCACGCA
>Ga0207702_10001834_pt1 | contig 20908 bp, 14 predicted proteins | sample KBSCornC62_FD_184302 | JGI IMG/M metagenome (GOLD analysis project Ga0207702, IMG submission 184302) | Corn rhizosphere microbial communities from Kellogg Biological Station, Michigan, USA - KBS Corn C6-2 (SPAdes) (version 2) | ecosystem: Host-associated > Plants > Roots > Rhizosphere > Soil ...
GCTTCCAGGGCATCCCGGCGAATATCTCCGCATTCTCGGTATCGACCCATTCACCGGGCGGTCCCTGCGCACGTTCGATCTGCTCGGTGCCAGTGGCGCGCAAATGGATATCGAGGAGTGGCTCCGCAACCCGACTGCCATCGCGATTCAGAAAGTCTATGCCGACGAAATCCTGCCGAAGGTCGGCACACCAATCCGCGTGCTCGCTGCCGGTCGCATCCACGACCTCCGTCCGCAGTTCGTTCTCGATCCGGACGGGCCAGCGGGTGACCCAAGGCTCGCGGCAATGGACATTGGCTGGGCGCAGGAGCTTCTGGGCAGCCTGGGCAGCCTCTCGTCGATCCAGCTCCTCGTCGTGCCGGACAAGCTTGCATCCGTGCGCGAGACGATCCGGCATATTGTGCCTGCCGATGTCACGGTGGACTCGCCTCGCCTGCGCAGCTCACGAGTCGAGTCGATGCTCGGTGCATTCCAGCTCAATCTCACGGCTCTCAGTCTCGTCTCGATCCTGGTCGGTGCATTCCTGGTTTATAACGCCATTTCCGCCGCGGTGGTGCGCCGCCAGCCGCAGATCGGAATTCTGCGGGCACTGGGAACGAGCCGCTCGGAGATCCGAATGCTCTTCCTCGGCGAGGCGGCGATCTATGGCCTCGCTGGATCCGTACTTGGATTGATTGGCTCATTGCCGCTGGCATCGCTGCTCACCACGCCAGTCACGCGGACGATCCGCACGCTCTACGTGCTCACGAGCATCGACCGCCTCCACCTCTCGGCATGGCAGATCGCCTCGGGACTCGGCGTGGGAATAGCAGCCTCGCTGCTCGCAGCCTGGATACCGGCGAATGAAGCGGCGCGGTCGAATCCCGCGCAGGTGCTTCATCCGGGAGGCCGGATGGACCGCTTCGCCCGCGTCGCGCCCTATGGGCCGATACTCGCCGCGGTCCTGCTCGGCATGGCCGTCGCGGCGGGCTGGGCCACGCTGGCATGGCGGCTTCCCGCATTGGGCTTCGCCAGCAGTTTTTTCGTGATCGCGGGATTCTCGTTCCTTTCCCCATCGGCGATCCGGGCTACCACTCGCGCCTGTTCACTCGGCTCTGGAATTGTCTGCCTCGCCGCAGCCAATCTCAGCCGCGCACTTCATCGGAATTCCATCACCGTCGCCGCATTGGCTGCAGCCATCGCCATGGTCACGGGGGTCTCGGTGATGGTTCATTCCTTCCGGGCGAGCGTGAATGAATGGATCGGGAGCACGCTCGACGCGGATGTTTACGTCGGCAGCACGTCTGTACCCAGGTCGCCATTGCCGATCGGAGCTGAAGAGTGGTGGAAACATCAGCCAGGCGTGAGAACCGTGACGACCCGCTCCAACACGACCGTCCCCTTCCATGGGATACCAATCGAACTTGCCGTCGTGAGCGGCACCCGGCAGGAGTCGCTCCAATTCCTCGGAACTCATCCGACGGATTCATTCCACAACTTCCTCGATCCCGGGAGCGTGGCCGTCTCCGAGCCCCTGGCGAATCGCTTCGGACTCGCAGCTGGAAAAGTGATCGAGCTGACTTCACCGCAGGGACCGGTGCGATTCCGCGTAGCAGGCGTGTATCAGGACTATGGCTCGAGCGCCGGCATCATTCAGATGAAGCGCAGCGACTACGAACGCTCCTGGCATCCGCTTCCGGTGGAGTCGCTCGGCGTCACCCTGGATGGAGCAGCGGGTGCCGAAGCGCTCTCGAGTCAATTCCGCGCGAAGTTCGATACGGAGGGCGCGTTCGCCGTAACATCGAATCGCGATCTGCGGCATCGCGTGCTCTCCATTTTCGATCAAACGTTTGCCGTCACGCTCGTCCTGCGGGCGATCTCCATCGCCGTCGCGATCGCCGGCGTGCTGCTCTCGCTCCTCATCCTGTCCGCCGAGCGGGCGCGGGAGATCGGCGTCCTGCGATCCATCGGAGCCTCCCGGTGGCAGATTGCGAATCTGTTTCTACAGGAAGCTGCGCTACTCGGGCTGGCCGCCAGTGGGCTGGGCGTATTATCCGGCTGCTGTCTCGCCATGGTGCTCACCTGGGTGGTGAACAAGGCGTGGTTCGGCTGGACGATCCATCTCGCCTATCCCGTCGGGCAACTTCTCTGCACGCCCCTCTGGATCGTGCCCGTCGCCATCCTCGCGGCCCTCTGGCCCGCATGGCGGGCAGCCTGCGTGGCTCCCGCCCGGGCGGTGCGATTCGAGTGATGCGCGACTCCTGGCGCGTCTCTTTATGGCTGCGGGTAGGCCTTGATGTAGTTGGCGAACCAGCGGGCGGATGGCTGAATGATACGGTTCTTCGTGAGGGGGTCGTATGAGAACAAGCCGAAGTTCGCGCCATAGCCCTCGGTCCACTCGTAGTTGTCCACGAGCGTCCACGGGAAGTAGCCCTGGACCTCGACTCCGTCGGCCATGGCGCGCCGCATCTGCGCCAGATGGCTGCGCAGGTATCCGATGCGTTTCTGCTCGCTCTGCGTGCCCAGGCCGTTCTCGGAAATCACGATCGGCTTCTTGTAGCGATTCCATGTCGCCATGAGCGTCTTGTACAGACCCTCGGGCGTAATCTCCCAGCCCATCTGGGTGTAGTGCGATCCGACCTCGCCCTGGCCGTGCTGCAGGAACCGGGGGATCGTCGCGTCCTGGCTGTAGTAGTAGTTCACCCCGATGAGATCCATGTATGGGATGCACATATCGAGCTGGTCGTAATTCTGACGCAGCATCGTGTGGTAAGTCATGAGCGTCGGGTCGCCGAGGAGGTTCGGCCTCCAGCTCGGCAGCGAGTAGATGCCCATCACCAGGGCGTCGGGGCGCTCTTTCTTCACGATCTGCGAGGCCTCGGCAAACATGCGCGCGCTCACCGCCATTGCGTGCTTGTACGACCACGGGCGCAGCAGAAGCCCCGGCGGCCAATGCGCCGCGATGTAGCCGAGCTCGAGCGCGCCGTTCGGCTCATTCTGCGGCACATAGACTCGGGCGTATGGCTTGAGCGCCTGGACGACACGCGTGACATATTCCTGCCAGCGCGGCTCGATCTCGGGATTCAGGAATCCCCACTTCGTCTTGTCCTTGCTCTCGCAGAGCCAGTCGGGGAACGTGAAGTGCCACAGCGTGATCACCGGCTCGATGCCCGCCGCGCGCACTTCCCGAGCCATGCGGGCGTACTGCTGGATCGCCGCTTCGTTGAACTGCCCCGGCCGCGGCTCGACGCGCGCCCACTCTATGCCGAAGCGGAAATGATTCACGCCCAGCTCGCGGAGCGCGGTGAGATCCTTGTCGAAGTGCGACCAGGAATAGACCGCGTTTCCGCGCGGCGGCGTCTTCCCCTCGTCAGCGAAGAGATCCCAGTCCGTACGGAAATACGCGGGAGATCCCGGCTTCGCATCCACATCCTCGTTCTGGAACGGGCTCGTCGAAGTCCCCCACCAGAAGGTCTTGTCCGGGGCCTTGTAGGTGACCTGCGGATGGCGCGCTTTCGGCGGCATGATGCAGCCCGCGAGGAGGGCAGGCAGTGCGAAAAGCGCAACGATACGGGAGGAAATATTCATGTTGATGCAGCCGGACGGGAGTGCTTCTCTGCTATCCGCTCCCGATGAACGCTTCAATCCGGATTTTTCTCGCCGTTTCTCTCCTCGGCGCAGCCGCCGCCTGCGCGGCGACCTTGGAGGTCTCCTCCGAACCCGACTCCCTCGTCCTGCGCGATGGCCATGTCGTGCGCGGCATGATCGTCCGGAATGCCAGGGATGAGATCGTCATCCAGACCGCCGGCGGAGAAGAAACCTACTCCAAGAAGGATGTCGCCCGCATTCACGATGCCCCCGGCGAGGGTGATTACCTCGTCGATATCGCTCGGAATGGCAACCTGCCCCCATGGCGCACGCTCATCAACGATCTCCGCAACAACGACCGCGTCACCTCTCTCGAGCAGATTCCCGCCACGACCATAAATGACGGCGCGTTCAAGAACGTCCCCTATCTCTCCTTCCGCATTAACAAGATCGTGGAACTCGACATCTACGGGAATCCCAATGACCCCGCCGGCATCGAGCTCGGCATCTATGGGATGCACGAGAAAAACGCCCGCCTGCGCAGAGTCTGCCGCGAGTTCATGGCCAGCTATCTGAACACCCGGGGCGAGATCGAGGCTCTCTACCAGCTCAATGAAAATGGCGGGAAGCGCACCGTCGATGGCATGACCGTCGAGTACACGCCAGCCAACGCCCCCGATGCCTACGGCGCATGGTGGGTCTCCATCTACAACCAGAAGCACCTCGATGCCGCGCGCCTCACCGACGCGCAGTACGCGAAGGTCACCGCTCCGATGGACGCCGTGCTGCACACGGATGGCATGGTGCGCAACGACGCTTGGAATGCGCACGACAACGCAGAGTCGCTGCGACTCCACCACATGGCCGGCTCGAATCAGCCCGAGCGCATCTACATCCGCGGCTTCTACCGCGACAAGGACGGCAACGTTCGCGTCATCACCGCTTCGTAGGAGGCGAATCTCGCGGATCGGGGGCGCCCGCACGCGCCGCTATTGCGGAACAAGTCGCCAGCCAGGTCTCGCATCGCCATTGACTCAGTCGCGGAACGTGATATACGTGACCGCTCTCATCGCTTCAAAAGCGGGTATAGCTTAATGGTAAAGTTCCTGCCTTCCAAGCAGGCCATGCGGGTTCGATTCCCGCTACCCGCTCCATCCTTGCAAGCCAAAGCACTTGCACACATCTCCACGACACAGCGGGTCGAAGTGAGACAAAGATGCGCCTCCGCAGGCTTTGCTCAAGGTAGAACCACCACGCGGTAAAAGCGCTGCATCTGCGCGGCGGCCCCGAGGTCGGCGACCTGCACGGCGCTGCCGGTGCCGGCGATGTGATCCTGCACCGTGCTCCACGAGCCGCCCTGCAACATGGAGGAACTCTCGAGCAGATAAGTTTTACCCGCAACGGACGGGAAGCTCACAAGCACGTCGCCTCCGCTCTGCGTCACCGCAATAATTTTCAGGGAACTCCCGCCATCCTTGGGATTCGTGCCGTTGGCGAATTCCTGCGCATTCGTCCAGCCGTCGCCATCGGGATCGGCGCCATCGGCCGCGTTGCCGGTGTTGGCAATCGTCCCGAAGTTCGCGAGCCGCCATTTCTCGAGGGCGGTGTAGGTCGTCGCGCTCGCGTCGCTGGAATCTCCACCGGTACCCGCCAGATTCACCGCACGCACCACGTAGTGATAAACCGTCCCGTCGGCGAGGTCCGTATCGACAAAGCTCGTTCCCGAGAGGGTCGCGATCACGGCGTAAGGGCCGCCTACGGTCGCGGCACGGGCCAGTATGTATTTGGTCGCGCCCACGGCGGCATTCCAGCTCACACTTACCTGTGTATTGCCGCCCTGCGCCGTCACTCCCGTCGGCGCGGCGGGCGCGGGGCCGGCGAGTTCCGCAACCTCGCTGGCGCTCAACACACGGTCGTACAGCCGCACGTCGTCGAGCGTGCCATTTAGAAAATTGACTCCTGTGAGGATGCTGCCAATTCGCAAACTCGCCGGCGCAGTGCGGGCGCCGGTCGGCCCCACGCCGCTCCCCTGCGGCACGCCATCCACATACACCTGCATCGCGCCGCTCGTCGTGTCGCGCGTCGCGGCCACATGATGCCATTGGCCGTCGTTGACGCTCGTCGATGAAGCCACGGTCACGTCGCCGCCCACCGAACCCACGCCCAACACGAATTTTCCACTCACAATGGACGTGCCCCAATCCGCCGCGCCACCCGAGACCTCGCCGTCCACGAGGCCCTTGCCCGCCCACCATTGCGCGCCAGCGCCGCCGGCGGTATCCGTCGACTTCATCCAGAGGGCGACCGTAAAATTCCCGGTGACCGAGCTCGGAATGGACACAAAACTGCTCGCACCGTTGAACTGCGCCGCCTGTGCTCCGATCTTGCCCCCGACATAGCTCACCGCCGTAGCCGTGCCGTCAAACCCGTTGCCACTCGTGTCCTGCGCGTTGCCTTCGAAGGCGTAGAGCGCGCGTTTGTCGAACCACGTCGCGCTCGCCTCGTTGGAATCCGCCGCCATGCCATACGCATTGGCCGCCGCGACCACGTAATAATATGTCTGGCCATTCACGAGGTCTGTATCGAGAAAGTTCGCGTCGCGCACGTCGGTAGCCACGGTCTCGTAAGGCCCGCCGCTCGTCGTACCACGCTTTACGACATAGCTCATCGCACCAATGGAGGTCTGCCAGGTCAGCGAAATCCCTCCGTTCGCCGATGTCGCCGCGAGTCCGCTGGCTGCGGGCGGGGGCTGGGTGACAATGTCGCCGTAGTGAATGCCTCGCCCGCCAGCCGCGACGTAGCATCGGCCATAAATCCGCGGGTCGCCAGCCACCTGTTCGATATTGCCGTATTGATGGTCATTATCGTTGATCCGCGTCCAATGCGCGCCCAGGTCCTCCGAGCGATACAGTCCCCACACATCCCCGATATCGCCGAAGAGATAGATGGCCGGATACCCCGTGCCATCCGCCGAACTTCCAAAACCCACGCTCCGCGCGGCCTGCAGGCCGGCGAGCTTTCCGAAGCTCGCCCCCGAGTCCGTTGAGCGCCAGAGACCGCTGGTTGAGGCGTTTCCGTTATCGCAGGCGACCCATACGTTACCCTCCTGCCCATACACGGCGCTCAAGGCACTACCCCACATCCCCACCGTTGCCTCTGCCGAGAAGCTCGCACCGCCATCCGTGCTGATATGCACGACTCCCGTCGAGGGCATGTAGAGATAGAATTTCTGCGGATTCACGCGATCCGAGACAATCAAGGCCTGCTCCGACTGCGAGCCCGGCGTGACATTGCCCGCGCAGGCATTCCACGTTGCGCCATTGTCCGTCGAATACGAGGGCGCAAAACCCGGCGACGACCAGACGAGCCGGCTTCCATCCGCCGAGATCGCAATCGCACCCACACCATTCGCGTCCGCGGCCGCCGGGTGCGTCGCAAAGTCCGTCCACGTGCTTCCCCCATCCGTCGAGAGCGAGCCATGCGGCGTGCCGGAATGCGTGCGCACGATGATGGACGGATTTAGTGCCGCGAAGTCGATGCTCGAATTCTCGCCGTACACGGGATTGAAGTAATCCGCGTCGGGCGGCGAGACATCGAGATCGTAGTGCGTGAAGCCGCCGATATCCCCCATCGCGCTCAAGAGCCGCGCCCCGCTCGGCGGGCTGCAAATCACCGTGCCGCCGGCGTCAAACGCGTTTTCCTCGATTCCCTCGGATCGGAACTCCCAGCTCGGCTTTGCCGACGTGAGATTGTAGCTGGAGTAAAGCCCGCCTCCTCCGACGTGATACACGCGATCGGAATTGAACGGGTCGATTTTCACATCCGCGATCCACCATGGTCTCGCCGTAGCGTGGTGGAACGCTGCCCACGGCGCGCTCGATACATCCAGCGTCGCGTCCTGGTAGAGCGGCGTCCAATTCGCACCGCCATCCGTGCTGCGGTAGATCTCGTCGCTCGGCCACCAGCGGTCGAGCGTGCTCACTACGACCACGTTTGGCTGTTGCCGATCCACCGAGACGCCCGAAAATCCCCCCTGCCCCACGGGCAATGGGGTCACGTCCACGGATGTCTGCGTGGCGAGGTTGAACTTTCGCACCACGCCGGCGGAGACATCGCTCGGCCCGATGCCATTACTGAAGGTGACATACATGTTGCCCTGCCCGTCCTGCGAGGCCCGCTGCGGGTTTTCACCCGCCGGAGCGCCGCCGGACACCGCGTTCCAGGTCGCCCCGCCATCCGTGCTGCGATACAGGTTGTTCCCATCCTGCGATACGCCCACCCAGATCTCAGGCGTGGCGTTCCCCAGTGTCCCGCTGCCTTTGATGAACTCCACGAATACGAGGCCATTGCTGTTCGCGGTCGTATCCAGAGGGAAACTGGACACCTTCGTCCACGTCGCACCGTGATCCGTGCTTTTCCACAAGCCCTCCTTACGAGTGGCGTTGAAGAGAATGCTCCCGAGATTGGGATCCACCGCCAGCCGCTCGCCATTGCCGCGCCCGCCCGCATTGGCCTCGAGCGTGAATGGCGCGGGCACGCGGGTAAATGTCGCGCCCCGATCCGTCGAAATAAAAACTTCGTTCCGCCGCCCCGCGCCCAGCCAGCCGCAGGTCATATAGAGGCGGTCGGGATCCTGGGGATCGAGCGCGAGACTCTCGACTCCCATCAGGCTCCATTCCTCGTTTTTCCAGCCGAGGAAATCCTGCAGAGGAATCCACGAGTCCGTAGTCGGGTTCCACCGGTACGCGCCGCCGATATCCGTGCGGCAATACATCACGCCCGCGGCATTCGGGTGCGTGATGATGCCCGTCACGAAGCCGCCGCAGCCGATCACGACCGGCTTCCATTGGTAAGCCTGCGCCGATGCTCTGCCCGCACAGAAAAAAAGTACCAGCGCCCCCAGAAGCGCGAGGGAATTCACGCGTCGCTTCCCCGGGCTCCGTTTGATTCGGCAGATATTCACCGCCCCTTCTACGACGGTCTCGGCATACCTGCCACCGCGAATTTTCGCATTGTGCGGTTCCAGCGAATAGCCGCGCCGGGATGCGCATCAGAGTGATGATCACGATCCGGTCACGTCAGCACAGCCGACCGCGAGAATAATACTTGCATGTTCGCGGCATATGGGGTCTAATGGGTCCTTCGATGAGCCCTTAACAGGGCATGATAGGTTGCTAGTTGGTTTCTTTCCGGCCGCAGGGCTGTGAGCACTCAGTGGCGATTTTAATCCGATGACCGGAGTCTGCCAGAACAAGAGCCTCGAGATAGAAGAACAATACCAATGAGCACCAAACTCTACGTCGGAAATCTTTCCTTCGACACCACCGAAAGCGACCTTCGCGACCTCTTCTCCCAAGCCGGAGCAGTGCGTGAAGCCACCATCATCAACGATCGCGACAGCGGCCGCTCCCGTGGCTTCGGTTTCGTCGTGATGGCGGACGCCGCTGGCGCGGAAGCCGCGATCAGCCAGATGAACAATCGCAACTGCCAGGGCCGTAACCTCACGGTGAACGTCGCCCGCGAACGCGAAGAGCGTCCCGCAGGCGGTGGTGGTGGTGGCCGCGACCGCGGTGACCGCGGCGATCGTCGTCCGCGCCGCTACTAAATCTTCAGTCTCAAAAAAGCCCCGGCCCCAAAAGCCGGGGCTTTTTTTGTTCGGAGTCCCACGCCATGCCAAAAAAATGGGAGAGCGAGACTCCGTCCGAGCCGATTTTTTCATCCAGGGCGCTTTCGGCGAAAACGCCCTACCACCAGACGATATTCGCCCGAGGGGCGAATGGCCTGCCCCGACAGAGTCGACCCTTCGGGCGAGTTTTCACGGGCGTGAAAATCCGGGCTGGCGCTACTATCGACCCGCAATTCGCGATCCGCGCGTCAGCGCGTCGTTCCGTTCAGTAGGGCGCTGTCGATGAAAGCGCCGACTATTCTCATTCGAATCAGGAACCAACCCCGACGAGAGTCGGGGCTGCTCTACGTAGATAGGCAGTCTGATACCTTCACGCGATTCTTCCATATCCAGCAACTACCGGCCCCAGCGGATAAGCGCTCCGCTCGAAAAACTGCACCCCCCCGGGCTCGAACCGGGAACCAATTGATTAAGAGTCAACTGCTCTACCATTGAGCTAGGGATGCTCAGAGCCCCGCATTTCGCGGGGGAGGGAAAAAAGTACACATTCGTCAGAGGATGCCAAGAAGTAAATTCGGGATTATGACGCACCCTGTCCCGCAGCCGACGGGAAAAGCCTTGACGGTGCCCGCGAGCGATCTACCGTTTGGCCTATCTTATCGAGAGTGGCAGAGGGACAGGCCCTGTGAAGCCACGGCAACCGCTTGACGGCGGCCGAGTGTCGATGGTTCCGATTCCCATGTGGATCGCACCGCGACGCCCGGTTCCCGGAAAGGCCCAGGTGCCAAATCCTGCTCTGCGGCGCAAGCTGCGGGGGAAGATGAGATGCGATCGAGCCCGCGTGGGCTCGTCTGGCGTCTCTTCGTCACTCTCGATACGACGAGGAATTTCCATGAGCGACAGACCATTCTTCAGCAATCTCAAATGCCGCGAATGCGGACGCCTGTATCCCAAGGAGGCGATCCACATTTGTGAATTCGACTTCGGCCCGCTCGAGGCTGCGTACGACTACGATGCCATCCGCGCGTCGATCTCGCGCGAGGCCATCCAGGCGCGCCCGAAGAGCATGTGGCGCTATCGCGAGCTGCTTCCCATCGACGGCGCACCCACCGTGGGCGCCCAGGTCGGCTTCACCCCGCTGGTGAAGGCAGACCGCCTGGCGAAGCGCCTCGGCGTGCGCGAGCTCTACGTCAAGAACGACACGGTCAACTACCCGACGCTCTCCTTCAAGGATCGCGTGGTCTCCGTCGCGCTCAGCCGCGCCCGTGAGCTCGGCTTCAAGGTCGTCGCCTGCGCCTCTACCGGCAATCTGGCGAACTCCGTGGCCGCGAATGCCGCCTCCGCCGGCCTCACGAGCTACGTGCTCATCCCGTCGGACCTCGAGCGCAGCAAGGTCGTGAACTCGCTCGTCTATGGCACGAACGTCGTGGGCATCGAGGGCCCGTACGATCAGGTGAACCGCCTGTGCTCCGAGATCGCCGGCAAGTACGGCTGGGGCTTCGTGAATGTGAACCTGCGCCCGTACTATGCCGAGGGCAGCAAGTCGATGGGCTTCGAGATCGTCGAGCAGCTCGGCTGGCAGGTGCCGAAGCATACGGTCATCCCGATGGCCAGCGGCTCGTTGCTCACGAAGATACATAAGGCCTACACTGAGTTCGCCAAGGTCGGCATCATCGACGCCCAGCCGTTCAGCGTGCATGGCGCGCAGGCCGCTGGCTGCTCGCCGATCAGCACCGCCCTCAAGAAGGGCACCGATCTGGTCAAGCCCGTGCCGAAGCCCGAGACGATCGTGAAGTCGCTCGCCATCGGCACCCCGGCCGACGGCTACTATGCCATCCGCACGATGAAGGAAACCGGCGGCAGCGCCGAGGACTGCACCGATGCGGAAGTCATCGAGGGCATCAAGCTGCTTGCCGAGACGGAGGGCATCTTTGCCGAGACCGCCGGCGGCACCACCGTTGCCTGCGCGAAGAAGCTCATCGAGTCCGGAAAGATCCCCGCCGACGAGTCGATCGTGCTCTGCATTACTGGCCATGGCCTCAAGACACAGGAAGCGATCGTCGAGCACGTCGGCGCGCCCCGCGTGATCAAGCCCAGCCTGCGTGAGTTCGACGCGCTCGTCGCCGACGAGCTCGCCGCCCTCGCCTGACAAAATCCCTTCAACTCTCAACCCTTAACTCTCACCTAACCGAAATGCCCCAAGTCCGCATTCCCACTCCGCTCCGGAAGCTTACCGGCGACCAGGAGCTCGTCACCGCCGAGGGCTCGACCATCGGCGACATCCTCACCAATCTCGACCAGACGTTCCCCGGCCTCGGCGAACGCATCTACGACGAGCAGGGCAATGTCCGCCGGTTCGTGAATATCTTCGTGAACGACGAAGACATTCGCTTCCTCGAGGAGAAAGCCACGCCGGTCAAGGATACCGACGAGATCAGCATCGTCCCCGCCATCGCCGGGGGCTAGTCCCGACCACGGCCAGCCCCGACACAGTCGGCCCGTTTGGGCGGCTTTTGCCACGGTAAAAGCCAGGGCTGGGCGATTTCCGCTTTGGATTTCAGCGCCGGGCTGGGAGAATATTCCAGCATGGCTCCCGCCCTGCGCGCGAATCCAGGAATCAACCCCTTCCAAATTCCATGACGCAATCCACCCGCCTCTGGCTCATGTACCCAGCGCGCCTCATCACCCGTCCGGTGATCTACGAGCTGGGCAAGAACTTCAACGTCATCACCAACGTTCGCCAGGTGAGCGTGACCGATGAGATCGGCCTCGTCTCGCTCGAGCTGGATGGTGAGCGGGAAGAGATCAAGCGCGCCATTGCATGGCTCGAGGAGCTCGGCATCAAGGTCGAGCCCGTCGAGATCCAGACCATCGAGGGCTGACGCCCTCATCCAGCAGCCGGGCGGGCCGTGAGCAAGCGCAATCCAGCACCGCGACCCGCCACTCCGGCTCCATCACGACCTCGCGTCGTCGTCGTGGACGGCCACAGCATGATTTTCCAGTGGCCGGAGCTGAGCGCCCTGCATGCGCGGAATGGAGCCGGCGCACGCGAGCAGCTCGTTCACATGCTCACGCGTTACCAGGACTCCTCCGGCCGCCATGTCGTTGTCGTATTCGACGGCAAAGGCGCCCGAGCCAACGAAGCCTCCGAGCCCGCAGGCATTCAGGTCTTTTATTCCAAAGCCGGGCAGACCGCCGACTCCGTGATCGAGCGACTCGTCGCCACCTACGCCTCGAAGTACGACATCACGGTCGCGACTGACGACCACCTCGAGCGCACGACGGTGGAGTCATTCGGCGGGAGCTGGATCTCCTCCGAGCAGTTCGCACTCGATCTCCGCGGCGCAGACGACGACCTCGCCGACCAGCTCGAGCGCCTCCGCAAACGCGCGCGGTGAGTGCGTCCGGCTGCCAGAAGCCGCGGAGTTTTAAGTCTTAACCCGTTAATTTTACGTCTCTCCGCGACGTGAAACTAACGTCCCTGCGGGAGCGACCTTGTCGCGGTTAACCCCGACAGAGTCGGCCCTGCGGGCGGATTTTCACGGTCGTGAGAAATCCGGGTTAAGTTTGTAAGTCTCAGACCGGTGTCCTCAGGTTTTTGAAACCTTCCTGAGTTTCTGAGTTCCAGATTCATCCAGCATTTCTAATCCCGAAGCTCTTCCCGCTTTCCTGATTTCCACATTCCCTTTTTCTCCATGATTTCCTGATCCGGCATCAGGCGTGCCGACATGCCGCGTCGAGCATCGCGTACACGCCCGGCGTGACGGCGCGGAGATACCCCTCGCTGTCCGCGGCCCATGCGGCGTGCACCGTCTCGAGATGATCGTCCGGGAGCACCTCCCCGCGGTCGAGAGTGGGATCGTGCGGCAGCTCGAGCGTGACCATGGCCGGCGCAGAGCCGTCGGGGTAACGCAGACCGTATCCGCACCATTGCCCGAGCGAGCCGGGGCACTCGGCATAGGTATGCTGGAGCCGGCGCTGCCCGCGCCCGATCTCGGTCACGCGTAATCGATAGATGGTTTGCTGCGCGGGCGGGAGCGCCGCCCACATCGCCTCGGCCAGAGAGGTGGATTGCTCGCCATCGGCATCGATCTCGGCTAGCGCCCAATGCAGACTCACGATTTTCGCCGGACGCAGCGCCAGGATGCAGTCACGCAGGGCGACCGTTTCCGGCTCGGACCATGGATGCGGCCCGGATGGCTCCTCGCTCTGCTGCGACCAGTTGAAATCGCAGTTCCGGTTGATGTCCACGCCGCAGGCATTGTATCGCGAATGCGCGGTTAGGCCGTCGGGATTCGCGCAGGCAAGGATGGCGATCGGGCCCGGTGGTGGTTGAAACTCCTCCAGCAGATGCACCGTGGCCGGCTCGTTGCCGTGCTGGCCGCCGATGAGGAGAGTGAGCCCCTCAGGCGCGGGATGCTCCAGCGGATCGAAGCTCGAGCGCACGATGATTTCGCGCCCTTCCACAGAGCGACCGGCTACCCAGGTGGAGAATGAACTATCGGACATGGACGACGCTGGTATCCTTTCAGAGACTGTTTGAAAAGTATGGGAGGTCGCCCTCGTGGGTTGAATATATTTCATCCTCTTTGGATTTCCTTCTTCTTTTCACGCTCAACGCGACCTTCCGAAGTTTTCAAAACGTCTCTAAGAAAGCCCCCCGCGTGAAACGACAATCCGCACTCCGGCCATGAAGGCGACCTGGACCGCCCTCGATCTACACCCGCGCCACGTCTTTCGCATAAGCCGGGCGCAGCGCCGCTCGGTGCGCAACGTCTTCCTCCGACTGGATTCCGACGGCATCCTCGGCTACGGCGAGGCATCGCCAAACGCATTCTATGCCGAGACGGCGGAGAGCGTAATGGAGCAGCTCGCGGCAGCCCGTAACTGGCTCGAGACCCTTCGCATCGCCAGCGTCGCCGACATCGAGGCCGCATGGATCGAGGGCTGGCAGTGGCTGGCCCCTTCCCGTGCTGCTCAATGCGCGGTGGATCTCGCGCTCTGGGACTGGCTCGCCCGCAGCCAGGGCGTCACCGTCGCCGAATTGGCCTGGGGTGAACCGGCCCGGGACGTCTCGACCTTTTGCACGATCGGCCTTTCGACCCCAGAAGAGCTCGACACGAAGCTCGCCGAGCTCGCCGGCTTTCCGCGCATCAAGATCAAATCCGACGCAAGCGCCGCCCTCGACCTCGTCCGCGCGGTCCGCGCCCGCAGCGATGCCCTGCTCGCCGTGGATGCGAATTGCGCCTGGCGCGATCACGACCTTAGCGGCCTCGCACGGGAGCTGGTTCCTCTCGGCGTCGCCTTCCTCGAGCAACCGCTCCCACCCGGTGAAGAGTCCGCGCTACCAACAGAGCGACCGCTTCCCATTGTCGCGGACGAGAGCTGCGTGACGGAAGAGGATGTCGAGCGCGTGGCGGGGCAGTTCGACGGCTTCAATATCAAGCTCGTGAAGTGCGGCGGCATCACTCCCGCCCTGCGCATGGTCCGCCGCGGCGCGGCCTTGGGCCGCACAGTCATGGTCGGCTGCATGCTGGAGAGTAGTCTCCTCATCGCCGCGGGCGCAGTGGTCGCGCAGCGCGCCGCCTACGCCGATCTCGATGGCGCATGGCTCCTCGCCGACGATCCCTTCACCGGCTGGACATTCCACCGCGGCACCCTCATTCCACCCGCCGGTCCCGGCCTCGGAGCCGAGCCAGCGAAAAGTCATCCCGAAGCATGAATGGCGTGGACACCTCGATGACTTTGGGTGGAGCGCGTTGTCCCTAACGCGCTTTCGCTAAGATCATCCCGCGCTCCGCGCGGGTAATATAAACAAACGCGTTAGGGACAACGCGTTCCACCTTTTCCAATACGCTCCACCCCGAGCACGAGCGTTCGTCCACCTGCGGGAGGGCGAAGTTCCATCTGCGCCGACTTTTTGAATTTTCGAGTCAGATCGCCATGTCCCCGAAGAGGGGGCTCCACGCGGCATGGAAATATGAGTGCGGACTCGGATGCCTTTGGTGGAGCGGGTTGCCCCCAACACGCTTTCGTTAAAGGTCATCCCGCGCTACGCGCGGCAATATAAACAAACCGCGTTAGGGACAACGCGTTCCACCTTTTCATTCATGGGCACCGTCGACTTCCGTAGATTCTCCCGCAATTTCGCGCGAAACTCATCGGCCCTCCCGCGGTTTCAACTACGCGACCGCGCAACACCGATATCTCCGATGCCTCCTCAAAACCTTCCCCCACGCCCGCTTCTCCCTCACAATTCGCCGTGTCCGTGAAATTCCGCCCCATCCTTCCCACCCTCGCCTGTCTCGCACTCGCCGCCTTTTTCACGGCATCGGCGAAAGCGGCGGACAAGCTCGTCACCTATCCCGCTCCTCAGGGCGCCGTCCTCAATGCGAATGACTTCTCCGTGCGGGCATGCACGCCCGGCGGGCAGTGGCAGCCCGTGCCGGTCTATCTCGTGCAGGTCGCGCAGACGCGGCAGGGCGACCACGTGCCCGTGAACTCCTCGATGGCGACGCTCGACTTCTCCGGTCGGGTGCAGATCGAGGTCACGTCGAGCCGCCCGGTCGTCTCGGCGCGCGTGAGGCCGCTGTCGTACGACATCCAACCCTCGGTGCATGGCCGGGTGATCACCTTCACGCTCGACCGCCCGCGCAATCTCTCCGTCGAGGTGAACGGTGACATCTTCGGCAATCTCCAGCTCTTTGCGAATCCAGTCGAAAAGACCCGGCCGAGCCCCATCGATCCGGATGTGATCTATTTCGGCCCCGGCCTCCACGTGCTGCCGAAGAAAAAGAAGTGGCACGTGCTCGAGGTGCCGAGCGGCAAGACTGTCTATCTCGCGGGCGGGGCGGTGGTCCGCGGCAGCCTCAGCTGCGAGAAGGTGCACGACGTCCGCATCCTTGGTCACGGCATGCTTGAGCCCGGCGACCACGGCGGCGGCGTGCGCATCTCGCATTCGCAGCATGTCGAGGTGAGCGACATCATTTTGCAGGGCTGCTTCACGGGGGGATCGCAGGATGTGCGCATTCACAATGTGAAATGCATCACCCATGGCAAATATGGCGACGGCATGGACGTGATCTGCAGCTCGCGGGTGACGATTGACGGCGTCTTCAATCGCGACTCGGACGACTGCGTCGCCGTCTATGCCGCTCGCGGCGGATACACCGGCGGCTCGAAAGACATCACCGTGCGGAACTCCACGCTCTGGGCCGATGTCGCCCATCCCATTCTCGTCGGCACCCATGGGAATACCAAACAGCCCGAGTCCATCGAGAATCTTACCTTCCGCAATCTCGACATCCTCGACCAGGCGGAGGGCCAGCTCGACTATCAGGGTTGCCTCGCCCTCAATGCCGGCGACAGCAATCTCATCCGCAACGTCCTCTTCGACAATATCCGCATCGATGACATCCGGCAGGGCCAGATTCTCAATCTCCGCGTCTTCTACAATCGCAAGTACAACACCTCGCCCGGCCGAGGCATCGAGAACGTCACCTTCCGCAACATCACCTACACCGGCACGCATGCCGAGGTATCGCAGATCATCGGCTACGACGACTCCCGCATGGTGAAAAACGTGCGCTTCGAGAATCTCGTCATCAACGGCACGCACATCTCCGACCACATGAAAAAGCCCGGCTGGTACAAGACATCCGACATGGCCCGCATCTTCGTCGGCGAGCACGTCCAGGGCCTCAAGTTCCAGTAGGCCCCGGAGCCACCGATCCGAACGAAAAGGAAAACCACGGATCACTCGGATATCCCGGATAAAGAGTCAGCATAGCCATCCCATTCGTTAGATCCGCGCCATCTGTGGTCCCGTATCAGTTCAGGTTGTACGAATCTGAAACTCACAAACTCAGGAAATTTTCTGCGTGAATCAGTGCAATCTGTGGATCACTCGCATCCCCCCTTCGCGTCCTCCACGCCCATTGCCTGCCCGCCTGTGAAGGGCGTGAGGCCCGCATTCCCATCCGTTCTATCCGTGCCATCCGTGGTCTCACTCCCCCGCGCCACCACCAAGGAACTTACAAACTTAATTCTTAATTCTTAAAACTCCCCGCATCCGGGGCTCCCGTTCCGTCGTGACTTTCCACGCGTACTTCACTACGCTCTGCGGCACCCCCAGTATGAAAATAACCTCACTGCTCTCTCTGGCAGCGGCGTTTGCTGTTGCCCTCGGCTCCCCCTCCTACTCCGCCACGGTTTCGTATTCCACGATCCTGTCGCTCAACCAATCCATCACCGGCGTGCGAGGTTACGACAGCACGAACGTCGTGCTCGAGGGCAGCGTCACCTCCGGAGGCACGACTGTGGGCATGTGGTGGCTCGGTTCGTTGAGCACAGGCGTAGGCACGATGTACACGCCGACTCCGACATTCCCGGGCGAGACCGTGACGACTTCGCTCTTCTATAGCGCGGATACCGCCCTCTACACCCCCGCGATCGGCTCGGGAAATGTGGTCTCGACCGGCAGCTACGCCTACTCGGAGAGCTCGTCGCCGAACCACGGTTTCCTCTACGCCGGGCCGATCAATGGCGTGGGCGGCACGTGGACCCAGATCGACGTCCCGAGCAACGTGGTCGGCGGCGCGACCGTACTGGACACGATCCCGCACAGCGTGATGGGCGACTATGTCGTGGGTAACTACAACCTCCAGGGCGTCCCTGCCTCGGGCAATGCTTTCCTCTACCGGATCTCCACGCAGACCTGGACGATCTTCAATATCGGCGGCACGCAGAATCTCACCAGCGCCTACGGCATCTGGAAGAACAACGATGACTCCTACACGATCGTCGGCGGCTCGCAGGTGGCCGGCGTGAACAAAGCCTTCCTCATCGACTACACGCCCTCGACCCAGCAGTTCACGCATCTCACCTTCTTCGACTACAACGGCGCCAAGGGCCTCACGCATTTCGAAGGCATCACCGGCGCGAGCGGCGGCTACAACGTGATCGGCGGCGTCGTCACCGGCGCGATATTCGCCTTCATCCCGCGCGACTCCAACGGCACGTTCGGCACCCCGATCTGGACGCCGCTGTCGTATCCAGGCGCCTCCACCACCACCGGAGACACCGTTTATTCGAATATCGGGATGGGCGTTTACATCACCCCGGGCGTGACCGGCGAGCATAGCTACACCGCCGTCGTGGGCACCCCGGCCTACAACGTCTCGCTCACCGTGGCGAAGAGCGGGCAGAACGCCACCTTCACGATCAAGAACACCGGCGACACCTCGGACAACTTCCTGCTTTCCACGCTCACCCGCGTCGGCGGCGCAGCAGGCCCGCGGCCGCCGCATCCGAAGTCAGCCCCGTATAAGATCACCTTCACCTATGGCGGGAAGAACGTCACCAGCGACGTCAATGCCGGCACCTTCACGACCGGCGCAGTCGCCCCCGGCGCCAGCGTGAAGCTCGCGGAGAAAGTCACTGTCCAGCGCCCGCTTACAAACGCGCGCACGATCCGCACCACGCTCAGCGCCACCAGCACCGGCAACGAGGATCAGACCGACAGCGCCAAAGCCCAGATCGCCCTCACCCCGCAGTAAAGAACGCGCTCGGGTTCATAAGAGATTCCACAGAGGCCTTCCCAAACCGGGAAGGCCTCTCGCATTTTCAGAGCAAGACCACGGATCACCCCAAGATAGAGCCCCCGACCTACGCCCCATCGGTCCTATCCGTCCTATCCGTTCTATTCTATCGATGTTCACCCCCGACTCAGGGCGATCGAGTTCCAGCATCGAGCCCCTCCCCACGCACTCCCAAGGCATAGAGGCGACTCACCACGGCGACGAAGAGGCCGACCGACAAGCCGCACATCAGGATGCCAGTGAGCGCCTCGACGCCAGAGAAAAGACGCCATTCCGGTGACAGTACGACATCGCCGTAGCCCACCGTCGTGTAGGTGATGGCCGAGAAATAGAGCGATGTTTCGAAATTCGGCAGGCAGTGCTGCCACCAATAAAAGAACGCCCAGATGGCGATCCCGGCCAGATGCATGCAGACCACGCGGGCGGCGATGTGGATGAGCATCCACGTCATTCGCCAGAAGCCGATATGCACCCCCATTTTCGGAGCCCGCAGCTGATGCAGGATCAGCGTGAGGCCGATGGCATTGATCACGACAGTGAGATCCAGCAGGAGGAAGGCGCAGACGAATTTGGCGGGAAAGCTCACGGGCGCGGGGGGAGGAGATAGAGCGTCGTCGCGAAAATGGCATACACCATGAGCAAAAGCACGCCGATGAACCACGCCGAGCGTCCGCTGCTGGTCGTCAGGGCCGCAGCCAGGGTGGCGATGAAAATCATGGCGATCGCGCCGGGCCAGAAGGTGATGTCCATCGGCGCCGGAGCGAGGAAATAGCTCGCGAGCACGAGCACCGGCGCGACGAAGAGCGCGATCTGCGCCGCACTTCCCAGCGCAATGCCGACGCTGAGATCCAGCCGGTTCTTGCGCGCGCCGGAGAAGGCGGAGCCCATCTCCGCCGCTCCCCCCACCAGCGCCACCACGATGAAGCCCACGAATGCCTGCGACATTCCGAAGGCCTGCGCGGCCTGCTGCACCGACTCGACGAAGACTTCGCTCACGAGCGCAATCAGCACCGTCACGCCCGCCAGCGCACCCAGCGCCAGGCCGATCGGCCACGGCGTCTCCACGTGCTCGGCTGCTCCGGCATCCGAGAACCATTCCCGATGCGTCACGAGGGAGAACAGCATTCCCAGCCCGTAGGCCACGATGAGCAGCAGCGAGAGGCCCACGCTCAGCTTGTGAGTGAATGCCATCTTCGCAGTGGCATCGACCTGCGAGACCAGCGAGGGCGCCAGCAGCGCGACCGTCGCGAGAAATAGCAGCTCCGCCTGGAACCGCGTATTCATCGGGTTGTACGTCTGCTCGTGGTGTTTCAGTCCCCCAAGCAGGAACGACGCGCCAAGCACGAACAATGCGTTCGTGACGATCGCGCCCGCAATGGATGCCTTCACCAGCATGATGTCGCCCGCTCGCAGCGCGGCGAGCGCGATAATGAGCTCGGTCAGATTCCCCAGAGTCGCATTGAGCAGGCCTCCGACCGCGTCTCCGGTCCGGACAGCGACCGACTCCGTCGCTCGGCTCAAAAGAGCCGCCAGAGGCACGATGGCAAAGACCGAGAGCAGAAAGAGCAGAGTGTGCGCCCCCGGGGCGAGTTCCTGGCAGGCGAGCGCGACGGGCACGAATACCAGCAGCCACAGCAGGGGATTGCCTCGGACCTCGTCGAGCAAGGGTTTCATGGCTGCCAATGGCGATTTCAAAGATACTCCAGCGTAAGCTCCCGCTGCGACAGGATTTTAGCCCGTAAATTTCACGCCTCCTGGGGCGTGAAATTTGCGCCCCTGCGAGGTCCTTTGGGGACAAGGACATTGCGGGAACGACTTCGTCGCGGCTAGCCCCGACAGGGTCGGCCCTTCGGGCAGGCTTTTCACGGGTGGTGAAAAATCCGGGTTGGACCCTCCCAGCATGGAGCCTCGTCCCCCCACCCGTCTCTCCCCCCATTGCCCCGCTCACCCCGCCCCTTGCCCGCATTTCGATCCGTTCAATCCGCGCCATCCGTCGTCCCGTACTAGTCTAGGAAATACCTGCACGAATCTGGAATTCACGAACTCAGGAAAATTTCTGCGCGAATCGGCGCAATCTGTGGATCACCTCCCGAACGAACACAAACCACGGATCAAT
>Ga0207702_10001838_pt1 | contig 20897 bp, 11 predicted proteins | sample KBSCornC62_FD_184302 | JGI IMG/M metagenome (GOLD analysis project Ga0207702, IMG submission 184302) | Corn rhizosphere microbial communities from Kellogg Biological Station, Michigan, USA - KBS Corn C6-2 (SPAdes) (version 2) | ecosystem: Host-associated > Plants > Roots > Rhizosphere > Soil ...
CGGATGGCGCGCCGCATGGTTCGGCGGCGGCCTTTGCGGAAGGCCACAGCTATGTGATGTTCACGAACCTGGCGGTGGCGGGCGATGGCACGCTGCGCGGCGAATGGAAAACCTCCACCGCCGGCGGCAGCCTCCATAACCGCGCCCCGTTCAATGCCCTCCAAATCGTTGCCAAGCCAGCGCCGCCGGTGTCGGCGGAACCACTGAGTCAAAAGCTTGGCCTTGATGCGGCGGGTGATCTCTTCCTCCACTTGGCGAACCTCACCAACGGCGCCACCAGCCTCGTGCAGGAGAGCAACGATCTAGCGGTTGACGCTTGGACAAGCCGGTTTGCGCTATCCGGGATGATGGCGACTGACCTGTTGATCCCGAGTGCGAAAGTCAGGAGTTTTTTTCGCGTGCAGGCGACCATGACCCCACCGGTGGTGGCCCCGAATGTGGTGGTGATTCTCGCTGAGGACTGCAGCAAGCACTGGTTCAATTTGTTCGATCCAACCTACGGAACGGCGACTCCCAACCTGGACAGCCTGACCAACTCCGGGCTCGTCTTCAATAATGCTTTCTGCAACGTCGCCGTCTGTTCGGCGGCGCGCTCAACCCTTATTTCCGGCTGCTATCCGACACGGATCGGCACCACGTGGCACCGGGCTCTGCAAAAAGTAAAACTGCCAAACGGACTCCTGCCGTTTCCGGCGTATTTGCGCAAGGCGGGCTACTACACGACGAGTTCCACCAAGTCGGACGAAAATATCAGCTACTCCGGCGTGTGGGATGATGCGGCCGCGCCGGAATTTGGCTGGCGTAACCGGCCCGCTGCCACCACTCCCTTCTACCATGTGCGGACAATTTATACTTCGCATGAATCTTCGATCCAAACCCTGGCGGAAATCTCGAACCCCATCACCGCCACGAATTCGATCAAGCTGTATCCGATTCATCCCGACACCCCGATTTTTCGCGACACCTACGCCACGTATCAGGACAAGATCAAATCGGTGGATAACGACGTGGGCCGGATTTTCAGCGCGCTGCAGGCGGACGGGCTGCTGGACGATACGTTCATCTTTTTTATCGGTGACAATGGTGGCACGGTGGCTGGAAGCAAGGGTTATATCGTGAACACCGGCCTGCACGTGCCGCTCGTGGTGTATGTTCCCAAGAATTGGCAGCAGCTGGCGCCCGCATCGCCGGATGGACGCGTCAACGGCTTTGTGAATTTTACCGATCTGGGACCGACGATCATGAATCTGGTTGGATTGGGCGTGCCGAAAGAGATGGATGGAAAACCGTTTCTCGGACCGGGGGTCACGCTGGCGAAGATCAACGCCAAAGACGAGGCATTCTCGGGCACTGATCGCTTTGATGAGATGTATAATCTGTGTCGCAGCCTGCAGAAGGGGAACATGAAATACATCCGGCACTACGAGCCATTTTATCCGTATGCGCTGTATAATAATTACCGCTATGCCATGCAGGCCCAAAAGGAGTGGAAGCAGCTTTATGACAATGGCCAGTTGAACGCCGTGCAAAGCCGGTTTTTCAAGCCGCGTCACGCCGAAGAACTTTATGACCTGGCCGACGATCCGTTTGAGACGAATAATCTCGCCGCCGATCCGGCTTTGGCGGCCACGCTGGCCAGCCTGCGCACGAACCTATACCAGCGGGTCACCGGCCTGCCCGATGTGGGGATGATCCCGGAGGCGGTTTTTATCCAGGAGGGCGGCCCGGCTGAACTGGGCAGTTATGGACACCGTAATCAGGCGCGCATCAAACGCTATGTGGATATTGCGGATTTGATGTTGGGGGCCTACGGCGATGTCGCGGGCACGTTGCAAACCTGTCTGGCTTCCGCGGATCCGTTGGATCGCTACTGGGCGCTCACAGTCGGTGCGGCTTTCGGCACCAACGCCAGCGCGATGCAGCCGACCGTCACAAACCTGATCGCCACGGAAACAAACGCGCTGGTGCTGGCCAGAGCCGCGGTTTTTCTGGGGCAGTTGGGCGTGGCAACAACACTAGTCGAGAGCACACTAAAAAATGCCGTGCTTCACTGCGCCAACTCGAATCAATCGCTGCTGGTTTTAAATGATGCCACTCATCTACAGGACACGCTGGGCTACGTCTTCACGACCATCAGCAGTGCCAACGTGGTCGGCGCCGCGGCTGGCGACAACGCTCTGCGCATCACGCATCTGGGCTGGTAAAGAGGGCGAATTGTTTTTCGGCTGACGTTGGGAACGGTCCGTTTGGTTTGTGCGGGTGCGAGATGCTTGAACTTGTGAGAATGGTTTACGATCCGGGTGTTTTCGTGCTCCCCCAAATGGGGGATAAATGTCGGGTGGTCAGACGAGTCAGGTTGTTCCAAACTCGATTTATGCTCCAGCAGTTTAATTTTTCACGCCGTTCATTTTTGAAAAAATGTTCGCTGGTGGCAGCCGCCTCGGGCTTGCCGCTATGGTTTGTCCAACGCGAGCTCGCGGCGGCCGAAGTCATCGGAACCAGCGCCAGTCCGAACGATCGTCCGGGCATTGCGCTCATCGGTTGCGGTGGCCAGGGCCAGGGAGATATGGTCGAGGCTGCCAACTATGGCGACGTCATTGCCGTGTGCGATGTGGATCAGCGGCGCGTGGACTCGGCGACCAGGCGGTTCACCAAGGGCGAACGGGTGCCTGTGAAATATAATGATTTCCGCAAACTGCTCGAACGGGACGATGTTCACGCCATCGTGCAAGGCACCCCGGATCACTGGCATTCACTGGTGAATATCGCAGCGGCCCGGGCCAGGAAGGACATCTATAGCGAGAAGCCGCTGACCTTTTCCATTGACGAGGGACGGCACGTCATCAAAGCGGTGCGCGATCACAAGGTGGTCCTCCAGACCGGCACCCAACAGCGCAGCAGCACGCGTTTTCACCTCGCATGCGAACTGGTCCGCAACGGCCGCATCGGCAAGCTCACGGAGGTGCACGTGTTTGTTCCCGGCGGCATTCGCGGCGGACCGTTCAAACCCGTTCCGGTTCCCGCCGGCTTCGATTACAACTTCTGGCTCGGCCAAGCGCCGGACGCGCCCTACTACACCGAACGCTGTCACACGACCTTTCGCTGGTGGTATGATTATGCTGGCGGTCCAGTGACGGATTGGGGGGCGCATCACAATGACATCGCCCGTTGGGCAATTGGTCTGGACGGTCCGATCAGCGTGGAAGCGCGTGTCATCACGCCGCCCGTGCCGGGTGGTTACACCACGCCGAGTGAATTTGAGGCCACGCTTCATTGGGCGAACGGCGTCAGGCATGTTGTCAAAACCACCCCGGACGACAAATGGAACGGCGAGGTCATCAACGAGAATGGCCAGCGCAATGGCATCAAATTCATCGGCACGGCTGGCTGGATCTGGGTGAACCGCGATGAAATCAGCGCCAGCGATAAGGAATTGCTCCTCACGCCGCTGCCGGAAACGGCGGTGAAGCTCGCCGTCAGCCGGAATCACATGGGCAATTTCTTTGACTGCGTGCGTTCCCGTTGGGATCCGGTCGCCAATGTGGAAACGGGTCACCGCTCCGCCAGCGTCTGTCATCTGATAATCATTGCCCTGCGCACCGGATTGAAGTTGGAGTGGAATCCCGAACAGGAAATTTTCACCGGCCCCAACGCGAAGGAAGGGAACAAGCATGTTGCTCACGAAATGCGCCAGCCGTATGACTACAAATTTATCGCGTGATGCCATGAAGCCAGATCCGTTTGTTTCTCTCACCGACTGGCGCCAGTGTTGCTCAGGTCGTTTTCGCGCTGGAGCAAGTGCAGGTCACACAAATATGTGATATCCGAATCCTGTCGTTATTCTATTTTATGAAAATGGCTAAACTGAATTCTTTGTGGCACGTCTGTGTCCTCACACTGCTGGCGGCGTTTTCTTCCGGTGCCGCGTCCGCGAACCGGCCCAACATCGTTTATATCCTGTGCGATGACCTGGGTTACGGTGATGTTCATTGTTTGAATCCCGAGGGTAAAATTGCCACGCCGAACATGGACCGGCTGGCCGCCGGAGGCATGAAGTTTACCGATGCCCATTCCAGTTCCGCCGTCTGCACGCCGAGCCGTTACAGCATTTTGACTGGCCGCTACAACTGGCGTTCGTCCATGAAGCGCGGCGTGCTGGGCGGCTATTCGCCGCGCCTGATCGAAACGAACCGCGTCACCGTCGCCGCGTTTCTGAAAACGCAGGGTTACGCCACCGCCGCCATCGGGAAATGGCATCTGGGCCTGAACTGGCCGCAGAACGACGGCGGCGCGCCCGGCAGTTCGGCCAATCCCAAGAAGATTGATTTCACGCAAACCATTCAGGGCGGTCCCATCACGGCGGGCTTTGATTATTTCTTTGGCATCAGCGCCTCGCTGGACATGCCGCCCTACGCATACATTGATAACGATCATTTCCGCACGGTGCCGACGAAAACCACGCCGGAGATGGAAGACCCCGCCTACCACCGGGCCGGGCCGATTGCCGATGATTTCGCGTTTGAAGATGTGTTGCCAACGTTCACGCACAAGGCCGTGGGCTACATCACGGATCACGCCGCCGCCGCGAAACAGGGTAAACCATTCTTTCTTTATCTGCCGCTGAACTCGCCGCACACGCCAATTGTGCCAACGAAGGAATGGCAGGGAAAAAGCGGCTTGAACGCCTACGGCGATTACGTGATGGAAACCGACGCCATGATCGGGAAAGTGCTGGACGCAATTGACCGGCAGGGCCTCGCAGAAAACACGCTGGTCATAATGACAAGCGACAACGGTTGTTCCCCGTCGGCCAATTATCCCGAGCTGCTGGCCAAAGGCCACAATCCCAGCTACCACTTTCGCGGCACGAAGTCGGACATTTGGGATGGAGGTCACCGGATTCCACTGCTGGTGCGCTGGCCGGCGGCAGTGAAGGCTGGCACGACCAGCGATCAGGTGGTTTGCTTGAGCGACCTGTTTGCCACGTGCGCCGACATTCTCGGCCAGAAACTTTCGGACAACATGGCCGAGGACAGTGTGAGCATTTTGCCCGCCTTGCAAGGTCGGGCACAGCAACCGGTCCGCGCCTCGATTGTTCACAGTGCGATTTTTGGCGCGTTTGCGATTCGGGAAGGCAACTGGAAACTGGAGTTTTGTCCGGGCTCCGGCGGCTGGAGCCATCCCAAGCCGGGCAGTCCGGAGGAACTGAAACTGCCGCCGCTGCAACTGTATGATTTATCGAACGACATTGCAGAGACGAATAATGTGGTGGCGCAGCATCCGGAAATCGTGGCCCACCTAAAGACGCTGCTGGAAAAATACATTGCGGATGGCCGCAGCACGCCGGGCCAGCCGCAACCCAACACCGGGCCGGTGGAAATTTATCCCAAGTCCCGGACCAAGCCGACCAAGGTCAACGAGGAGGCCAAGCCGGCGGCACCAACTCAGGCGGCTCAGAAACCGGCGGCGTTGGTTGACCGGGGGGCTGCGGCTGCGCCCGGCGACCGGATGTTCGTTTACAAAACGGCAAGCGATCAGAAGCTGCGCCTCTGGGTCCGGTCGCCGAAGGATTTAAAACCTGGCGATCACCGGCCGGCGGCAGTGTTCTTTCACGGTGGCGGCTGGGTGGGCGGACCGCTGTTCCAATTCAATCTTCAATCCAGCCATTTCGTCGCGCGCGGCATGGTGACAGTGCAGGTCGAATACCGGTTCGTTCCCAATGGCGACGACGGTGGGCCGCCGCTGGTTTGTATTCAGGATGCCAAATCGGCCATGCGCTGGGTGCGCGCTCACGCAGCGGAACTGGGCATTGATCCCAACCGCATCGCTGCCGGTGGCGGCTCGGCCGGCGGTCATCTCGCAGCGTTTTGCAGCATGGTGGACGGTTGCGATGACCCGCACGACGACCTGACGATTTCACCCCGTGGAAACGCGCAGTTGCTGTTCAATCCGGTTTTCGACAACAGCCCCGGCGGCTACGGCCACGAGCGCATGGGCGAGCATTGGCTGGACTACTCGCCCGCGCAACACATCAGCGCCGACGATCCGCCGGCGATCGTTTTCTTCGGCACCCAGGATAATCTAGTGCCGGTCAAAACGGCTGAGGCCTTCGCCGCCGGGATGGCAAAAGTGGGCGTGCGTTGTGAAATCCATTTTTACGACGGGCGCGGTCATGGCTTTTTTAACAAGTCGCCCGACCGGGAAGATACCGTTGCCAAATGCGATGCGTTTTTGGTTTCGCTGGGCTGGTTAAGTAAAGACGGCGCCGCCAATCATGCTACTGCCAGCGTGCCTGGGAATGCGGAAAAGTCCGCACCGCTAAATTAAAAGAACCACCGCCTGGTGTATTGAACTGGCATTGCCGCTACGAACTTTTCACAATTGCCGCCTATGAAATCTCCCGTTCGATGGCTGGCCCGACTGGCAATAGGGATCACGGTAGCTGCACCGTTGATTGCCACTGGTGCGCCGCGTCCGAATATCATCTTCATCCTGTGCGACGATCTGGGCTATGGCGACATTGGCGTTTTTTACCAGAACCAGCGGGCGGCGCTGAACGATCGCAGCGTGCCGTTTTTCGCCACGCCGAACATTGACTCGCTGGCGCGCGACGGCGTGAAGCTGATGCAACATTACAGTGGCGCGCCCGTGTGCGCCCCCTCGCGCGCCTCGCTGTTGACGGGGCTGACCCAGGGAAATTGCAATGTGCGCGACAACCAATTCGACAAGGCGCTGGCCGACACGCACACGCTGGGCACGGTGCTGCGCCAGGCCGGTTATGCCACGGCCGCATTTGGCAAGTGGGGCTTGCAAGGCGAGACGGAAGGCGGCAAGGCCCCGTTGATTGACGTGCCGCCTTCGGTGAAGGCCGCCGAACTCAAGTCGTGGCCGGCGTTTCCAACCCGGCGCGGTTTTGATTTTTATTACGGGTATGTGCGGCACCGGGACGGACATTTCCATTATCCCAAGGAGGATGGCCGCGAGGTGTGGGAGAACGACCACGAAGTTTCCACCGATTTGGATTTGTGCTACACGACCGATCTGTTCACGGCGCGGGCGAAGGAATGGATTAAGGACCAGACGGCCACCCATCCGCAGCAGCCGTTCTTTATTTACCTCGCTTACGACACTCCGCACGCGAAATTGCAAAATCCTCCCTGCGCTTATCCGGCGGGCGGCGGCCTCAAAGGCGGCGTGCAATGGACGGGCAAACCACACGCGATGCTCAACACGGCTGCGGGCGCGGTGGATGGCTACATGTTTCCCGCTTACGCGCAGGCCACCTGGGACGACGATCACAATCCCGCGACGCCGGAAGTGCCGTGGCCGGAAGTGCAGAAGCGCTATGCGAACGACGTGCGCCGTATTGATTTCGCCGTGGGCGATGTGCTCCAGTTGCTGAAGGATCTCAAAATTGACGATCATACGCTCGTCGTGTTTACGTCGGACAACGGACCCTCCATTGAATCGTATCTGCCCAAAGATCCCTACGCGCCGACGTTCTTTCGCGGGTTCGGTCCGTTCGATGGCATCAAGCGCGATACGTGGGAAGGCGGCATGCGCGAGCCCACCCTCGCGCGTTGGCCGGGCGTGATTCCGGCCGGGCGCGTGGATAATCATCCTTCCGGTCAGTGGGATTGGCTGGCGACGTTTGCTGCGGTGGCGGGAGTGGCCGCCCCGGCGGCTTCGGATGGCGTTTCGCTGCTGCCCACGCTTACGGGACATGGCCAACAAATGCCGGGCACGGTTTACATCGAGTATTTTGAAAAGGGCCGCACGCCGAAATTTGGGGACTTTGTGCCCGCTCATCGGGGACGGGAACGCCAGCAGATGCAGGCCATTTACCTGAATGGTTACAAAGGCGTTCGCTACAATGTGAAATCAGCGGACGATGATTTCGAGATTTATCACTTGGCGGAGGATGAGCGCGAAGCCCATAACCTGGCCAGTAATCCGAAATTTGCCGATCTGCAAACCGCCATGAAGTCGCGGGTGTTGCAGGTGCGCACGCTGAATGCCAGCGCGCCGCGACCCTACGACCATACGCCGGTGCCGCCGGTGCCGACTGAACCGGCGGACTCGCCCGGGTTGACGTGGTCATTGTTTCAAGGTGAATGGCCGTGGCTGCCGGATTTTCGCACGCTCACGCCTGTGGCCAGCGGGAAGGTCAAGCAGATCGAACTTTCCATGGCCCCCGGCGATCAGTCTTTTGGGGTCGCTTTCGAGGGTTTTTTCCACGCCCGGCGCGACGGCGAATACACGTTCACGCTGGACAGCGATACGGGCGCGATGTTGTTCCTGCATGAAATCCGGGTGATTGACGAGCCGCTGAAAAATTCGGCCGGCAAATTTAGCGGCAGCGTCCGCCTCCAGGCTGGCTGGCATCCGGTGCGTTTGTATTATCGTCATGGCGGCGTCGGCAAGCCGCGTCTGGAGCTCACCTGCCAGCAATCCGGAGACGGAGAATACAAGATCCGACCGGCCGATTTTCGGCAGGCGGTGATGAAGAATTGAATTATTAGCCGGCGAGGTTTTTTGCGGGCAATTTCCGCGACGACCAATTTTCACCTGGTGATATCGTGGCGGGTTAAATTTTTACTGCCGATTTCCCGCGTCCCCCGGATGGGGGATGAATACGGAATGGCAAGACGTAGTGTGGTGTTTCAAGATTAGCCAATGCCTATGACAAAGCCCATTTTGCTGACCTGGTTCATTCTGTCGTTGACAGGTTTTTCCGTTGGTGCCGCCGCCGTGCATCCGCCCAACATCGTCTTCATTTTTTCCGACGATCATTCGCTCCAAACCATCGGCGCCTACAACGCGCGGTTGTCCCAGTTCTGTCGCGAGCAGAACATCACGCCGAACCTCGACCGGCTGGCGGCGGCGGGCGGTCTGTTTGTGAACAGCTTTTGCGGCAACTCGCTGTGCTCGCCCAGCCGCGCCACGGTGCTGACGGGTTTGCACAGCCATGCCAATGGCGTCGAAACGCTCGATCAACCGATCAAAAATGGATTGTGGACTTTTCCCCAATCGCTGCGCGCCGCCGGTTATCAGACGGCGGTGATTGGTAAATGGCATCTCGACACGACGATTCCCGACTACGACTACTGGCGGATCCTACCGGGGCAGGGGGCATATCTCGATCCAGTGTTCATTGGCAAGAACGGGAATGAAAAACACAGCGGCTACGTCACCGACATCATCACCGATCTCGCGCTGGATTGGCTGAGGCAACGTGATACGAACAAGCCGTTTTTTCTCGCAATCCAGCACAAGGCCCCGCATCGCAATTGGATTCCGCCGCTGCGTTACGCCACGTGGCTCGATGACGTCACCGTGCCGGAGCCGCCCACGTTGTTTGATGACTACACCAATCGCGCGTCGCCGGCGCGGTTGCAGAAAATGAATGTTGGCAAGGACATGATGTTGGGCCACGACCTCAAGATCGGCACCAATTACGCCAGCAATCCGCTTTATGCCGCGCGCAATGCCGACTACGCCGCGAAGCATCCCACCGGCGACGACCTCACTCGCTGGAAATATCAGCAATACCTCAAGGATTATCTGCGCTGCGTCAAAGCCGTGGACGACAACGTGGGGCGCGTTCTCGACGCCTTGAAAGCTGCCGGCCTGGAGACGAATACAATTGTCATCTACTCCTCCGATCAGGGATTTTACATGGGCGAACATGGCTGGTTCGACAAGCGCTGGATTTATGAGGAATCCCTGCACATGCCGTTCATTATTCGCTGGCCGGGCGTGGTGAAACCCGGCACACGCTTCACGCCCTTCATCCAGAATATTGATTACGCGCCGACGTTCGTGGACATGGCGGGTGGCAAAATTCCTGACGGGCTGCATGGAAAATCCATCGTGCCCATCCTGCGCGGCGAAACACCCGCTGACTGGCGCAAGACGGTTTACTATCATTATTACGACAAGGACGGCGCGCACAACGTGGCGAATCATTACGGCGTGCGCACCGACCGTTACACGCTGGCGTATTATTATGCGACGGATGAATGGGAGCTGTTCGACAACGAAAAGGATCCGCAACAGCTTCGCAGCGTCTATGCCGATCCCGGATATGCGGCCACGGTGGCCAAACTGAAAAACGAGCTGACCCGTTTGCGGGCGCTTTACGGCGACACCAACGAACCGCCCGATGCACTGCATCATAATCCGGTGGGGGCCAAAAAATAATCATGGTTCCGAGCGCTGCCGGCTGGCTTAATTAGAGCGATGACCCCACCCGCAACCATCGACCGACTGGCCGTCTGTTCCTGGTCTCTGCAACCCACCGATCCGTCGGATCTGGTGGCGAAATTGCACGCGACCGGAATACGTCGCGTTCAGCTGGCGCTAGATCCCCTGTGCGAAAATCCCGGCGTTTGGAGCGAAGCGGACAAGATATTTGCGCAGGCAGACATCACGATTGTTTCCGGTATGTTCGGCTGCGTGGGGGAAGATTACTCGACGCTGGACTCGATCCGGTTGACCGGCGGCATCGTTCCAGACACGACGTGGAATCAAAATCTGGAAAATATTCATGCCACCGCCGCCATCGCAGCGGAGATGGGGCTGGAACTCGTCACCTTTCACGCGGGCTTTGTGCCGCATGATCCAGCGGCTGCTGGCTACACCAAAATTCTCCAGCGGTTGAAAGTGGTGGCGGAAATTTTTGCCGCAAAAAACATGGCCGTTGCCCTCGAAACCGGCCAGGAAACGGCGGCTGATCTCGCCGCACTGCTGGGCGCATTGAATTGCCCGAATGTCGGCGTGAACTTTGATCCGGCCAACATGCTGCTTTACGGCAAGGGCGATCCCATTCAGGCGGTGCGGTTGCTCGCACCGTGGATTCGGCAGGTTCACATCAAGGATGCGATTCGCACGCAGGTGCCAGGGGCTTGGGGCACGGAAGTCGCCGTCGGCACGGGCGAGGTGGACTGGTTCGCCTTTTTTGCCGCGCTCAAAGAGATGAATTATGCCGACGACCTCGTGATCGAACGCGAGGCTGGCACACAGCGCATCGCAGATATTTGCACGGCACGAGAGGTGGTTTTGAAATCTGTCAGGTGAATTGAATTGTATGGCTAACGCAACTTCTTCAAAACCGGTGAACGTGGCCGTGGTCGGCCTCGGTTTCATGGGCGTGACGCATCTGCGCGCGTATCTGGCCCATCCGCTGGCGAGGGTCGTGGCGGTGTGCGATGCCGCGCGCGTGCCGGTGAACGGCGTGCTCGCCGGGGTTTCCGGCAACATCAAGAAATCCGACGACATCCAGCTCGGGCGGGACGTGAGAGTGTTCCGCCAGTTGGAGGAGTTGCTGGCCGATCCGGAAGTTCAACTCGTGGATCTCTGCACGCCGACGCCGCTGCATCCGGAACAAGCCATTGCCGCGCTGAAGGCGGGTAAGCACGTCCTTTGCGAAAAACCGCTGGCGCGCACCTCGGCGGCGGCGCGGGAAATTTTGCAGGTGGCGGCTTCGTCGCCCGGGCTGTTGATGCCGGCGATGTGCATGCGGTTCTGGCCCGGTTGGAGCTGGCTCAAGCAGGCGGTGACAGAACAGACTTACGGTAAAGTGCTGGCGGCGAATTTCCGGCGCGTTTCCCAAATGCCCGGCTGGAGCGGGCAGGGGACTTACGCTGGCGGGTTGGATCTTGGTGGCGCTTTATTTGATCTGCACATCCACGACACCGACTTCGTGAACTTTCTTTTCGGCAAGCCGACGAGCGTGTTTTCTTCCGGTGTGACGGGTGCAAACCATTCGATCAATCACGTCGTAACCCAATACCATTTTCCCGGCGGCCCGACGGTGCACGCCGAAGGCAGCTGGCTGTTGGCCCAAGGCTTCAACATGGCTTACACGCTGCATTGCGAGCGGGCTACGCTAGACTTTGACCTCGCGCGCGGCGCGGAGGCGCTGCGGGTGACGGAGTTTGGCCAGTCGCCGCGCACGCTGCCGTGCGAAGGCCCGGACGGCTACGGCGCGGAGACCAGCTATCTGTTGGAATGCGTGGCGCACGGTCGCCCGCCGGAGATTGTCACCGGCCAGGACGGCTTGGTCGCACTGGAAATCTGCGAAGCTGAGGAGCAATCCATTCGCACTGGCCAGCCCGTGAACCTTTAAACGCAAATCAAAACCACCCAATCCACTCCCATGCAAAAATCGCCCCGCTTCAAACTGTTCGTCATGATGGCACTGGAGTTTTTCATCTGGGGCGCGTGGTTGCCGCTGATCTTCGGCTATCTGCCTAGTCTCGGGTTTTCGCCGGCGCAACAATCCTGGATTCTCAACGCCTTTCCGCTCGCGGCCATTGTGGGGATGTTCTTCAGTAACCAGTTTGCCGACCGCAATTTTGCGGCGGAGAAATTTCTCGCGTTCAGCCATTTCGTCGGCGGCGTGGCGATGATCGGGCTCGCGTTCACGAAAGCCTTCTGGCCGTTCTTCGGCCTGATGCTCGTTCACTGTCTGCTGTATGTGCCGACCATTTCCATCGTGAATTCTATCGCCTTCGCCAACATGAAGGATTCGCAGAAGGAGTTCGGTTTGATTCGCATGGGCGGCACGATCGGCTGGATTCTGGCGGCGTGGCCGTTGACGTTCATTCTCGTGGATTGGGACAAAGTCCACGCGGCCAATCCCGTGGGTGTGGTGAACTGGCTGGGCACGGTGCTCAGTTCCGGCTTGACCGGTGACGCGCTGAAATCGGCGACCCGCTGGACTTACGTCGTGGCCGGCGCGGCGTCGCTCGCGCTGGCCGGCTTCAGTTTCCTGCTGCCGCACACGCCGCCGAAGCGCGCGGGCAACGGCGCGGAAAAGCTCGCGTGGTTCGAGGCGCTGAAGTTGCTGAAGCATCCGTTCGTGCTCGTGCTATGGCTGGTCACGCTGGTGGATTCCTTCGTGCATAACTGTTATTTCAACTGGACCGGTTCGTTTCTCGGCGCGGCGAAGGAAGCGGGCGGCGTGGGCATTCCCGGCAACTGGATCATGCCGGTAATGAGCGTGGGCCAGATCGCAGAAATTCTAACGATGTTTGTGCTCGGCGTGACGCTCAAGCGGCTCGGCTGGCGCACGACGATGATCGCCGGCATTCTCGGGCACACGGCGCGTTTCGCAGTCTATGCCTTCTTCCCTCAGCACCCCGCACTGATCATCGTGGTGCAGATGCTGCATGGCGTCTGCTACGCGTTCTTCTTTGCCACGGTTTACATTTTTGTGGACGCCTACTTCCCGAAGGACGCACGCGCGAGCGCACAGGGTTTGTTCAACGTGATGATTCTGGGTGCGGGCGCGCTATTGGCAAATTCCATCTGCCCCTATCTCAGCCAGAAAATGTTCACGCACGGCGGCATAGTGAATTTCCACGGCCTGTTCCTCGTGCCGATGAGCTGCTCGCTCGTGGCGGCGGTGGCGCTCGCACTGTTTTTCCATCCACCAAAAACGACAACCAATGTATAAACCGATGTCAAATTCAGTTGCCGCCAAATGCCCATGCTTGGGTAAAATTCATTCGCGCTGGATGGTTTTGCTGCTTGCCGCATTACCAGCATTTACCGGTTGCCAGTCGCCGACGCGGAGCCTCGCGGCGAATCAGTTTCCACCCGCTGGCTTCACCGCTTTGTGGAATGGTCACGATCTCACCGGCTGGTGGGGCGCCGACACGGAAGATCCCCGCAAATATCTATCGTTGCCGGCGGACGAGTTTCAAACGAAGCAAGACGCCTCGCTCGCCGACATCCAAAAACATTGGCGGGTCGAAAATGGCGAGTTGGTGAACGATGGCCGCGGGTTGTTTCTCACGACGGACAAGAACTACGGCGATTTCGAGTTGCTCGTGGATTACAAAACCGTGCCGCTCGCGGATAGCGGGATTTATCTGCGCGGCTGTCCGCAGGTGCAGATCTGGGATTCGACCGAAACCGCCAAGTTTAAACTCGGCGCCGATAAAGGCTCGGGCGGGTTGTGGAATAATTCTCCCGGCGCACCCGGCAAAGATCCCATAGTGAAGGCGGATAAACCGTTCGGCGAATGGAACCATTTCCGTATCGTCATGGCAGGCTCACGCGTTTGGGTGTGGCTGAATGGTCAGCAAACCGTGGACGGTGCCATCCTGGAAAATTACTTCAACCGTTCGCTGCCGGTCCCACCGCGCGGCCCGATCCAGTTACAGACCCACGGCGGTGAAATTCGCTGGCGTAACATTTTCATTCGTGAATTTGGCGCGGCGGAAGCCAATCAACTTCTGCGCGGTGCAGACGCCGCCGGATTCAAGTCGGTGTTCAATGGCAAAGACTTCACCGGCTGGGCCGGGCCGGTGGATCACTACGAGGTGAAGGACGGCGCAATTGTCTGCAAACCAAAAATGGGCGGCACGATCTACACACAGGAGGAGTTCACCAACTTCATCGTGCGGCTGGAATTCAAGCTGCCGCCCGGCGGCAACAACGGCCTGGCCATCCGCTATCCCGGCACGGGCGATACCGCCTATGTCGGCATGTGCGAATGCCAGGTGCTCGACGACAATTACGAAAAAGCCACCGGCAACAAGATTGACCCCCGCCAGGCGCATGGCTCGGCCTACGGCATGGTCGCGGCCAAACGCGGCTATCAGCGGCCCATCGGCGAATGGAATTACGAGGAGGTCACGGTCCGAGGCTCGACCATCAAAGTCGAGCTGAATGGCACGGTGATTCTCGACGCGGATTTGAGCCTGGTCACCGAGTTCGCGGGCGGCCATGCGCATCCCGGCAAGGACCGCACGAGCGGCTATTTTGGTTTCGCCGGACATAACGACCCGGTGATGTTTCGCAACATTTCCATCAAGCCCTTGAATTGAATTTACCAACTATGAATGCAAATCAATTTCGTTCGCGCCGTTCATTTCTCAAAACAATGGGGGGCGCCGTGGCGGGCGCACCGTTCATCACGCGCGGCCTGATGGCGCAATCGCCCAACAGTGTTTTGCGTCACGCCAGTTTCGGCGCAGGCGGCATGGCGTGGGCCGATCTCACGCAGATCGCGAAATGCCCTGGTGTGGAGATCGTCGCCATCTGTGACGTGGACCTGAACCGCACCGTCGAGGCGCGGAAACAGTTTCCCAAGGCGAAAATTTATCAAAACTGGCGCGAGCTGCTGGATAAGGAAGCAAAGAACCTTGATTCCGTGAACGTCTCCGTGCCCGATCACATGCACGCGTCCATTGGCGTCACGGCGATGCATCTGGGCAAACATCTTTACGGCCAGAAACCTCTGGCGCACGATCTCTACGAGGTGCGCCGGATGACGGAGATTGCGCGGGCGCACAAAAGCGTTGTCACCCAGATGGGCATTCAGGTTCATTCGACCGCGCACTATCGCAAGGCAACGCGCGTGATTCAGGACGGGGTCATCGGCAAGGTCAAAGAAGTTCACACTTGGAGCAACAAGACCTGGGGCGATACGTCCTCTCTGCCGGATAAAGCCGATCCTGTGCCTGCAGGTTTCGATTGGAATCTCTGGCTGGGCGTGTGCGCGGAGCGACCGTTTATCGGCGGCGAATATTATCATCCCGAGAACTGGCGCAAGCGGCTCGATTTCGGCACCGGCACTTTCGGCGACATGGGCTGCCATATTTTTGATCCGGTGTTCTCGGCGCTCAAACTGACGGCTCCGCTTTCGATCCGGTCGGAAGGCGCTGCGCCCAATCAGTGGAACTGGGCGTTAGATTCCAAGATTCAATACATGTTTCCGGGCACGGAATACACGGCGGACAAAATTTTGCCGGTCACCTGGTATGACGGCGCGCAGAAACCGCCGGCGGAAATTGCCGCCCAGCTCGGAATCAAGCGGCTGCCCGAACAAGGTTCCGTTTTTCTCGGCACCGATGGCGTGATGGTGCTGCCGCATGTCGGCCGGCCGCAGCTTTACCCGGTCGAGAAATTTCACGATTACGTCGCGCCTGATGTCGGTGAGGCGAATCATTGGGAACAATTTGTGGCGGCATGTCAGGGCCAGGGCAAGACCAGCGCGCCTTTTGCCTATGCCGGACCGCTTACGGAGTCTGTCCTGCTCGGCGGCGTCGCGTCGCACTTTCCGCGAACCACGATTCAATGGAATGCGAGCAAACTGAAATTTGATCTGGCCGAAGCTAATCACCTGGTGCGCCGCGCCTATCGCAAAGGCTGGTCGGTGAAGGGGCTTTCCTGAACCAGAGTTTTTCCTGGGGCCCATTTTGGGGAACCCAACAAATAATCAGCTTATGATCGTCAGCATTTTTAACGACGTGATCGGGCCGGTGATGCGCGGGCCGTCGAGTTCGCACTGCGCGGCGGCATTGCGGATCGGGCGGCTGGCGCGCGACCTGATGGGTGCCGACTTTCAGGAGGTGCTCGTGGAGTTCGACCGCCAGGGCTCGCTGCCGACCACGCACGAAAGCCAGGGTTCGGACATGGGATTATTCGGCGGCTTGATGGGCTGGGACGCGGCGGACGAGCGTCTGCCGAATTCGCCGCAAGCCTTGCGGGACGCCGGAGTCACCATTCGCATCGAGACCGTGGACACCGGTGACGAGCACCCAAACACTTACCGGCTCACGCTTGGCAGCACGCGTGGTGAGAAGCACACGCTCATCGCCATCTCCACCGGCGGCGGCATGATGGAAGTCATCAATATTGACGGCTTTGCAATTAGCATGTTTGGCGATTACCACGAGACGTTGCTCTCGGTCATCGGCCATGGCGCGGACCTCGTGCGGCGCGTGTTGGGGCTGGCGGGGATTGATGATGTCTTGTTGCACGAGCATTGCGGCAAGCAACTGGTGGAGGTGAAAGCCGCGCATTTCTTGACCGATGAAACCATGGCCGAACTGCGCAAGGTTTGCCCCATCCTTCAGGTGAAGCGCCTCGCGCCGGTCTTGCCGATTGCTTCGCGTAAAGACACTCGGGTGCCGTTCACGACTTGCGCCGAAATGCTGGGGCACGATGCGGGACGAAACATTCCGCTGTGGCGACTTGCCGTGGAATATGAAATGGCGCGCGGCCACCTCACCGAGGCGGAGGTCATTGCGAAGATGGTGGAGATCGTCCGTATTCTTCGTCGCTCCATCCAGCAGGGCATCGCCGGCACGCAATACGAGGACCGCGTGCTCGGTCACCAGAGCGGCAAATTCAATGAACTGTTGCAAGCCGGGCGCTTGCTCAACGGCGGCACGCTTAACCGTATCGTGCTTTACGTTTCGGCCCTGATGGAGCTGAAAAGTTCCATGGGTGTCATCGTTGCCGCGCCCACGGCAGGGGCGTGTGCGGCGTTGCCTGCCGCAGTGATTGGCATGGCGGAGGAAATGAAGTTGTCCGAAGCAGACATGGCGAAGGCGTTGCTGGCCAGCGGACTGATCGGCACGTTCATCGCCACGCGTTGGACGTTTGCGGCGGAGGTTGGCGGATGTCAGGCGGAAGGCGGCTCGGCGGCGGCGATGGCGGCGGCCGCTTTGGTCACGCTGGCGAACGGCACCCTGTTGCAGTCCGTGGCCGCAGCTTCCATGGCCTTTCAAAGCATGTTGGGATTGATCTGCGATCCCGTGGCGAATCGCGTTGAAGTGCCGTGCCTCGGCAAGAACGTGTTGGCGGCGAGCAACGCCGTTTCCTGCGCGAACATGGCGCTGGCAGATTACGACCCGGTCATTCCGTTCGACGAAGTGATCGAGACGGCGCAGCGCGTCGCCGGGCAAATGCCGCGCGAGTTGCGCTGCACGGCGCTGGGCGGATTGTCCACCACGCCAACTTCTTTGGCTATCGAAGCGAAGCTGGCGGCGAAAAAAGCGGCTGCGTGTGGCGGGCCGAGTTGCGGCTGCGGCGGATGATCTCAAACGCACCGCCTCACTCGATTCTGCCAAACGGGACTTCTTATTTCTTCGCGAGGGTGAGCGGATAAACCTTTCCGGCTTTCGTTGGGAATTCCCAACTCTGGTCGCCGTAAACGACCCGGCAGGGAAGGCCGGATTTGGACCGAATCACGGCCTTGGTCAGGCGGCCCTCGTTCCAAGTCAGATCCACTTCGAATCCACCGCGCGCACATAGGCCAGAAACTTTCCCCGTTGGCCAGGCTGCGGGCAGTGCGGGCAGCAGATGGATGTCGCCGGTGTGACTTTGCACAAGCATTTCGCAGTAGCCCGCCACCGCGCCCAGATTGCCGTCAATCTGGAACGGCGGATGGGAATCAAACAGGTTGGGATACACGCCCGCACCACTCTTGCCGTAAATCATTTTCGTTTCGTGGACCACCGTCAACAGATTCCGCAACATGGTGTAGGCGTGATCGCCGTCCCACAGTCGCGCCCAGAAATTAATTTTCCACGCGCGACTCCAGCCGGTGCTTTTATCACCGCGGGCATTCAAGGAAACACGCGCCGCCTCGGCCAGCGCCGGAGTTCCGGCTTTGGTGATCTGACGACCGGGATACAGCGCGAACAGATGCGAGACGTGGCGATGATCATCTTTCGGATCGTCCTTGTCGGCTTCCCATTCTTGCAATTGGCCCCACCGCCCGATCTTCGGTTTCAGCAGTTTGTCGCGAAGCTCGGCGATGTGATTGCGGAATTCTTTGTCGTCGCCGAGCACGTCGGCGGCCTCAATCGTGTTGGTGAACAGATCGTAAATAATTTCCTGGTCGTAAGTGACGCCTTCTTCGGCGGGGCCGTGCTCGGGCGACCAGCCGTCGGGCGTGACGAGCGTGCCATCCGTGCGCCGTTTTAGGCGGTCCTCCCAGAACTGGCAGACTTCCTTGAGCACGGGATAGGCCGTCTGGCGCAGGTAATCCTTGTCGCGTCCGAAGGCGAAATGTTCCCAGAGATGCTGCGCATACCACGCGCTGCCGGGCGGATTCCATTTCCAAAATGAAATGCCGCAGGCGTTGTTCATCGTCTGAACCGTCCAGCCCCGGACCTGGCCATAATGTTTCCGCGTATTCTCGGCGCTGACCTCGCGGATGCTGCTGACATAGTCAATGAACGGCTGATGACATTCGGCGAGGTTGGTCGGCTCGGCGGGCCAGTAATTCATCTCGAGGTTGATATTGGAGTGGTAATCGCCGGCCCAGGCGGGCAGATTGCTGTCGTTCCAGACGCCTTGCAGATTCGCGGGCAGCGAGCCGGGGCGCGAACAACTGATCAGCAGATACCGGCCAAACTGGCAAAACAAGGCTTCGAGATTTGGATCAACGGAGTGATCGATTAGGTAGGCTTCGAGCCGTGCGAGCGTGGTCTTCGCCAGCAAGTCCGGCGCAGTGGTTCCCACATCAAGCGAGAAGCGACGGAAGAGCGATTGATAATCTTTCACGTGCCGCGCCTGCAGATCCTTCACGCTCCGCTTGGCGGCGGAATCCACGCGCTTCGTGACCGTGGCGTGAGGGTGCGCGCCAAGCCATTCCTTCGTGTGATCTTGGAGAAAATTCGTGCCCGCGCTGAGAATTAACGTCACGCTGTCGCATTGGTCAAAGGCCAAGCTGGTCGTCGGTGCGGCAACGTCCCAAGGGTTTTTGGCGGGGACTTCATCTTTCTTAACCGTGATGAATCCCTTTTTGTTGAGCACCTGCAACTGGGCTTCGTATTCAAAACCGTTTTTCAGTTTGCCGACGGAGGTGAGTTTGTTGCCCGCTGCACTGAGGCGGGCTTGGTGCATGTCGGCCAGTTGAATGCGGCCGGTATAAGCGGCGGGTTGGTTCGCCGTCAGGTGAATGACAATCACGCCGTCGGGGTGGCTGGCGAACGCCGTCCGTTGATAGCGCACGCCGCGGTATTCATAGGTCACCTGATGAACGGCGCGATCAATGTCCAGTTCCTGCCGGTAATTCGTTGCCTTGGCAAAGTCGTGACCGAGATGGATGAAGATGTCGCCGAAGGCCTGATAGGCGCCGAGGTTTTGTTCCTCTTCGGCTTGCGCCTCGCCCAGCAGACGGCCGTTGGCCATGCGGTCGCCGGTCCAGAGACTGATTTCATTGAACTGAATCCGCTCGATCTCGGTGCCGCCAAAGAGCATCGCGCCCATGGGGCCGTTGCCAATCGGCAAGGCTTCGGTCATCCACGTTTTCGCCGGCTGATCATACCACAGGCATAATTTCTTCGAGCTCTCTGAAACATCTGCCTGAGGCGGGTTCGCGCACATGCCTGAAAGGGGTTTGAAGCCGAGCGCCGCCGTTGCCAGGGAGGTGGACAGTAAAAACTGGCGGCGGGAAATGCCATTTACAAACGTGGCTGATTGTTTTTTCATCTTTTCAGATTTTTCAGGAACAGTTTCCTATTGGTTAATATTTTTTGGAAGACCATCGGCATCCCCTAAATGGCGGATGACAAAACCATCGACGGTTGCAATCCAGATATCAATGATGCCAACATTGGCCATTCAGTTCTCCAGAATTATGAGCAGCACACAAGCGGTTAGATCATTTTTTTGCCGGGCATGCATCGCCAACCGGTTTTTGGCACTGACAACGCTGCTGCTCCTGCCGCTAGTTTCTGTATCGGCGGCCATTGTCCCCACCGGTCTGCGCTGCGAGTCGCGCGTTGAGCCGTTGGGGGTGGATGCGGCCCAGCCACGCTTGAGTTGGGAAATTTATTCCATCGAACGGGTGCAACGACAGACGGCGTATCGCGTGCTGGTGGCTTCCACCGAAAAAATTCTGGCGACGGAGCAGGGTGATCTCTGGGATAGCGGGAAGGTTGCGAGCCGCGAAACGCTTGAGATTATTTACGCCGGCCAACTGTTGCGTGCGGGACAGCGTTGTTTTTGGAAGGTGCAGGCGTGGGATCAGGACGGCCACCTCTCACGCTGGAGTGAGCCGAACTGGTGGGAAATGGGATTGCTCAATCCCGGCGATTGGATGGGGCAATGGATCAATGACGGCAAAGCGAATAATCTCAAGC
>Ga0207702_10001840_pt1 | contig 20877 bp, 20 predicted proteins | sample KBSCornC62_FD_184302 | JGI IMG/M metagenome (GOLD analysis project Ga0207702, IMG submission 184302) | Corn rhizosphere microbial communities from Kellogg Biological Station, Michigan, USA - KBS Corn C6-2 (SPAdes) (version 2) | ecosystem: Host-associated > Plants > Roots > Rhizosphere > Soil ...
CCCTTTCGCAAGCGGACCACCTCGGCGACGTGGCGTCGGAGGAAGTCGCTGCGCAATTGGCGATCTCGACGATGCGAGAGGCCGCTGTTGTCGGAGCGTCTGCGGAGCGCCATTCCATTTTCCGCGATGAGGACCGGCCGGCCATATTCCTCCGCATACCGGCGGGCGAAAAAGTGCAGCCCCTCCGGCAACATACGCCAGTCCCACCATTTGCTCGTCATTCCGTCCATCAGCCAGGCCCGCAAGCTGCGCGTGGGAAACTCGAGATCGGCAAATGACGGAGGCCGGAACATGTGCCCCGCAAAGGGATCGTAATAATCGATCGCCACGTAGTCGAAGACCTTGTCCCGCCTGGACTCCGAGAGTTCGCGCAAGACGTAGGTAAACGCCTCCTCCGTGAACCACATCGGCGAAATGAAATCCACGATGCGGTGGAACAACCGGCCGAGCCAGACGAAGATGCCGGCGCGAAAAGGCAGCCCCGAGCGCCGGATCGCCCTGTTCAACGACGCCACTCCGACGCGAAAGACGGGCCCCACCTTGGTACGCCCCCGCTCGCGCATCGAAAGCACGTCCAGAATCAATTGCTCGGACCAGTAAAGGTCGCTGCAGAATGTGTTCACCGTGACCATCGGACTCGTCCATCCGTTTGCCTCGTAGATGTCGTGGATCGCGTTATAGGCACGGATGTGCGAGGCCAGCAGCCGGTTGAGCGCCTCGATGCCCGCCGTCGGCCCGCGCTTTCGCCCCGGGAAGCTGGCTGCCAAATAGGTATTTTGCACGAGCACGTTCGGCTCGTTGATCGTGATCCACCAGTGGATCGGCTCGCAGCCATGCGCCTCGACCAGCCGGCGGTTGATATGGGCAACCGTCGTCGCGACATATCTGGCGAAGCGCCCCACCGTCACGTCGTCGTTCCATGCATCCACGCCCAGCCATGCGGGATGGGTAAAGTGCTGGAGCGTGACGACCGGCTCGAGTCCTGCCTGGCGGCATGCCGCGATGCGGTCCGCATAGGCGTCGAGAGCCTCCGTGTCGAATGGAGGATCTTCGCGCACGGATTCGTGGGATAGTGAAGGCTGCACGCGCGCCCATTCGATGCCCAGGCGGAAGGCCGTGCAGCCCATTCCCTTTGCCAGCTCGAAATCGCCCCTGTAGCGCTCCCAGAACTCCGCCGCCCTCCCAGTGCGCTGCACCCGGCCCAATCGCTCCACGGCAGACCAGTTGTTCTGGGGTTGTCCCTCCCCATTGTAGCCACCCTCGCTCTGATAGCCGGAGGTCGAGACACCCCAGAGAAATCGATCGGTCATGGCTGGATGGATGGGAGTCGAACGGCGCGATTCCCATGCAGCGTGTGCACATCTTGGGATCGACCGCCATGTAAGGGGCATTCGTTACGGACCGGGCAACCGGACGGGAATTCGAGCATCATGCGCCCTTATTCCTCGACTGCGGCACGCATCTTTTTCTCCTCCTTGCGCGAGATGCGGCGCGGCTCTTCCTGGAGCTCGTGGAGGACAGTATCTGCGATCACTCGGGCGGCATCCGGGCGACCGAGGCGCCGGGCATTGGCTGCCATGTATGCCAGTCGCTCGCGGTCTGTCAGCAGACCTCCGAGCTTGTGGGCCAGCACGGTGACTTCCGCGCACTTGATGGCGGCGCCGTTCTCGAGGAGCATATCGGCATTTCGCTCCTCCTGCCCCCCGATCGGATCGAGGATCACCATCGGCAGCCCGCTGGCAAGCGCCTCGGCTGTGGTGAGGCCGCCCGGCTTGGTGAGAATAAGGGTCGCCACCCCCATGAGTTCCCGCATTTCGCTCGTATAGCCCATCACGCGGAACCGGGGATCGCCATTGGTGATCTCCTCGACCTTGGCGCGAAGATCGTCGTTCTTGCCGCAAAGCACGATCGCCTGGTATGGCACTTCGAGCCTCTGTAATCGCTTGACGACCGCCGCGGCCGGGCTGAGCCCAAGCGTGCCGCCAGATACGATCAGGATCGGGACATCACCGGCCAGGCCGTGTCGGGCCAGCACCGCGGCACGGTCCACCGGAAGCTCGAACGACGGATCGACAGGAATCCCCGAGACGGTGATCCGGTCCCCAGGCAAGCCGAGGGCCTCCATGTGAATTTTATCCTCCTCCTGCGCGACAAAGTAGTGGTGGAACGCGCGCGCCAGCCACATTGCGTGGAAGTGGTAATCCGTCACGACGATCGAGAGCTTCGTATCCAGTGCCTTGCGGCGGATCAGATGCGCAATGACGCCCGCGGGCATGAAGTGCGTGCACACGATGTGGTCTGGCTCGAAGTCGCGGATGAGATTCACCAGCGGCAGGGCCTGCGGGATATCGAGCAGCAGCCGCACCCTGTCAGTGGCCCAGGGATCGTCGCTGGTTTCATACCACCACCCGAGGAACTGCGGAGTGATCTCCGAGAGCCTCTTGTAGAGCGTCGAGTAAAACTGCTTGTGCAGGAGATTGGTGTGGTCGAGCGAATCGTCGCAGAAAACTTCACTGACTGCGGGATGGGCACGGAAAGCGCGCTCGAGAGCATCGGCTGCCTTCAGATGGCCGGAGCCGACCGAGGCGGAGAGAATCATGACCCGTTTTTTCTTCATCGGGGAATCAAGGCAGCATGACCTCGAACGGATTGTGATGCGAGCCGGAAAACGGTGCGCATCCTTATCGAGCAGCCTTCATCAGAATGGGCACCGGCGATCCGGCCGGTGATTGCGAGGGTTTTAGCGCGGCTGCCGGGACATCCCGGCGCGCGAGCGATTGCAATTCCCCCACAGACCATGGCTCGGCTCGGGAGGCGGTTTGCTCACGAATCTCATGGACGAAGCCCGCAGGGATGGGCGGCGAATGATTCCCCCACTGACTGCGAACGTACGTAAGGATAGCGGCGATTTCGTCGTCCCGCAGGATATTCCACGGAGGCATTGCCCCATTGAAGGTCGTGCCTTCCACCTGAATTGGCCCCTGAAGGCCCCGCAGAATGATCCCCGCGAGGTGGCTGTCCCCGTGCCAATCGCGACCCTCCACCCATTCGCTACCAGCCAGTGGTGGATAAACATGCGGGATACCGCCACCACTGGCCTGATGGCAGAGGGCGCAATTTTGCATAAAGAGGCGCTTGCCGAGTTCCGCCTCGCTCATCGGCGCGGCCGGGCCGGCATCGCCAACTGTGGATGGAGTGAACACGTCGGAGCGGAAGCCGCCGCTGTACCATGCGAGATACAGTCCGCCCCAGAAGATGAGAACCATGGCCAGCGTGACGAACCATAGCGGAATGGACTCCCGCCCCTCCTTGGGCTCGTAGTGCTCCCTGAGGATCGAGCCATGAACCCTGGCGAGATCGATCTCCGAGCCTTCTGACTCGATCGCATCCGGATGCGGTGCAGCCGGTGGCTGCGGGGAGATCGGCTCTCGAGGTTGCTCGGAGTCGCTCATGGCGATTTTCCTCCAGCCTCGGGAAGCGGGTAATTGCGTTTCAGCGAAAGCAGATATGCGACCAAGTCCTTCGCTTCCTCCGTCGGGACCACCTCGTAGCCGGCAGGTGGAGCATCAGGTCCACGAATGATCAATGCGTCCGGACTCCCCTGCCCCCGGATCGGCTGCACGCGGAAAAGGAAACGAAATGCGGGCATGATCGAGCCCGGCGTGACGATGTCCGGCTCATAGAGGTGCTCGTAGTTCCAGGCCGTGCTCGGCTGCCGCACGCCGATATTCGAGAGATCCGGCCCGGATCGCATGGTTCCCAGAAATGGAGGACGCTCCCAGATGTAATCGCGAGCCACCGTCTGGCGCGGTCCCCATCCCTTCTCGATATCGGTGGAGAGCCAGGCGGGGCGCACCTGCTGGCTGTGACAATAGATGCAACCATTGGCCGCGTACACATTATGCCCAGCCAGAGCAGCGGGTGAAAGCGGCGCAGGCTGCTCTCCGTTCTTCGCAGTGTGCACCGGCTGGAGGTGGCCCAGTTTCAGATAAGGATATGCGACGAGCCCCAGCCACGATGTCGAGAAGACGATGAGGATGCCGATGAAGAGAAGCGGAAGCCGATTCATACCGCGGGAGTCGAGACCTCGGGTGAAGCAGGATTGGCGAGAAGAGTCGGGCCTTCCCGGCGCTCTCCATGGCGAAGCAGCATGCGAATGAACAAGACGGCAAAAACCAGATGGGCCGCCATGAGCAGGATGCCGGCGAATGTCCTCACCACTCGAAATGGCGCCACGATCTGGACGGATGTGATGAATGAAACCTCCGGGTCGTTGAGCTCCAGCCCCTGGAGGAATCCACCAAGCGTCAGCGCCGCGAACATGAGCGCGATACCCGAAGCCGAGAGCCAGAAGTGCCAGCGGATCATCCTCGCGGAGGGCCACTCCCAGCCGACGAGGCGCGGGACGATGTAATACATCGCGCCAAACATCGTCATCGTGAAGAATCCATAGAGGCCGAGATGGGCGTGGCCGATCGTGTAATCGGTGAAATGCGTAATCGCATTGAGCGAGGGAATCGCCATGAGCGAGCCCTGGAAACTCACGGCCGTATAGGTCATCGCGCCCAGCACCGTGAACCGCAAAGTCGGACTCCATTTCAGGTAATCGAAATGCCCGCGCATGGTCATGTGGTGGTTGATCGCGACAGTGATGACCGGAATGAACATCATCACGCTCGCCACGACGCTTGCGCTGATCATCCATGCGGGGAATGGCCCTCCGATGAGGTGGTGCATGCCATTCCAGCTGTAAAACAAGGCCAGCGACCAAAAGCCGAGCATCGAGAGGTAGTAGCTATGCACCGGCCGCCCGAGGACCTTCGGGATCATGTAGTATGCACTGGCGAGCCCGATCGGTGTGAACCAGAGCCCCAGCACGTTGTGCCCGTACCACCAGTTCACCGCACCCACGACGGAGCCCTGCACGGGATGCCAGATGAGGAGCACGTTGGCCGTGGCGTAGAGCCATGGGAACCAGAGGAACGCCGCGAGCAGATACCACTGGGAGACATACACATGCCCCGGCTGCCGGAAGCGGAACATAATGACGCCCCAAACACCGATGAGCGCATAAGCGATGAACAGGACGGGCGTCGCCCAACCGGGAAACTCCAGCCATTCGATCGATCGGCTTTGGCCGGCGAGAATCCCGATCGTTCCTGCAGCCACCCCCATATTCCAGATGATGCCGGCCGCGATGAGCAGCCCGCGATGGCGAAGCGCGACCCGGCACAGCCGGCCCATGAGCCAGATGCCCACTCCGATTCCGACTGAGGATGCCCAGCCGTAAATCACGGTGTTCAGATGCGCAGGGCGCACGCGGCCAAAGGTCAGCCAATCCGCCGAGTCGAGGAAATGCGGCATGCTCATCTTGACCGCCGAGAGCAGCCCCAGGAGAGAGCCCAGCAGCAGCCATGCGATGCCGGAGACGAAGAAGAGCAATACCGGCGCGCGCAGCGATCGGTCGATCTCGGCCCGCTCGGCACAGGCGATCGCATCCGTCCTCGGAGCGGGATTGAGAGAATCCAGCAGACTGCTCATGCGTGTCCTCCGGCTCCATCCCTGGCCGCGCGGCTGGCAGCGTCGGGGAAGCAATCGGAGTCCTCCCTCATCGTCTCGTCGGCATCGAATATCACGCTCGAAGCCCCATCCAGGCCCTCGAATTGCCCGTCTCGCGCCGCCCATGCGAAGGCCGCCAGCGCGCTGCCGCTCAAGAGCACCAGCCCGGCGATCAATAGAAGGATTCCGGCATCCATCACCTGCCTCCTCCCGGGAAGATCGCCAGCATCAGCACGGAGAGCGCCGCAAAGACCAGCAACATTCCCAGCGCGACGAAGAAGAAAGACCAGATCGCCGACGGGCGGATGGGAACAGGCTCAGGCATTGCAGCACATAGGATGCATCAATCCGGCTCAGGCTCAATCGTCTTTGCAAATTCCATCTCGGCAGCTTTCGTCGAAACCGCCGACAGAAAGTCTCCTCCTCCCGCGCTTGCATTTGCCCATGTGGTCGCGATCATCGGCATGCATGCATCGTCTCTCGGTCGCAGGCTGGCCATCGGAAGCCGCGCTCGTTCGCGCGGTAGGCAGTGTGCTCACCTCGCGGATCGAGCCATCGATCGATCCGGCGAATACGGACCATGTGTGGTTCACAATCGATGCGGGTCTGAGCGTCCCGATCGAAATCTCGATCAATACCTTCTCCCGTCGCAACCGCGATGCGGAGTTTGATCCTCGCGTGAGGCTGGCGCAGCTCCCGGAAACCTGGATCGAGCTGCCTGCGATCGGCGTGGCCGTGATGCCGAGCTTCGCCTATGCGAATTTTGAAGCGCGGCACCATGTCGCCTACGAGCTGCGGGAAAGGGCCGAGCTCGAGTATCTCCTGCTCGGGGCGGCCCGGGCATGCGCCCGGATCGAGGTGATCGGGAAGCCGTATCACCGGCGGCCAATGGTGGGGATTCACCAGATTCACTCGCGCCGGGCGAGTTGCGCCGTGCCGGAGAACTATATCGGCCATGATGGCGCGCTGCGGTTCTACTTCCCGGACCACGAGGCGCGCTGGATGTTCTTCAAATTCTGCGGCCAGCCGTGAATCGCATTTCGCCCTTCAAGCAACGGCTCCCTTGCGCCGGTCTGTTTCTCTGCGCGGCAGCAGGTGTGCTGGCAGGGCGATGGATTCCACTGCCGGGATGGGTATTCGCAGTCGGCGCGGTCGCAGCCGTGGCTGCCGCTTGGAGATGGAGCATTGCTGTCTTTCTCGGAGCGTCCCTCATTTTTGCCGCAGCCGAGACATGGCAATTCCGTGAATCCCCTGCCGTGCGGCTCGCGACGCACCTGAGCGAGTCGTGGCAGACGTGCGAGGGAGAGATCGAGGTGCTGGAGGCCCCGCATATTTCTCCCACCTTCCCGCAGAGGTGCAGATTCACAGCCCAGCTCGCGACGCTTCGCCTTGCCGGTGTGGAATCGCATCCCGATTGCCGCGTGATGATCACGTGGAATGGCATGCCTCCTGCCTATGGGAGCCGCTATCTCGTCCGCGCCGCGATCCGGAATTGCCCGCCCGCGCGCAACCCCGGCGCATTCGACTATACAGCCTGGCTGGCCAATGCGGGCGTTCGATCCGAGATGGATATCCTGAGGACGGGCGACACGCACCTACTCGCAACCGGCGGCAATCCGATCGTGCATGCCGCGATCGCCGCGTGCCGGTGGATCGAAAAGACCGTCTCCATCGGGATCGATGGCACTCCGGAAGCATCTCTCATCCGCGCGATGACGGTCGGCGACACCTCGGATGCTCCCGATTCGATCAAGGACTCCTTCCGGGAGACAGGCACATTCCATCTCTTTTCCGTAAGCGGCCTGCATGTCGGCATCGTCGCCATCATCCTCTGGGCAGTACTCGGAGCGTGCGGCCTGTCCCCTCGCCGGTCCGTCCTCGTTATCATTCCTGCCCTCTTCTTCTATGCGCTCGTTACGGGCCTGAGCGCGCCGAGCATTCGTGCAGCCGCGATGCTGTCCGTCATCGCCGCAGGGCTACTGCTCGACCGGCCGCCGTCGCCGTTGAACAGTGTCGGCGCGGCCGGCGTCGTCATTCTGGCGCTGGATCCCAGCCAGATCTTCAACTCGGGATTCCAGCTTTCCTTCGGCGCAGTCGCGATGATTCTGCTGTTCGCATTGCCGATCCAGAAGCGCCTCGGTGTTGTCTGTCAGTCCGACCCTTTTCTCCCCGCCCGCCTGGTTCCCCCAGCCTTGCGCTTCTGGCAGAAGCTGGCGGGCGGCGGCATCGCTCTCATCGCCGTCTCCCTGGCCGCGTGGATCGCTTCCCTCCCGCTCATTGTCTTCTATTTCCATCTGGTTTCGCTCTCCTCCATCGCGGCCAATTTCATCGCGGTGCCGCTCTCGGGCTTTCTCATCGAGCTCGCCACGGTCTCATTGGTCGCGGGTGTCTTTTCGCCATGGCTGGCAGGCATCTTCAACCAGGCCAATTTCCTGCTGGCGCGGATTCTCCTCCTGATCGTCCAGGGCTTTGCCTCGATACCCGGATCCGCGATCTATGTCGGACCGCCGCAAGCTCCCGGCACAGTCGCCAAGGTCGTCGTTTTCGATGCCGGGCGCGGCGGATCGGCCGTGATCTTCGCAGGCGGCCAGAGCTGGCTTGTCGATACCGGCCCCGAATTCTTTGCCGATACGACAACGCTCCCGTTCCTCCGCGCCGCGGGCGTAAACCAGCTCTCGGCTCTGGTTCTCACGCATGGAGACACCAGCCACATTGGCGGATTCGACGCGATTGACCAGGCGCTCCATCCGAAGCTCATCCTCGACTCGGGACTCAAGGACCACTCGACCGATCATTCGCGCATCCTCTCGGCGCTCCGACAGGTGCGGGCGCCGCTTACACTCGCGACGGCTGGCGCGGCGTTCCCGTTGGGCCCGGCAGCCCGGCTCACGGTGCTCTATCCGCCGCCGGATGTGCAGGGTGCCTGCGCGGACGACAAAGCTCTCGTCTTGCGGCTCGATGCTGGCAAGTTTTCCGCACTCTTCATGTCGGATGCCGGCCTGCCCACCGAGCAATGGCTCCTCGCGCATGCTCGCGCGGCGCTCCCGTGCGACGTGGTCGCCATGGGCCGGCACTCGTCGGGCTTCTCCGGCGATCCCGAGTTCCTGCGCGCCGTTTCGCCGCGTGTGGTGGTCGCTTCGGCAGCCTCGTTCCCGAAGACCGAGCAGATCCCTTCGGATTGGGCTGGAACAGTGCGCGCAATGGGCATCGATCTCGTGCGCCAGGATGAGAGCGGCGCGGCAACAGTGACGGTCACCGCCGACTCCTTTACGGTCACTCCGTTCCTTTCCTCCGCCGGCTCTTCACGTACCTTCCCAGATGACTCCCATCCTCTCCGTTGAAAATCTGAGCATCCACCGCGGGTCTGCGTACCTGGTGCGAGACATCGGCTGGTCCGTCCGACGAGGCGAGCATTGGGTTATCCTGGGGGCCAATGGCTCCGGCAAGACCTCTCTGCTCCGTGCGGTGGGCGGCTATCTCACCCCCAGCGAGGGAGAGGTCCATCTGCTCGGGGAAACCTTTGGCGAGGCCGATTGGAGGGAATTGCGCACGCGGCTCGGCTTCGTAAGCGCCAGCATTGCCAATCTCCTGCACGACGAAGATACCGCACTGGAAATCGTTGCCGGAGGGAAGCAGGCCATGATGGGGTACTGGGGAAAGATTTCCAAAGCCGAACGTGCCGCGGCAAGCCGCCTCCTCGCATCCGTCAATGGCTCTGCTCTCGCGGAAAAACCCTGGCAAATTCTTTCCCAAGGAGAGCGTCAGCGCGTCCTGATCGCCCGCGCGCTGATGTCGAAGCCGCGCGTGCTCCTCCTGGACGAACCCTGCGCCGGACTCGATCCCGTGGCACGGGAGCGGTTCCTGGCATTTCTCCAGGATTTCGGCTCACGCCCGACCGCCCCGCCCATGGTCCTCGTTACCCACCACGTGGAAGAAATTCTCCCGATCTTCACGCACGCCCTCGTCCTGCGCGAAGGCCGCGCCCTCGCCTCGGGCGAAATCCGCCGGGTCATCACGGAGGACATCCTCCGGGAGGCCTTCGACGGACCGATCAAGCTCTCGATCCGCGAGGGCCGATACCGGCTGAAGATCTGAGACCGGGAGAACGGGTGGATCGTCCACAGATTGCGCAGATTTTCGCAGAGGGACTCTGAGATTTTCCGCGGTTCGTTAGTGGACGCCCGCAGGGAATCTCTGCGGCTTGGCGAGTCAGAAGGAGAAGTGTGCAGGTCGGTGTTGGGACTCGCGCAGGGACGCAGGGGGCGCAGAGGTTCTTTGAAATCTTTCCCTGAAGGGAAAAAGGAGTTTGGCACCTCGGAATACGGACTTGTGACCAAGGGACGCAACTGGTAAGAACACCCCCGGTTTGAGAAGACAGTTCCAGCCTTTCGTTCAGCCCCGTCTTCGTGTTCAAAGGCGGCAGTGTCTCGCTTTTGCTTTAAGAATTGTGGAGATAGCCGAAAAGGTACGTCTATTCAAGATTCGGATTCCTCCCCTAGATGTTGTTTAATCAAAAAGTAATAACCCCTTCCTTACCATGTTTGAATCATTCGATTTCGCTCCCCGATACATCATCTTCCGCTCCTTACTCAATCAGGTTAAGTCAAACTCAGGTCTCGGCTTTCACAATTGCGATCAAGGCCACCCAGCCTACATGATTCGATCTGAAGAAAGTCCTGGCGATTATAATTTCGGAGATTCTCCTGAACGCAATTCGATGTATCAGATGCTAAAAGAGTTATCTGAGTCCCTCAAAGACTGCGATGACTTTCGCCCCGAAGATTTCATCCATTCATGGAATGACTTTTGCAGAATCGCTAGGCACGCCTATGAAACACACAAGAATACATAGACCAAGCGAAACACAATACTAAATCTCATTGGACATGAGCGAAACACAGGCGCAACGCCGTAATCGCATAAAGCGTGAATTAATTATTCGCCGAGGTGGCAAATGTAAAGCCTGTGGATATGACAAATCCCATTCCGCACTTTGCTTCCATCACATTGAGCCTCAACAGAAGGGATTCAATATCAGCGGAATAAGATTGACCAGCATATCGCGAACATTGCTTGAAGCAGAAGCCGATAAATGCGACGTGTACTGTTTGAATTGCCATTCCGAGCTACACGACAAAGAGGGCTGGGTGCATGAGGACGGAAAAATTACTCCAAAATTGCCATCCTAATAGCTGTACTTAGTCGACCTCACAACCGACCCTTACTCCCCCAACTCTACTCGAAGGGGCGCACCTTTTTCTCTTCCTGTCGAATTTCGAGGCAATGGCATCATAAGAACTTTAAGCGTAGCACAAATATAAGTAGCTAATTCGCGCATGCAAAAAGTCAGCTTCACAATAAAAATTATCGGCCAACCCCCTCCAGATCTGGATATTGCCTCTATTCGGAGGCGGAAGTCCAAACTTTGGAGCATACCCCGAGATCCTGAGACATTCTCTCTCTCCGAGAATACAGATTTAGACGGTTGGGGATTTTCAGATGACCTTTTGAACCGTATAATTTCAAAAGACACCAGCACAAATGTGACGTTTTGCATTTTGAACGTCCCCCTAGAGGATAACTATTACTCAAGACGCATCGATACAAACGTTGTTTGCTTAACTTTTTTTGAAATCGCAGAGATTTTACGACATCACAACATCCCTCAAGTAAATGCAATTTACAGAATGCTTTATAGCTTCACGTTAATTTATAGACGTCGCCAAGAATCGATCCCGCCTACCCACACCCTTTATCATTACGCACATCATGAAGCCAGGGGGTGCATTTTTGACATGAATGGAATTAAATCGGAAATTATTCATTCTTGCCATGAACCGAAACTCTGCAACGAGTGTCAAACTGATTCAATAAGAGATCGAGTTTCGAATGAGTTCCTAAAGACATTTCAAACTGAGATAAAAACCATCCGGAAGACACTCTTCTTTAGAGCGGCCGATTTTATCAAGGCCCACCCTGTGCTGGCCTTGCTAATCTCCTCTATATTTGCAATCCTGCTTGGGACAACTGGATCTTTAATTGCGTCGCTTATTTACGAACGGATAAAATGAACCGAGAACAGTGAACTCATGGAAGGTCGACATGAGATCCGTCAGAGAAGACATTTCTGACGTATTGTCTCGGATTTTTCATTCAGGCACCCCAAGCTAGAAAAGCAAAAAAGGGGGTAGATCTTCGGACACTTAAGTCGCACACCTGAGAGTTCAACCTCGACAATTTCACATATTGTCCCGATGAGCAGCGAAAACATACTGGGTTTTCATAGTCGTTCAATTTCGATTATTAGACCCGAGGGAGCGCCCCATTCCTTTCGGTATAGGGGTTTTTCAACAAGCGAAGAGATACTTGCAAAGACGCCTGAAACTAAACCAGAAGGGAACGCGCATCATCAGTATGTAATATTTTTCAAAACCCAAGTTGAAAGTGAAGCGGAAGTTCAAAAAAAATGGTCAGAATTTCTAGTATTGAAATATGCAATCGATGCGATTTGGCAGTTTGTATTTGGAACACCTTATGGCACCGACGTTCGGAACAGCACGACAGCTCCGCAGATATCAGGCTGGTTTACCAACCGAAATGCCGTTCTGCCTAAATTACCAAGGGCGGCAATCGACATAAGTATAGAAACCCAAACCACCTCTGTTTTTCAAGTCAAGGATTGGCCACTTCCAAGGCTTCTTCATGCCGTTGACAGCTACTTAGCATCGACTCAAACTTTAAAGTTTTTAATGGAGCTTCACGCAACCGCATTAAGCATGCAGAATGAAAATATCCGTTTTACATTATTAGGCAAACTCGCCGATCTTTGCGAAACATTACTTCCTGGATCAACACGTCTCGAGAAAATCGCCATGCTGGATCCATTTTTCAAACGTAGGCTGGTATTTGATGCAGAGATTTTTAGACTGGCAAATACGCGCTTTGAAACGCGACATGCCGCGGAGAAAGGCAATAAGGAATTGCACCCAGGAATGAGCGAAGGTGAAAAAGAAGACTTCCAATCCGATGTCGACACTCTGGTAAGAGCGTTAGTTTTTCAGCACTTCGGAATTCAGCCAGTTTTTCATGAGGGATGGAGATTTCCAGCAAACTGCGCCGTAAGGTGGTCGGGAAAGATTGGAAAAGAAAGGTCCCGACAAAGAGATGAAAGGAATGCCACCCGAGACGCTGCAGCTCCTCCTGGCGATATGGTGAGCTGACGAATTGAATCAATCGACAGAAACCAAGCCGCTTCCCCATTCCGGGCGGACGGCTTTTTTGTTTCCAGCCCCTCCACCTAAGATCACCGAAACTCTTCCTCTCCCCTCCTGAGTTCCTGAGTTCCAGATTCGCCCCTTCTTAACCGCCCTCGGAAGCTCTTCCCCTTTTCCGGATTCCACATTCCCCCGGCATTCCCTCACCCTTCAGCTCTTCCGAATTTCGATCGCCTCGCAGGACTCGCGCCAGCCGGGGAAGTTCCATTCGTTGGGGAACCCCTTGCACTGGTGCGGCTTCACGACCTGGATCGTGCAGTCGATCCCGTCGAGGAAGATGCATTCGCCGTTGGGCTTGTCGATGAGCGCCAGCCCGTCCCGCTGCGGGCGGAGCCGGGTGTAGCGCTGGATGAAATCGTGCTCGGGAAGGCCGAGAAAAGCCGAGATTGCAGTGATGTCCGCATCGTTCAGGCGCACGAAGCCGGGCCAGCGGCAGCAGTTGCCGCATCGCTGGCATTCATACCAGACCGTTGCAGACCCGGAGCCCGCTCTGCTAGAACCCCCGCCATGCGACTTCTCATCACCGGTGGCTGCGGGTTCATTGGCAGCAATTTTGTGCGCTTCATTCTGGAACATTATCAGCCGGAATTCGTCACCAACGTGGACGCACTCACGTACGCGGGCAATCCTGAAAATCTCGCCGGCATCGCCGAACAGTATGCCGATCGATACGAATTCCACCGGGCCGACATTGCCGATCGCCAGGCCATGGATGAGATCATGTCCCGACACAAGTACTTCGCGGTCATTAACTTCGCCGCAGAGTCGCATGTCGACCGCAGCATCGATTCGCCGGAGAATTTCATCCATACCAACGTCACCGGCACCGAGATCCTGCTCGCCCTTGCCCGCAAGCATGGCGTGAAGCGCTTCGTCCAGATTTCCACCGACGAAGTCTATGGCTCGCTCGGGCCCGAGGGCCGTTTCACCGAGACATCGCCTATCGATCCCAGCTCACCCTACTCTGCCAGCAAGGCAGCCGCAGACCTGCTCGCCCTCGCCTCGTTCAAAACATATGGCCAGGAGGTCGTCGTCACCCGATGCTCGAACAACTATGGGCCGTATCAGTTCCCCGAGAAGCTCATCCCCCTCATGATCACCCGCGCGCTACGCGATCAGCCGCTGCCGGTCTATGGCGATGGCTTGAATGTCCGCGACTGGATCCATGTGGACGACCATTGCCGTGCTGTGACCGCCGCCCTGCTCGATGGGCGTCCAGGCGAGGTGTACAATGTCGGAGCCGACTCCGAGATGCGAAACATCGACGTCGTCGAGCTGATCCTCGAGACCTTGGGCAAGCCGCGCTCGCTCATCAACTACGTCACCGATCGGCTCGGCCATGATCGCCGATATGCGATCGATTCCTCGAAGATCCGCACCGAGCTGGATTGGAAGCCGATCCACGAGGGCCAATCCGGCATCGCGGAGACCATTCAATGGTACCTCGACCACTCCGCATGGTGGGAACCGCTCCTCAACCGCTAAGAGACTGTCTGAAAACTCCGGAAGGCCGCGTTGAAAAATGAAAAGAAGAAGAAAATCCAAAGGGGATGAAGTGTTTTCACCCCATGAGGGCGAAAGCAGAGAGGGCCGTCTGGCGGCGTTGCGTCTCGCTCACAGCCCCATAGGGGATGCTCGCTCGACGCGCAAGATAGGGGAGGGTCCCTGTCTTCCCTCCAACGGCCAACCCTCCCTGCTTTCGCGCGACCTCCCGCACCTTTCAAAAAGTCTCTAATATGAAGATTGCCATTCTGGGATCCCGCGGCCGCCTCGGCGCCGCGCTCCTCCGCGCATGGGGCGCCGAGGGAGTCACTGTTCCATCCATCCGCGAGGTACGGGGCTTCGCCCGTCCGGCCTTCGATCTGCTCGATCCGGCCAGCATCGATCGCTGCCTCGACGAGACCGAGCATTTCGACTGGGTGGTCAATTGCGCGGCAAATACGAATGTCGATGCCTGCGAGCGACAGACTGAGGAGGCGCGCCTTGCCAATACGGTCGCCGTCCGCCGCATCGCGGAGCGTTGTGCGAAGACCGGCGCGCGGCTGATCCACGTCAGCACGGACTACGTCTTCGACGGTCGCCAGCGCGAGCCGTACGCGGAGGACGCGAATCCCAGCCCGCTCAGCGTATACGGTCAGACGAAGGCCGATGGCGAAGTGGCCGCACTGTCCGCGCTTCCCTCCACTCTGGTGGCCCGAGTCTCCTGGGTCTTCGGCCCCGATAAGCCGAGCTTCGTCGATATGCTGCTCAGTCGGGCGCTCGCACAGTCTTCAGTCGCCGCGGTAGCCGATAAGTGGTCCACGCCCACCTATACCGAGGACCTCGCCTCGTGGCTCGGCACGCTCATCGCGGCGGATGCGCCCGGCGGCATCTACCATCTGTGTAATTCCGGCGAGTGCACATGGCGTGAATACGGAGCTCACGCGATCGAGTGCGCCCGGGAGCTCGGATTGCCCGTCAAGGCCAGCGACGTCGCCCCGCTCTCGCTCTCCGATATGGAGGCATTCGTCGCGGAGCGGCCGGTCTATACCGTCCTTTCCACCGAGCATTTCCAGGAAGTCGCCCAGGTGACACCACGCCCCTGGCAGGATGCCGTGCGCGACTACATTGCGACTTATCCTCCCTGCTGACTCGAAAATTCGTCTCCGCCGCGCCACGTAGGCAATCTGCAGCGCAGGAAAATCTACGGAACCCGACGGCGCGGCTTCCCTACCGCAGAAAACGAACCCGGCAATGCCGGGTGTCCCCGGCGCGAGCTATTCTTTTGGATGGTAGGGCGCGTCCGGCAGCTGCCGGACCGCCGTAGATTCCTATTTTCATTCGGCGCGGAGCCCCGCCTGCGGGGCATGGCTATCTAGCCTAGCTTCCTATTTTCATCTCGCGCGGAACTCCGCAGGCGGTGCATGCGAATCCAACTCGAAAATTCAAAAAGTCGGCGGCCAAGGGATTGTCCTCCGGACCTGCCAAGTGACTGATGGAGAGGACGTGCGCTTCGCGCAGGGCAGTGACGGCCCTACCTTGAGGCGAATCGTGCTGCCGCACGCCGCGTCATCGACGTCCGATCGAGGGAGTGTCGCATGAACCATTGCTCTCTTCACGGGAGGAGGGCATTCTCTGGCGCATGCCCGCGTTTCTCAACCACTGGCTGACGTGGTCGTTGCTATCGGCATTCTTCGCCGGGCTCACTGCCGTGCTCGCGAAGGTCGGCGTCGAGCACGTGGACTCCAATCTCGCGACGGCCATTCGCACCACAGTGATCCTGCTCTTCACATGGGCGCTGGCCACTGCGGTCGGCTCGCTGGGCAGCCTCCCTCACCTCTCCCGGCGCACATGGATCTTTCTCGCGCTCTCCGGCCTCGCGACGGGACTGTCGTGGGTCTGCTATTTCCGCGCGCTTCAGCTCGGGCGCGCTTCGCAAGTCGCCCCGATTGATAAGCTCAGCGTCATTTTTGCCATCGTGCTGGCGGCGGTCTTCCTCGCGGAGCCGGTCCACTGGCGCCAGTGGCTGGGAGGAGCCCTCATCCTCGTGGGAGCCGTGCTGCTCGCACGCCAATGAATATCGGTAGAAAATTGACAATTCTGTCATTCCATCGGATGGACCGGGTTCACGTCACACGACTAAGAATCCACGATGAGTTTTCGCGCTCCGACTTCAACGTCGGAGAAAACCTTCGGCGTCGCTCGCTAGCCACCAATCAGCTTTCACCCGCTTTTCGACAATAAGCCTCGCCATGATTAACGACACCGCCACGCTTTCCACTCCCAAGGCAGACCCGGCCGAGGAGATTCTCAGCAAGGTTCCCGAAGTCACTCTTGTCTTCTGGATCATCAAGATCCTGGCTACGACGCTCGGAGAGACCGGCGGCGACGCCGTATCGATGTCGATGAACCTTGGCTACCTCGTGAGCACGGCGATCTTTGCCGTCGTGTTCATCGTGGCTGTGGCCGTGCAGATCACCGCGAAGAAGTTCCATCCCGTGATCTACTGGCTCACAATCGTGGCGACCACCACAGTCGGCACGACTCTGGCGGATTACGCGGATCGGTCGCTTGGGATCGGCTATGCGGGCGGATCGACTCTCCTGCTCACCCTGCTCCTGCTCTCGCTTCTCGCGTGGCGCTTGACCCTTGGGACTGTGGCCGTGAATTCCGTCAGCACGCCCAAAGCAGAGATGTTTTACTGGGTGACCATCATGTTTTCCCAGACGCTCGGCACCGCGCTGGGCGACTGGATGTCGGATGACGCCGGTCTCGGCTATGCCGGCAGCGCCGGGGTATTCGGCGGAGCGCTGGCGCTCCTTGCTGCCCTGTTTTTCGCTACGAACATTTCCCGCACAGCACTCTTCTGGGCCGCATTCATCCTCACTCGTCCGCTCGGCGCTGTGGTCGGCGATTTCCTCGACAAGCCCCTGGCGCAAGGCGGCCTGGCTTTGAGCCGTTACTGGGCGTCCGGACTACTCATTGCGCTGATGCTCTTCTTCATCTTCGCATTCCGGCACAAGCCTGCGAGGCGAGCGCACTGAGGCCGTGGGGCGGGCTTCGCGCCGATCCGGTCGCGTGATTACGAGCCGATCCTAGCGAGGTAAAGGCGAGCGTTCTGTTCTTCTCGAGAGTCTGATATGATTCCCGATTACGAATGAGTTTCCACCTGTCTCAATATGAATGGGACCCGCGCCGCGGCATCCGCGAGGTCGCGGCGGTCGGCATCGTCCTGTTCGTCATTTACCGGCTGATTCGTAGCTGGCTCGGGAAGCGTCGATAGTTGGGGCTCCATCGCGAGTGCTCACATTTCCCACCCAGCCAGGCTCGCAGCAGGGCGCCGCTCCATGTGACCGTTTGTAGCCGCATTCGATTTGCTCGCTAGCTACAGCAACTTAGAGCCCATTTTAGACAATTATCGCAAAGATTCGCTTTGCGGAATTTCATATCCTCTGCGTGCGATGAGATTCGGCCCCCCGGCATCCTCTTTGAAAAGCTTCACAGCATTCGCCCGTTCTGGGCCCGAGACGGGATTCCCGACCCAACCCTAGCCCAAATACCAAATGCGTGTTTTCATCACTGGCGGAGCGGGTTTCATCGGATCGCATCTCGCAGAGTATCATCTGGGCAAGGGCGATCAGGTGGTCGTTCTCGATGATTTGAGCACGGGTAGTGAGGAGAACGTGTCTCCATTTCTCGCGAACCCCCATTTTCGTTTTGAGAAAGGCGACATTCTCACCTGGGGGGGAATGGAAAAGGAGATTCTAAGTGCGGAGCGGATCTATCACATGGCAGCCGTGGTTGGCATGTTTCGTGTGCTGCAGCAGCCGGTAGCCGTGAGCCGCGTCAATGTGTGTGGAACAGAAAGGCTTTTGGAATATGTCGCCGCGGCCAGGCACAAGCCTCAGCTCGTCATTGCCTCGAGTTCCTCGGTATACGGATATTCGGATTCCATCGATCTGAAAGAAGATCGCAATCTCGTCTTTTCTCCGGAGCTAAGCGGCGTCGGTGGCTATGCACTGAGCAAATTCACCAATGAATTTCAGGCCGCCTCCTATCGTAAGGTTCACGGCATTTCGGTCTGCATGCCTCGCCTTTTCAATGCGGTCGGCCCGCGCCAATGTGGCAGCTATGGATTTGTGCTTCCCCGATTCATCAAGCAGGCGGTTTCCGGCGAACCGCTCACCGTTTTCGGCGATGGCACTCAAACCAGATCCTTCTGCGACGTCCGCGACACCATAGTCGCGCTCGATAGCCTGGCCGGTAGTCCGGCCGCGTATGGCGAAGCCATCAATGTGGGCAGCCCGGAAGAGATCGCTATTCTCGATCTCGCAAACTTGGTGATCGCCCGTGCCAACAGCAAATCCCGCATCGCGTTTATCCCATTCGATGAGGGCTATGGCGTGCATTTCCGCCACATCATGCAACGCCATCCATCTCTCGAAAAACTAAGAACTCTTACTGGATTCGAGCATTCCTGGAATCTCACCCAAACCATCGACGACCTCCTGAAAAGAGCACGCACGTAAACCGCGATCACATGAAAATCTCCCTCTCCAAAGCACTCCTTCTTCTTTGCGTCCTCGACCTTGCGGCTGTGCCGCTTCGTGCCGGGACAATGCTCGCGCAGGAACACAAGCCCTTCTCGGAAGCCGAGACTGAGAGCACTTTCAAGCATTGGACGGTCGTCCCGATGTATAGCTACAGCTTCTTCAATAAGGGCCGGCAGGCCTGGCAGGAAGAGGATGTCCAGATGTTCTATAGCATCAATCGCCAGCTCACGATCGGAGGCGAGATCGATATTATGGAACGCCCTCCATCCGGAACGAATATCTACTATTCCGGCCTGGCCTCCTACTATCCCTGGAAATGGCTGGAGGTTCACGGGCGAATCTCCATCTGCCCCAATCCGACATTCGCCGCGAAGCAAATCTACGGTGGCGGCTTCCAGTACCAAGTGATGCCCCGGATAGGTCTTCTCTTCGATTACCTGCAGTCGAATTACATTCAAGGGCCCATCGAGCAACTTACACCCGGCGTCGCCTTCAATTTCACGGACACGACGTACCTGACCCTGCGCTACACCCGAGGCTGGGCCTATAATACCTTGGAGTACAATTATTACTCGGCCGTGCTCAATATTGGCATGCCGTATAAGGGCCGCCTCTCCCTGGCGTTTTCCTACGGTACGGACCCCGACGCCGAAGCTGGCGCAAACAGCGTCATTACACTTCTAAGCCCCGCCTACACCTACGCGATCTTCTACATGCAGCCGGTGTGGAAGGACCTGAAGCTGATTGCTGGTATTCAATACGTCTATCGACTCAATCAGTCCGGAGGGGAGCTGTATCAGCAACTCACTCCGACAGCAGGACTCTCGTGGAGGTTTTAACCGTGAATGTCATTACCCTGGCACTGTATCTCGCCGCGCTCTTCACGATCCTGAGCGCCATACTCGTCATCGTTATACTCGCTTTGCATTTCATAAAGCGACGGGAAGTTCTTCACAGAGAGGCGTTTACTGCCGAAGCGACTCCGATCGTGAAAGGCTACTTCGCCGGGAAAATCTCGCTTGAAGAAACGGTGGATTTTTTGAAGCGGGATCCTTCGGATTCCTTGGGGCTTCTCATTCGCATTTCCGAGGGAGCCACTCCGGAGGAGTCTCCGCGCCTCAAAGCGCTCCTGGCGGCATTCCCTTTCCAGCAAAAGGAGATTGCTGCATTGAAAAGTAAACGCGCTCCCGTCCGGCTGAAAAACGCCCAAATCCTGGGCTATCTACGAGATCCGGCTGCCATTCCTCATCTTCTCACCGCACTGGACGACGAAGTCCTCTCCGTGCGGCTGGCCGCCGCCCAGTCTCTCGCGCTCCTGGGAGATCCAGACACCGTATTCCCTATATTGCTCGCGCTCGATCTACCCGGAGAAGTGCCCCAGCGACGTATAGCCGAAGCCCTTTTCGCATTCGGCCAGACGGCGGCCGAGCCGATGCTGGAGGTACTGAATTCACCGGACACGCCGCATTCGCAACTCACCATTGCAGTCCGCGTATGCGGAATGTTGCAGGTCCGGCAAGCCGCACCCCGGCTCGTCATGTTACTCCAGCATGACGTCATGCCCGTGCGTCTCAACTGTGTGCGTGCATTGAGTTCCATTGGAGATCGATCGACGATTTCTGCCATCTCACAGTTGGCCGATGACCCCGACTGGGAAGTCCGAAATGCCGTGATGCGGGCGATCGGCGCAGCCCAAGCCAGCGAGTATTCCTCGCTTTTGTTGAGAGGACTCGCGGATGCAGCCTGGTGGGTGCGCTACTCGGCGGCACAAGCTCTCTACCAGCTCGGCGCCCCTGGAATCCAGGCATTGAAAGATGCCGCCTCCAATAATCTCGACCGATATGCGCGAGATATCAGCACTCAAATCCTGCAAGAGCACCAGCTGCACGACAACCATTCCCCCACACGCCCATGAATGCCGTTCACATCATTCTTTGGTTCATTCTGATCTATTATTTCGCCCTGCACGGGCTGTACCTGTTCCTCATCCTTCTCGGATCGGTGCAGATGCG
>Ga0207702_10001846_pt1 | contig 20857 bp, 17 predicted proteins | sample KBSCornC62_FD_184302 | JGI IMG/M metagenome (GOLD analysis project Ga0207702, IMG submission 184302) | Corn rhizosphere microbial communities from Kellogg Biological Station, Michigan, USA - KBS Corn C6-2 (SPAdes) (version 2) | ecosystem: Host-associated > Plants > Roots > Rhizosphere > Soil ...
CCTCCTCACCGCCGCCTCCTTGACCGCCACGGTTCCCACTGGAGAGAAATTGGACGTTTTCCAGAACGACCTTCAATTTACTGCGTTTCTGACCGCTTTGTTTGTCTTCCCATTGATCGAGCTTCAGCCGGCCTTCCACCATCGCAGGACTGCCCTTCGTCAGATATTTTGAGACAAGTTCTCCCTGCTTGCCCCACGCCTCGATATCGATGAACGAAGTCTCATCCCGAGTCTGGCCAGACTCGTCTTTAAACTGTCGATTCACCGCGAGCCCAAACTGACAGATTGCAGTGCCCTTCGGCGTAACGCGCAGCTCGGGGTCGCGCGTGAGATTGCCAATCAAGAAAACTTTATTGAGGTAAGCCATGGAAAAAACGGGTCGGTCTCGCGAGGTTTAGGCTGGGCTTAGACTGCCACAAGACAATTTCGTGGAAAACAGCCTCCCCCAACCCGCGTTCGCTGAAATGGAAAAGGTTAACGATGATTTCTGAAGCGATTCTCAATAAATCATATAATTTCAATACCTTTGTCAATTTTTTATTACAGGCCCATTTCACCACAATTTCCCGTCGAAGGCCTAGCGCTTCCCAATAAGCACAAAAAAAGCCCGGCCGTTGCAGCCGGGCTTCGAAGGAAAAGGTGCGGTGAACCTTTAAGCGCTCTGCACGAATGTGCGGTAGACGCTATTGTTCAGACGGAGGCGCTCTTTGAGTTGCGACGGGCCCTCCGCGGGAGCCGCGAAATCGATTTGCACGTAGTTCGCGCCAGTCAGTTTCGGATCGGTCACGCGAGCGAAGTCCTTGCGGCCGCTGTTGTCGACAGACTTGATGTCGCCCTGAACGGCGGCGATGTCTTTCTTCACGCCGTCGATGATCTGCTCGATAGAATCTTCCTTGCCGCGGTTATCGAGGATGAAGGTCGCGCGGTAATTGCGTTTATTTTGGCTCATTGGGATCTCTGCGGTTGATTGAATTCATGGCCAGATCTACGCCCTGAGTGAGCAGTAGTTGAAGGCCGGATACGTAAGTTTCTAAAGTATTTTTAACGATGGTTTGTTGCTCTGGCGTGAATTGACCGAGGACGAAGTCTTTCAAGTCGATTTGCGGCGGGTGGCGTGGTCCGATACCAAGGCGATAGCGAATAAAGCCATCGCCCAGATGTTCGAGGAGGCTGGCCACACCGTTGTGACCGCCGGCGCTGCCAGTGACGGAAAGCTTCACACGCCCGAGATCGATGTTGAAATCATCATAGAGCACGATGATCGACGAGACCGGGACGCGGTAATAATCCGCCAGACGCCGCAAGGAACGTCCGCTTTCGTTCATGAATGTTAATGGTTTCGCGAGGATCAGGCCGTGGCCTGGCTCGCGCTCGCCGCGCGCGATGTCGGCTTCGAACGATCCCTGGTGTTTCCAGGAAAAGTCGAGTTTGCCAGCGAGCGCATCGACGACGACGAAACCCAGATTGTGCCGGGTGCCATCGTACTCCCGGCCCGGATTGCCCAGGCCGGCCACGATTGAAAGGGACATGACTCAAAGAACAATCGCACCGGCTGATTTCCCGAAGGAAATCGGCCAGAGCGGAAACGCTTACTTCTTGGCCGGAGCGGCCGGCTTCGCACCAGCAGCAGGCTTGGCCGCAGCCGCACCCGCGGCAGGAGCTGCTGCTTTTTTGTCGCCAGCAGCCGGAGCCGCTGCGCCGGCAGCGGGAGCCGCTGCACCTGCAGCCGGAGCCGCTGCACCTGCGGCCGGAGCCGCCGCCGCCGCACCTGCAGCCGGAGTAGCCGCCACTTCTTCTGCAACCGGCTCGACACAAGACACCACGGGTTGGTTCTTGTCGTCCAAATACTCCACGCCCGGAATCTTTTTGATTTCACCGACATGAATCGTCTCACCGACCTTGAGGTTGGTTACATCGATTTCGATCAAAGGGGGAAGATCCTTCGGCAAGCAGCGAATACGAAGCTGCTGCGTGGGGGTTTCCAAAACACCGCTCTGCTGCTTCACACCGAAGCACTCGCCCGTAAGGGAGAGCCGCACGCGGATTTCCATCTTCTCGTCCGCCTTCACTTCTTGAAGGTCGACATGCAGAAAACGGTCGGTCAGCGGATCGCGCTGAACTTCTTGCAAAAAGGACAATGCAGCAGAGGAGCCGCCACTGCGCTTGAGCTCGATCAGCGTCGCCGTACCGGCAACCGCTTTGACGAGGCGGGTAAACTCAGGTCCGTCAACCGCGAGGGTCTCCGGCTTCGTGTGCTTCCCGTAAAGAATCGCAGGGATCTGATTCACCTTGCGGAGACGACGAGACGCGCTGCGACCTGTGTTCGCGCGCGCCGTTACATTAAGGCTTAGCTGTTGTTTCATAGATTTCGTTCCCCCTGAGACCCCGACCATCGGGGGCAGGCGTAGTGGAAAAGAGGTCCAGCAAAGCAAGCCCAAGCAGGCATGGCAAACCTAAACCAGCCTGGGAGCTCCCCTGAGTCGCGTAAATCAACTGCGGCTGACCTGCTTCAAACGACGACCTTGGAGTCTCTTCAACAAGACCAAGTTCGGGATCAAGGCGACCGCCGCCTGTACCGCGCCTAACCATGGCATCAAATAATAGAAGCGAAAGAGCGGGTGCATCTGCAATGCGTGAAACGCCGCCGGATCATTCGCGTGCTCAGCCAAAGCCCGAGCACCTTCGGCAAACTGGCTAGCCCACGCCACCCCGCCCGCCGCGAAATGCGACGCAATGGCGACCGCTCCAATTGCGTCATTACCAAAGGCAAACGCACCAGCCGACCACCACCCGATCGCGATCGCCGAGAAGCTCAACCAGCCTGTCCCTATCGCTGCAAACGTAAACAAACCAAGTCCACACGCACCCAACGCAATCGGCGCAATTGCCAGTTGCCCCACGGCCAGGAACCCGCCCTCAGCGATCTGGCCAACCGCGATCCAAGCCCGCGTCGGCGCACCATCGGCCAGGTTCACCGCAATCCACGGCAGCCCCAAAAATCGGCCCGGACTCACATAACGGTATCGCCCGGCCGATTGAGCTTCTTCAACCCGGATTTGCGTCTGCCGCTGTGTCGTCGTGTGAACAAAAGCAAATAGGGCCAAGGCCCACGTTGCGACAAAACCCATGCCCGTGATCGCCAACTCGGGCACCGACGGGTTGCCCAACCAAGGCCAGAGGAAAAAAATCCCAGGCAACCCCAAACACAAAATCGCCAATAAAAACCAAAGCCCACGACCTCGCCCGCGCACATAGTCGAGTTCGCGCGTTGAATCGCTCAGTTCCTCCGAAACCTTGTTTCCCAAAATCAGGCCCATCGCGCCCAAAAACCCGGCCAATGCCGATGCCCCCAACAGCGTGAGCGACACCGCCTTCGCCGCGCCCCCGCTTTTGGCCAACGCGGAGCCTGTCCCCAACTTGGAGCCTGTCCCCATTGCGGAGCCTGTCCCCAGCGCAGCGCCGCCTGCAGCCGCCGCGATCGGCATCACGGGCAAGGCCGACATCACGCTGGCCGTGAAGGCCACCGCTGGCACCGTTCGGGTCAGGGTCGAACCGAGCAGGCTGAGAACCTGGTCCTGCAACGCCTTACGCCCGCGCGACAGGCGCTGACGGACGGTCTCTTCAGTCACATCGAGCAAAACCGCGACGTGCTCGATCGATTCATGTTGGCGATAATAAAGCACCAAGGTCTCACGATACAGCTCCGGCACGGATTCCAATGCCCGCCACGTCAGCGCCTCATCATCCGCCCGAGACACGGCTTCATCCGGTCGGGGCTCTTCAGAAACCGGCTGCGACGCTCCATCGAGCAGGTCAAATGACTCGGTCGCGCGCCGAAGCTCACGCCGACTGCTGTTGTGCGCGAGATTACGGGCGATCCCACAAAGCCACGCCTTCAACTTCGCCGGCTCGCGCAATGTCCCCAGCCTCGTCCATGCCGCGACCAGCGTTTCCTGCGCAACGTCTTCACTTTGCGACACATTTCCGCCCGCACTGTACGCCACAGAGCAGAGCAGAACTTGATAGCGACGCACGATTTCTCGAAAGGCATCGCGATTCCCCTCAACGCTCTGGGCGACAAGGGTTTCATCTGTCATTTCATCAGTAATTTTCATGAGTGGTTAACTCATCTGTGGCACCACCGAGCCAATGTGTGACAAAGCACGTGCTGTTTCTGAGTGGTTTTAGCACCGGAGCAATTTCGCTTTGCGCATTTTGGCCGTCTGGCGTTAATTAAACCTTCCATGTCCGCCGATCTCGCCACGCTGGTTACTTCAATCGCTCAACGCGCCCGCGCCGCCTCACTCGTCCTGGCGACGGCTCCGACCGAGCAGAAGAACCGCGCGCTTCGGAAGCTGGCCGAGCTTATCCCCGCCGCAGAAGCCAAGTTGATGGCCGCAAACCTGCAGGATCTCTCCGCCGCGCGCGAAAACAATCTGCCGCCGGCTCAGGTTGATCGGTTAACGCTGAACACAAAGCGTCTGCTCCAACTCGCGGAATCCGTCCGCCAAGTCGCCGAGCTCCCGGATCCCGTCGGCCAACAGCTCGAGGAAACAACCCGGCCGAACGGCCTCCATATCCGCAAAGTGCGCGTGCCCATCGGCGTGATCGGCATCATCTACGAAGCGCGCCCGAACGTCACGATCGACTGCGCTATCCTCTGCCTGAAAAGTGGTAACGCCTCGATTCTGCGCGGCGGCAAAGAAATTTTCCACACCAACACCGCCTTCGCCGAGTTGCTGGCCGAAGCTCTCGTGTTTGCGCAACTGCCCGCGGATGCAGTTCAACTGATTCCGACGACCGATCGCGCCGCCCTGACCACGCTCCTAAAGCTCGATACGCTGATTCACTGCATCATTCCCCGGGGCGGTGAGAGTTTGATCCGCTTCGTGGCAGAAAATTCCACGATCCCGGTGATCAAACATTATCAAGGCGTCTGCTTCGTTTACCTCGACCGCGCCGCGGATTCCGCCATCGCCGAAGCCGTCACGGTCAACGCGAAAACGTCGCGCGTTTCCGTCTGCAACGCCGCGGAACAACTGCTCGTCCATCGCGACGTCGCCGCGACTTTACTCCCGCTCGTCGCCCGCGCGCTGCGCGCGAAAAATGTCGAGCTTCGCTGCGATGCCGCCAGCGCCGAAATCCTCGCAAAAGAAAATATCCCTCATCGCGCCGCGATCGAGGCCGATTACCGCGCCGAGTTTCTCGACTATGTCATTGCGATCCGAATCGTCGATTCAGTCGACCAGGCGATCGCTACGATCAATCGCGACGGCTCTGCTCACAGCGACGCCATTATCACCAAAGACGAGGCGTCTGCCCGACGCTTTTTCGCCGGAGTGGACAGCGCAACCGTTTTTTGGAATGCCTCGACGCGCTTCAACGACGGCTTTGAATTCGGCTTCGGCGCCGAAATCGGGATCAGCACGGATCGCCTCCACGCCCGCGGTCCAATGGGGCTCCCCGAACTCTGCAGTTATAAATACCTCATCGAGGGCAACGGCCAGGTCCGAGTCTGATTGTCCTACGAGGAACGCACTCGGCTGCGTTGGGATTTAATAGCCGAAAAAACTTTGCCTTAAAACTTGCGCCGAGATTTGGTGTCGAACCTCCCCATGCGCGCGCTTTCCGCACTCGTTTTTTCCACCGTTATTTTCGCTGGAGCGTCACTCCGAGCGCAAACGGCCTCCACAAACGAAACGCCATCGAACCCCAGCCCGGTCGGTCCATCTGCAACCACTCCGGTTGCTCCTCCGGCTGCGCCGAGCGCACCGGCCTCCTCCGCTTCTAACGAGACTAGTTCCACCGTGGCTCATCGCTCGAGCGTTCCGGGTCTCGGCGGTTTCAGCTTCGAGCCCTCTGCCGCGGAGAAAAAACGTGCCACCGAGCAAGCCAAGGCCGAACAGGAGGCCGAAGAAGAAAAGCCGCGCAATGCCATCGTTCGCCTGCCCACTTACGAGATCCAAGGTGACCGCCCTGCCGTCTTCACAAAAAGCCAGCTCGACACGAAGAAGGGGTTAGGCGCGGACGCGGTTAAAAAGTACCTGAGTTCCACGCAGCAGGCACTGAATTTCGTTCACCTGCCCTCTTGGCTCGGCGGGGTGTCGAACGAAGAACTTGGCATCGAAATGTACCACGAGCAGCTCCGTTTGGACACGCGCAGCGATCTTTTGCATCAAGCGTCGCAACTTCAGTCCGCCGGAGATCTGGATTCGGCCAACGAGCTGCGCGAGCAATCTCAGGACCTCTATCTGCGGCCGCACGACCCGGCCCAACCGGGCCTCATGCGTTCGAGCACGGACTCGGCCATCCCGAGTTCGAACTTGAACCGTTGATTGTGACTCACCGCCACGGTCAGGAGCAGCGACGCGACTCATCTCTTCGCGTTAGGCAGCGAGTCGCTTCAAATCGTCCTCGCCTGCTCCGCGGTCCGAAAAGCCAACGCCATGATTGTGAGCGCGGGGTTGAAACCGCCGTTGGTGACGTGGACCGAACCGTCCGCAACGAAAAGATTCTCGTGGCCATGGACCCGTCCGGTCCGATCGGTCACCGAGTTCTTCGGATCGTCGCCCATGCGGCAGGTCCCCGCTTGATGCTGCCCCGCGCTCAGCTTCAATTCAGGCGGCCAGCTCCAAATTTTCTCCGCTCCCGCCGCTTTTAACCAAGCCTCGGCCTTGCCGCGCATGAACTGCGCCGTCCGCAAAGTCTCCGGATGGGTCGTGCCGGATAAGCGGGCCACGGGCAAACCGAAGCGGTCCTTCACTCGGAAATCTAACGTCACTCGTGAGTCAGGACTCGGAATTTCCTGCACCGGCCCTTGCACGTGCGCCGTCCGGCGATACGCGTCACGGACATACTTCTTATTCGCCAAACCCCATCGCGGCACATCAGGAGGCAATGCCGACCGCCAAAAAATAATCGGCAATTTCACGAACTCGTTGGCCAACATCGCGCCGCCAATCACGCCGGGATTCCCGTGATTGAATTGCGTGGTCGCGATATTCACACCGGGTCCAATGCCGTCGAGCAGAACGCCTTTCGGCATCAACCCTAACGCGCCGGGATAATAGTGTCCCTGCAGATGCCGGCCCACGTGGCCACTCGTATTACCCAAACCATCCGGATGCGCAGTCGATTTTGACAACAACATCAGTCGCGCCGTTTCGATCGCCCCCGCAGCCAGGACCACGCTCCGGCTGCGCACGGTGACCTCCTCGGGCGATCGCGTGTCCTGCTCTCGCAAATACGTCACACCGATGACGCGTCCGCGCTCATCCGTGTCAACGCGACTGACCTGCGCGCGGGTCACCAGCGTGCAACGCCCCGTGGCCAGCGCGCGTGGGAGCATCGTGTTGTGCGATCCGTTTTTCGCATCGGTTGGACAAGAAAATCCGATGCACTCCCCGCACTGGATGCACGCCGCGCGCCCAAGATAGGGACGCGAATTGAGAGCGAGTGGCGGTGTGAAGGTCGACCAACCCAGCCGCGCCGCACCTGCGCGCAACCAAATCGAAGACGGCGAATCTGGCACGGCCGGCATGGGAAAGGGACGCTGCCGCGGCGCGCCATGACGCTCGGGCGCATGCTCGCCGCAGACTCCAATCTCGTATTCAGCCCGTTCATACCACGGCGCGAGTTCGCCGTAGTCGATGGGCCAATCCGCGAGCGAGCTGCCCGTCGGCACCCCATAACGGGAAGCCATCGCAAAATCCTGCGGCAAAAAGCGCCAGGCTTGCATGCCCCAGACGCGAGCGCCGCCACCGACGGTCATCGCATTGTTCTGGTACAAACCATCGTTCGGCGCCACTTCGAGTTCGTAACCGTCGGGAAAGACATACGTGCGCGGGTTTCCTTCGAGTTCAGGGCCCGTGTTATGGCCGTAGAGCGACAACCGATGGTTGCGGAGATGGTCGCGCGCAATCTGGTCGTTGGCCAAATCACGGCCCCGTTCCAAAACCAAAACGCGCTGCCCGGCCTCCGCCAACACACCGGCTGCGATTCCGCCACCAAGCCCTGCCCCGACCACGATTACGTCGAAATCATTCATTGCGGAGAAGGCGTTTCCCCGGCTGATCTGTTGGTCCAATCGTCCGTCCTTCGACCCGGGATGCGCGGATCATAACCCAGCATGCGCCACGAAACCGCACCGCGATTCCCTCCCTGCGCCGGGTCCGCATAAAACCCCTCGGCCGCCAGATTCAAAAGTTGCTCGAAAAAATCGGACGTAAGCCGCGGGGACTCGGCGCGCAACTCGCCGCGCTCCATCCGCGCGAGCCAGTGATCTTGTGCTTCCGTCGAAAGATCGGCAAAGGCGGCGCCAGCTCGATTCGGGTTTTCGCGAGTCACGAGTTGATCGAATGCCTGCAAACCCTCGCGAAAGAGAGCGAGCTCCGACGCGCGTTCCCGCCGAAACAGTTGCTCAATATACTCGATTCCACCCACCTCGACCGCGCCGGCCAAATCATCCGCCGGAATCAAGCGATCGAGCACGGCGGAAAGCGTCGCGCGTTCCGCCAGCGAAAACAACGGAACGCGTTCAGCCATGACTCATCAGCGACGTTAAGCGGCTAGTTGAAGCGGCAGAGCGCGGTGATCGCCGCGGCCGAGCCGTCGCGCAACCAGCCATCGAGCTGGGCCTGATCTTTCAACTGTTGACCGCGCACGCGCGGCACGGCGAAGAAGCGCGTGTTCAAATCGTGCAACGTCGTCATATCGCCCCAGAGCTTTTCAAATTGAGCAACCGGCATGATGTCTTCTTGGCCGTTACCCCAGCGTTTCTTCACATCTTTCAGGGTGACGTACGTCGGCATTTTCGCCGCGAGCGCGCGGACGCCTGCGGTCACGCGTTCGAGGTCGTTGATCGTTGTGCGATCGACGCCAAAGAGGCGAAGGAGCGTGTCGATTTCGATCCAGTTCGTTGCGCTGTTGTAGAACGTGAGTTTGAACTCGTCCTCCTCGTGCGCGAGCGCGAGGCCTTCGACCAGACGCAATTGGCCATTGACTCGGGCGAGGCCGCCGCCGCGGTCTTCCAGACGCCGGCGAATCACTTCTACGCTCAAGGCCGAGCCTTGCTGTAAGTGTTTCCCGAATACGACGGGATCGAGGTTGGCGCCGAGGGTATCGATGTTGTGCAACAGCAGGTGCTCCAGCTCGGGCTGTTCCGCGAGCAGGTTCGCGAGAGTCCCATTGAGGAGCAGATTAGCCAACTCGTACCAGTGTCCGACCGGGTGCAGGCATTGCATCGGCACGTTGTCAGTGTAGTCGGAGGCTTCGCCGGTCTGGGTCGCCCATTCGATCAGCGCCTTGTGCAAACTCAGCCGAACTTTTTCCTTTTGCGGATCAAGCTGCTGATGCGGCATTTCCTCGTAAGCGAAACGGAGATCGCGCGCCATCGGCACCATGCGCAGGCCGATCGAACGCCCCGGTGAAAGCACGACCCGGCCGGGGTAACCATAATTTGCTTCCGCCCGCAACGCGTCCGCAATTGCTCCGTGAGTCAAATTGCTCGTGGTGAAAATGTGCGTCACGGGTCGCCCGACAAGTTCGCTCGTCGCGCGACTTTTCGCCAAATGGGTCTCGATGAAGCTGCGATGGCGGCCGCCCAGTTTGGAAAACGGATGAAGCGCTTTCACCGTGCCCGCCCCTTGGGTCCACCGGCTCCCCGCGCCGGCGGCGAGCGTCACGACGGCGATCCGGCCTTCGCGTAGTGCTTTTAGCCCTACGCGCTGCGCTTCGGCATCGGCGCCATAAATCGAAACGACATCGCCATCGCGCACATCCTCGACCTCGGCGGTGGCCGGCAGTCGATTTTGCGCCAGGCCAATGTGCCCCGCGCGGAGGTCCTGGCGAATGCGCTCGTGCTGGACCGGATCAAAACCGTTCTCCGCCAAAACGTCGCGCAGCGAAGTCGCTCCGCTGCCTTTGCGTTCGCTCTGAGCGGGGAAAATTCGCTGCATGAGCGGAGCCAGCAGGGACGTTTTTCCCGAAGAATAAAGGCTCGTCGCCGAAAAGCGGTCCATCTCGCGACGCACTTCCGGACGCAACGTCCGCGGATCCTGACGCAGCCAACGCGGAACTTGGAAGAGATAATACTCCGGCGAAAACATCGCCTTCTCACCGGTCAGCAAGGTCGCAAACGAACCCGCTTCGTTGATTTCAAAATCGTACACCACCGGGTCCATCGCAAACGGCAGCGCTGACTCCAAGGCGCGCTTGGTCCGCACCATAATCTCCAGCAGTTTCTCGCGCGACCGCGCTTTCGTCTTCGGATCGACAAAGAAACCCATGCCGCCGCCGGACATGCCGCCGAGCATGACGAAACCGCGGAAATCGTCGCCCAGCGCCTCGCGGGCTTCACGAATCAGACGCTCTGTGTAAGCATTGCTGGCCCAGGGGATGATCGCTTGCAGCGGGCCAAAGAAATTGCTGGTCGTCAGGTCGGCCACCGCTTGGACGTCGCCCGCCTTCAACGCCGCCACGATCGAGCGCAAGATTTCCTGCGCCTCCAGGCGCGCGAGCCATTCGCGCTCCAGTTTGAGCAAGTATTTCTCGGTCACCATTTCGAGGATGGGTCCGACATTCTGCGACATGCCGCCATGCACGAGGACGAGGCTGTCTTGCAATTCCTTGCGGGTCTTATCCGAAATGGCCTCGCGCGAAAGAATCGTGTGTTGAGGCAGCAAACGTCCCCGACTCGTGCCGTATTCAGTATCTCCCGACACGGCGGAAACACCTTCGATCAACTTGATTCCCGGCCAGACGCCGCCCGAATCCTGCCAGCCACCGCCCGAGCCGCCGAGCCATTCGCCCAAAATCGCGCGACTCAAAATCGTCCGACGCTCACCTTCGTTCAGCGCGCCAGTGAGCGATTCCGTTTGCCCCGTCGCGCGCATGCAGAGCGAGATCAAGCACCCGAGCAAGTTGGTCGACACCGCCAGGCGCGAGCCCTTCGGGATATCGCGAACTTGGCTGGCGATTTCGAGGCCTCGGCCCGGTCCGCACAAACGCGTGAGCAAAGCGGAAAGTTCAACGCCAGAGCCTTCGAGGCCGGAGGGAATGAGCCCCGACGCGATCACCGCGGCTTTGAGCAAACCCAAATAATCTTTCGCGAAATCGAAAACCTCATCGAGCGCGGCGATGTCGACGGTGGTGCCGAGATCGACACTGGTCAGACGCAGCACCGGCTGATCGATCACGCGCAGAAACGCACAGACCGGCGGTTGTACTTTTTGGTCGCGGCCATGGACGCCGAGATTAACCGAGATATTAAGCACCTTCGCGCCCTCGGGATAGTCCATGCCGAGGAAGAAAATATCGCTCCACGCCGCGTGGCTCAGATCCATGCGCACGGCCGTTTCTTCGAAAAGCACCGGAGCCGGATCTTCCGGCTGAACGCGTTCGAGCAGTTCGCGGCGCAACTTCAGCGGATAATCGAGAGGATGCCCCATGCGGAACGTCCACTGATTGCCGCGAACCGTGCGCACGGTTTTTTGGACCTGTTGAGCCAACGTTTTGAAAGCGAGCCCGTGATAGGCTGAAGCGAGAGCGCTGCTTAACGCGTCCGATGAGCCATGTGTGCGTTGGTGTTGAAGAAAGACCCCGATCGCCTCCTCGTAACGGCGAGCCAAGCCGTGTTGGTGGCCGGCAAACGGGATCGTTCCACTCGTATCGGCCGGATAATGAGGCGGCAGGAAATAGCGATGCAGCGCTTCGAGGAAGAAGATGCTGCGCACACGATGGTAAAAATTGGTCGCGCTCCGCCGATAGGCTTCGAGCTCTTCGGCCATCTTTTCCAACTCAGGGCGGGAAGCGGCGCGGCAGCGGGCTTCAAAATAAACGCCGTCAGGAGCGGCGCCTTCGACCAAGGCAAGCAACGTTGCGTCCACGGTGTGTATTCAGTTAACGGCGACCGCCACGGCTCGCGTGGAGGGCCAATTCTTCCGCCAAGAGGGCGAGCATTTCTTCGCGAGCCGAGCCGTTCAGGCCCAGTGCGATTTGCGCGCGAAGCACACCAAACGGCGCCTCCAAATCCGCGCGGCGACCGCTCAATTCCGTTGCGAGATACTTTTCGCGACTCGCGAGGCGGGCCAAGGCCGAGCTGAGCCCAATCTTGCCGCCGGAACGGGCTCCCTCTTCGGTCAGCAGATCGAAAACCGCTGGAGTCAAAGCGTGCATACCGAAGAAACAAAGGTAGTGACCATTGCGCAAACCGGGAACGACGCACTGTTGCTCTGCCACGGTCGGCGTGGGTTTCTCGATCACGTTGTCGATTTGATAAAGGCCTTTGCGCCCCGGCAGCAACGTACCGGCGACGGTGCCGTAAAACCGGAGTTGGCCTTCATGTGTCGCCTGCACCGCCGACACGGCGCAAGCTTCAGTTTCCGCGATGTCGAGCAATTGGCGCGTGCAGCTTTTCTCGGAGCCGCTCACATAAAGATGGTCGCTGACTTGGAGCAAAAACGGCGCTCCGCCGACGAACGCGCGTCCGCGCAGCACCGCATCGCCATAGCCATCGGGCGCGGTTTGCTCGATGAATGTAAGCGAACTCGAAAATGGGGCCAAAACAGTTTCGTACGCTCCGCGATCCTGCGGGGAAACAACGATGCCCACTTTTTCGAGACCGGATGCCAAAAGCTCCTCGAGAATAATGGCGATGGCGGGTTTCGATTCGCCATGGCGATCCGTGAGCGTTTGCAACGGCAAGCGGCGCTGGTTGGGACCGGCAGCAGTGATCAGTGCTTTTTTGATGGGAGCGGGCATGGGAAGAGCTGAACGCGGAGTGAAAGGCTGAATTTGAAAATCGAAAAGTGGAAAACGGCGAGGGTTGAGCCCGTATCCGCTCAGATCAGTGGCGAAAACAGGTCAAACTCACAAAACGGTGCGAGGACGAGCGGTGCCTAGACTGAAAAAGAGCCCCTCGGTGCCACAACATCAAAAGCCAATCGAGAAATTCAGCTTCAGCCTTCTCGCCTCGCCACTTTTTCTCGGCTTCTCTGTCCTTCAGCCTTCAGTTCTTCGGTCTTTCAGCCTTTTCTACCAACATGTCCGCACATTCGCGCACCGATCTTGCTGATGCTTTGATCAAACGCCTCACCTGGGATGACCTCGATCTGGCCTACTTGCGCCGGCTGGTCGAAATCGCACGCGAGGAAGATCTGGCTGGACTTGGGCTGCGAGAACGCCCGACGAAAATCGGCGATCAATCGACGCAGAGTCTCGCTCAAACACCTCGGCAAAGCTCGGCCTTGCTCGTGGCGCGAGAGCCCATGGTGGCGTGCGGTTTGCCTCTGATTTCTTTGATCCTTTCGGTTTACGGGACAAACGCCGGCGTGCAATTGCGTTCGAAAGACGGCCAGCAATTCGAAGCGGGTGACGTTTTGGCAACGTTGAGCGGCGACCCGCGCCAGCTCCTGGCGGCCGAGCGGATCATCCTCAATTTTCTCCAACACCTTTCCGGCATCGCGACGCAAACGCGCAAGTACGTCGACGCGCTCGGCAAGTCGCGTACTCGGTTGCTGGATATACGCAAGACGACTCCCGGCTACCGCATGCTGGAAAAATATGCCGTGGCGTGTGGTGGCGGCTGGAATCACCGGCTCGGACTTTTCGATCGCGTGATGTTGAAGGACAACCATCTCGCCTTGCTCGGCTTGAAACCAGAAGGCGGCGCGACGGGCTCTTCGAGCGCGCTCGCTGCGGCGATTCATCGGGCGAAACAGGCGGCGCCGGATTTGCCGGTGGAAGTTGAAGTCGATTCGCTCGCGCAAATCCCTGCGGTCCTCGCGGCTGAGCCGGATGTGATCTTGTTGGACAACTTCAGCGTCCCGGCGCTGCGCAAAGCGATCGAGTTGATTGGAGGTCGCGCGTTCACCGAGGCTAGCGGCGGAATCACGATCAAATCGCTACCGCGGCTCGCGGATCTCGGTCTCGATTTCGCGTCGACCGGCGCACTCGTTCACCAAAGCGTGTGGGTCGATATCGGGCTCGATTGGCGCGCATGAGTGCACCAAGTCCTGAAATCATTATTCTTCGGCGCTTGCTTGAAGAAGAAACCGGTTATGTCTCCGGGAGCGATCTGGCCAAGGAGCTTTCAGTGAGCCGCGTCGCCGTGTGGCAACACATGGAAAAACTTCGCGCCCACGGTTTCGATTTCGAAGCGATTCGCGCGCGGGGCTATCGATTGATTGGTCGGCCGGCGACGATTTACGGGCCGTTGATCGAAGCCCATCTGCAGGCGCGGCAGCTCCAGTTTGGACTCGAATGCTTCGAAGAGATCGACAGCACGAATGACGAGGCCATGCGTCAGCTCGCAACCGGACGAGCTACGCCCTTTGTCGTGTTAGCAAAAAAGCAAACCCGTGGGCGGGGCCGTTTTGGACGCGTATGGCAGAGCGAGGCGGTGGAGAATCTCTACGCGAGTTTTGCGTTTCGTCCCCAAGTGGAGCCGGCCCGCATGCAAACCTTCACGCTCTGGATGGGCGTGAACGTGTGCGAGCTAGTCGCGAATTTCACTCGGCTCGCACCGGGATTGAAGTGGCCAAACGATATTGTTTTCAACGGGCAGAAAGCGGGCGGGATGCTCACGGAAGCTCGGATGGACGCGGACCAGATTCGCGACCTGATTTTTGGACTTGGGCTCAACATCAACTACGCGCCGGACAATCTGGGTGAAGTGAATCGCCAAGCCACCTCGCTCGCCGCTCAGATGCACTCGTCGCTCGACATCAACCGTTTCGCCGCAGCGATGATCGGCCGCGTGCTCGACGCGTACGACCAGTTCGTTTCCGGCGAGTACCGCACGACCTTCGCCGAGCGTTGGAACGCGCATGACATTTTGCGCGGGAAACCCATTTCGTTACTCAAAGGAGCCGACGTGATTCGCGGCACCGCCGCCGGCCTCGACGACGAAGGTTCGCTCATCGTCCGCACCGATCACGGTCGCACCGAACGCTTCCGCGCGGGCGAGGTGACGATCGAGAAAAAGTAAGCGCGATAGTCTTAAGCCAAACGCGTCCGATTTGGAGTGCGGCGACTTGTCGCCGCCTTCAAAGGCGAAATTCATTTCGCCTTCGGTAACGCAAAAATCCGAGTGCCGTGAAGTCGAATAAATTGACAGGTCAATGACAGCGAAGAAGCGCCGCACCGCATCTCCAGACGCCATTAAAAATCGATTTGAAGGAAGTTTCAGTCGCTCAAGGAGCCTTCCGATTCAGCAACCTCTCCGTCAACTGCCTCTGAAACTCCGCTTTATTTTTCCAACTCAACGCGACCCGCGCTTTCACGCCCTCCTTCGCACGAGTCGTGAAACCCTCATCCGTGATTTTAAACGTCACCGTTTCCACATTCACGAGTGACTCGGACGTTGCGAGGTATACGGCCACCGTGTCGAACAGGGTCGTGGAACGTTGCGTGAAAAAGTCGCAATCCATCCAAGTGACTCGCGGCGCGAACACACAGTAACTCTCGATCACAGAACGCAGCAGCGGATCGTCGACGGATTTCCAGATGGATGCGTACTCAGGACCGCTCAGCACGACCGAGCCACAGGTGTCTAAAGGTGTGAGCAACACATCTTGCCAAGGCGCGGAAAGCACCGCACGCAGCCCGGCTGGATCTACCTTCACGTTCGACTCCGCCGACGCGGGGGCGCCGCCACTGTAGCCCACATCAAAGCTGCCATCCATCCCGATCAGCCGGCACTTGCTAGCGATACGAGGCTCGCGTCGAAGCGCTTCGGCGAGATTGGGGACAGGCCCTATGGCGATGATCGTTACCGGCTCGTTCGACTTCATCACCAGATCGATCAGCGCACCGACACCGTCGTCGAAAACTTTTCCGGGATACTTCGCCAGATCGTAGTGCCGCACCCACGGCTCGAGATTCCTATCGGTGTTAAGAAGCTCGCCTTTCACTTTCACGCCAACACCCACGGCCACGTCTGTACGCCCCGCGGCCTGCAGCTCCTTCGCCACGACTTTCGCGCGGTATTGCGTATCGCCCGTGTCCGTCACGACCAATTTCAGATCCAACTCCGGCGAACGCAGTAGATAAGCCAGAGCCCACGTGTCATCAATATCGGTGCCGATATCGGTATCGAGAATGACCGGCTTGTGGGTCGCTATTGCTGGCATCGGAGCACCAACGAGAGAACAAAAGAGAAAAACAAAGAAGGTCGGCTGCGAAAACATTTTCATACGGAGATGGGGCAAATTTTCTGTGGCCAGACGGGTCAGGTTATCAAAAGCGTATTAACGTCACAACTTCCCCCCATCACCCGCTCGCTGCATAATTCAACTTCCACGCCACCGCCAAGCCTCGCAGCGTGATGTCGGGGACCGTTTGAAACGGCGTCTGTAGTGTCTTGCGGAGCAGCTCCGCTGTGCCCCCTGTCGCGAGCACGCGCGGGTTGATTTCGCCGCGGCCGGTTAGCTCGACAACGACGGCGTTGAGCAGGGCTTGGATCATCCCGCCGAATCCGATCACGGTGCCGATTCGCATTGCCTCGACCGTGGACTGGCCGATCGCACGAGAAACGTCCAACTCTCCTTCGAGTTTTGGCAGCAACGCGGTTTGCTCATGCAGGTACTTCCGCATCACTTCGACGCCCGGCGCGATGATGCCGCCTTCATAACCGTTCTGCTGAGTCACGATGTCGAACGTCACCGCAGTTCCCATATCGATAACGATGGCCGGCACACCGAAAAACGCTTTAGCGCCGGCCGCATTCGCCAGACGATCTTGGCCAATCTCATTCGGCTTCGGATATCCAATTTCGACTCCGAGTTTTTTCTCGTACGTCAATTGAAACGGGGCCGAGGCGAAGGAAAATTTCGCCAAGACGCGGGCCAGTTTTTCCGTCGCCGACGGCACCACCGAACAAAACGCGACACCGCGGAGTTCCGGAAATTCCCTTAACGCCCGAGCGATTTCAGGCGCCAGACCGCGCGCCGGATCTTCGATCTCGATCGTGATGACCTGCCGCATGAAGCGAGCACCGTCGTCTCCCACGACTCCAAAATGGGTATGCGTATTTCCGATATCAATACAGAGAAGCATGTGAAAGGAAAAGGGCTGAAGGCTGAAAGACTGAAGGCTGAAGGGGTCGGAATTGGATGACGATGCGATTTCTTCGCCGGGCCGGTACGGTCGCGATTAACTTCCACAGTGGAAGGAGAAGGCTGAAGGCCGAAGGGCTGGGGCTGAAGGGGGGCTAAAGGTGACGACGCGATTCTTTGTTCGGCCCGCGGTACGGCCGCATCAACGGCGCTCAACTTTAAAGACCGGGGCGAATTAGCGAAACAAGACGATGAAGTTCTTCCCGTACGCGATATGCTCGCTCCCGCTCAGCCTTCAGCCCTCTGCCTTAAAAATCACTCGTGGGGACAGGCCAAACGGTGGACGAAGGCAAAAGCGTGCGCGTAGGGACCGCGCATGGGGACAGGCTGAAAAGGACGGTGGTAGGAAAAGGCTGAAGGACCGGAGCCTGAGACGGTCGGACTAAGGCGAATCCACGGACCGCGCATGGGGACAGGCTGAAAAGAACTCACCCGTGGGGACAGGCTAAACGGGGGCGGAAGGAAAGAACTTGCGCGTAGGGACCGCGCATGGGGACAGGCTGAAAAGGACGGTGGCAGGAAAAGGCTGAAGGACCGAAGGCTGAGGCGGCCGGACTAAGGCGAATCCACGATTTTCTTGGCGCGGGGTACGCGCGCTTCGATGGCGCTCCTCTACTCTTAGGGGCTAACGAACGCTGAAAACAGCGTGCCCTTCGGGGAGCCAATTACCCCCGCTGCGGTTGCGATTTTATTCGGTCAAACTTCGGCCTCCAGTCCTTCAGCCTTCAGTCCTTCAGCCTTCAGTCCTTCGTCTCACAGCCTTCAGCTTTTGCCTTGCGAAATGCGCTTTTCATCTCGGGGAAAACGTATGGACTCAGCGCAGTCACCCTACATGTCCGATCCTTCACTCGCCATCGAAGTCGAAAACTTGGTCAAGACCTACGCCGGCGTCTCCGCCGTCAACCAAGTCAGCTTCACTGTGCGGAAAGGCGAAATCCTCGGTTTCCTCGGCCCCAATGGCGCCGGGAAAAGCACGACGATGCGCATCCTGACCGGCTTTCTGCCCGCAACCTCTGGCATCGTCCGTCTCTGTGGCATCCCCGTCGCGACTCAAGCGGAACAAGTCAAAAGGCTGATTGGCTACATGCCCGAGAACAACCCGCTGCCCGATGACATGCGGGTTTCGGAGTACCTCTACTACCGCGGGCGGCTCAAAGAAATCCCTCGTCGCAAACTCAAAACGCGGATCGATGAGGTGCTCGACCTCTGCGATCTGAAACGCGTCCGCCACCGCGTCATCGGTAAACTTTCAAAAGGCTTTCGCCAACGCGTGGGCATCGCCGAAGCCATCATCGCCGAACCGCCGATCATCATCATGGACGAGCCAACGATTGGTCTCGATCCGCATCAAATTCTGATCGTCCGCGATCTCATCGGCAGCCTCCGCGGCCGCATGACGGTGATTATTTCGAGTCATATCTTGCCCGAAATCGAAGTGACCTGCGATCGCGTGCTCATCATCAACCAAGGTCGCGTTGTCGCCACTGGCACTCCGAACGAACTTCGCCGCGAAATTCTCGGACACTCCCTTTACCGTCTCGATCTCGCGGGCGAGATGAGCGCGCTGCTTCCGTTATTACACAGCGTCGAACCGACGTTGAAAATCGACGAACAGAGCGCGCCCGATAGCGAAGGGTTCACCACCCTTCGACTCACGACCGAGCGCGACGACCCGCTCGGCGAACTCCTCCTCAAAGCGCTCTACGCCGATGGGCGGTTCCGCCTCCGCGGGCTCTCCCAAGTGCATCCCACGTTGGAAGACGTTTTCCTCGCCGCGACCAAGCGCACGTGGGAGATCGTGGACCGCCCGAACGAGACCACCGCCGCCTAACCTCTCTCATGCGCCACTTTTTCACGATTTTGAGCCACGAAATCCGCATGCTGCTGGTCAGCCCGAGCACGTATGTGGCGAGTGTTTCGTTTCTGGCCGTCATGGGCCTGCTCTTCACCATTTTGCTGGAGCAATTCAGCCAACAGCCTCAAGAGGTCTCGCCTGCGACGTTCTTCTTCGCGCTCTTTTGGATCCCCGTCGTGATCACGGTGCCGTTTCTCACGATGAAAAGTATTTCCGAGGAGCGCCGTCTGGGCACGTTGGAAACGCTGCTCACCACCTCAGTGACCACGACCGAAGTGGTGGTCGGTAAATTCGCCGCCGCCTACCTCCTTTATCTTTCGCTTTGGGCCTCGACCGGCGGTTTCTTCTGGATTCTGCGGCGCTTCGCGCAAGACGCACGTTTCTTCGATCCAGGTCCGCTTTTCGGCGGTTATTTGTTCATCGCTGTTTCCGGGGCGTTTTTCGTCGCGATCGGCATTTTCACAAGTTCGCTCAGCCGAAATCAAGCGGTCGCTGCGATTCTGAGCGGCGGTGGTTTACTCGGCCTGATCTTCGGCACGCACTTTTTCGAGCAGATGGAGTTTATGAACAACAAAGCATTTCATCCGCTCAAGGTCGCGATCAACTACATGGACATTTTCCGTCATCTCGGCGACTTCACTCAGGGTATCGTGGATACGCGGCAAATTCTTTTCTATTTCAGCGGCTGCGTCCTCGCGCTGATGTTCAGCATCCTCGGCGTCGAAGCGAAGCTTCTTCATAGTTGATCATGCACCTTGGAGAAAGTTTTCGCGCGGCCCGATGGGTGCGCACCTCGAATTTGGTGCTGCAGGCTATCCTTTTTCTCACGCTTGTCGCGGGGCTCAACTACCTGGCGCTCTATTATTCAGCACGATTCGATATCACACGGCTGCATCATCGTTCGCTCTCTGCCGAAACGCTTTCCTACCTGGCGCAGCTCAAAGAGCCCGTGCGCATTTACGTGACGTTCGACGAACACAGTCAGGACGACAAATACGCCCAAGCCTACGTCGACCTCGCTCCCCTGCTCGGCGAATACGTTTACGCGACCGAGAATCAAAAGGACTTCAAAAAGATTTCATGGACAACGCTGGACGTTTACCAGCGCCCGCGCGAAGCCCAACTCCTCAAGGCCGAGCAGAACCAAGTGATCGTGGTATGCGATGGCCGCAGTCGCGTGCTGCGTTATGAAGACCTGTTTCAATTCAGAGATGGCAAACGGACGGGTTTTCTCGGCGAACAAGCCATCACCAGCGCGATCCTCGAGGTCGCGATGACGGCGAATAAGAAGAAAATATATTTCATCGCGGGCCACGGTGAACTCGAGCCGAACGACGTCTCCGCCGATCACGGAATTTCCGAATTCACCGACCAGTTAGCGCAAAGAAATCTGGAACTTGATAAACTGATCCTGCGTGAAGAGCGCAAAATTCCGACAGACGCCGCGATGCTGATCATTCCGCGACCGATGACGACCTTCGAGCCGTTCGAAGAAGAGCTGCTTCGCCAATATCTCACTAATCGCGCTGGCCGCGTTCTCGTTTTTCTCAGTCCGGGTTACGAAATCGGTTTGAGCGATCTCTTTTGGGACTGGGGTATCCTCGCCGACCGAGCGATTATCTATGATAGTGGACCGGCCGGACAAAACGATACGGGCGGCTTGGTCTTCAATCACTTTGCGAACCACCCCATCACCCAGCCCTTGCTTGATCAAAAGCTGGTCGTCGCTTTCGGCGCCACGCGCTCGGTGCGCAAAAATCCAAGTCGCGCCACGGATGACGGACTGATCGTGACCCGCTTGATCGGCGCGGCGGACACGGCGTGGGGCGAGCTCAATTTTCGCCAAAATCCCGCACGATACGATGCCGGCGTCGACCTCGTCGGCCAC
>Ga0207702_10001848_pt1 | contig 20849 bp, 12 predicted proteins | sample KBSCornC62_FD_184302 | JGI IMG/M metagenome (GOLD analysis project Ga0207702, IMG submission 184302) | Corn rhizosphere microbial communities from Kellogg Biological Station, Michigan, USA - KBS Corn C6-2 (SPAdes) (version 2) | ecosystem: Host-associated > Plants > Roots > Rhizosphere > Soil ...
TCGCCGCCTGCGGCCTGCGCCGCGAGTGAGCCGGGGACCAGCTGGACGTCGTGCTCGTTGCCCTCGAAGGTGCCGATATGGCGGCGGTGCTCGTCGCTGTGCAGCACCTCGGGGAGGTGCTGGATCAGCGTGCCACCGCGCACCACATTCAGGACCTGCATCCCACGGCAGACGCAGAGCGTCGGCATGTCGCGCTCGATCGCGCGCTCGAGCAGCGCGAACTCGAAATCGTCGCGGGCCGGGACCAGCCCGACGGTCTCGGGGTGCTGCTCCTGCCCGTAGCGGGCCGGGTCCACGTCGCAGCCGCCGGCGAGCACCAGCGCGTCGATGCGGTCCAGCACCTCGTCGGGGTTCTCGACCAGCACCGGGTCGGGCGGCAGCATCATCGCCATCGCCCCCGCGCGCTGGATCGACTCGATGTAGGAGAACTGCAGCAGCGCGCACGGCCCGCCGACCCAGATGCCGTAGCTGGCGATCTCGAGGGCCGTAGCGATTCCGACGACTGGGCGGCGACTGCTCATGCGTGAACTCCTGGCTGGATTCCTGTCTGCACGGGGCACCGGTGCCCCTCAATCCAGCGTACTCAGGCGGTCAACGCGGCTCGCGCGGCCAGCGCCCCCGGGACATCGTCTGTGATCACGCCGGCCACGCGAGCGTCCGACATGAGGGTCGCGTGGTCTTCCGCCATGAAGTCCCAGACGATCAGCTCGAGGTCGGCGTCCGTCAGCTCGGCGATCAACCGCTCGTCGACCAGTTTCATCGCCGGCAGGACGGCGGCCGCGCCGGCGGCGCGAGCGCGTTCGCTTGCGCGCCCCGCCGTGAACTCGAGCAGCAGGCCGAGGCGCAGGTCCGGGGCCAGCACCGAGATGCGCGCCAGCAGCGCGTCGATGAACGAGGTGATCAGCAGTTCACCCCCGGCGGCCGCGAAGGCCTGCAGCGGCAGCAGCACCTGCTCGGCGTAACCGTCCTCCTTGAGCTCGACGTCAAGCGCGATGCGACCAGAGGCCCACGCGAGCACCTCCTCGAGCAGCGGCGGGCGCATGCTGGTGCGTTCCGAGAACTCATCCAGCGAGCAGGAGTCGAGCGCCACACCGGCGTGGGCGTGGTCGTGGAGAATCGCGAGCTGGCCGTCACCGGTGCGGCGCACGTCCAGCTCGATCATGTCGGCGCCGGCGGCAAGCGCCAGCTCGAAGGCCTCCATCGTGTTCTCGTTGACGTCCGTATGGACGCCCCGGTGTGCGATCACGCTCGGACGGTGTGGCATTCGAGGCGCGACGCTACCAGCCGCGCGGTCACGGCCACGCGCGCGGCCGCATCAGCGCCCGCACATGTGAAGAAAATGTTGCGCCCGAATGCTCAAAGGTATATGAAACAGACCTTGACAAGATCGTCACATCTGGCGCGCGGGTTCCCACTAGGTTCCAGCGGGTCAATCGAGACCGCCAGTGCCTGTCGGTCGGAAGAGACGACCAATCACAAGTCCCTGGGAGGGTCATGTCTGTTATGAAACGTCGCGTCAGCTCGTCGGCGGTTGCCGTCGTCGCCGCGACCGCCTGCGGCCTGGGTGTGAGCTCGGCTGCAACGGCGTCAACGAATTGGTCTTCGGCGACCTCCGCCAAAGCGGGTGGGGGGATGGCAGCGCTGGTAGCGGCCGCCAAGGCCGAGAAGTCGCTCAACGTGATCGCCCTGCCGCCCACCTGGGCCAACTACGGCAAGGAGATCTCGACGTTCGAGAAGAAGTACGGCATCAAGGTCACCAGCGAGGCTCCCGACGACTCGAGCGCCCAGGAGATCCAGGCGCTGAGCCAGGACAAGGGCCGCAGTTCGGAGCCCGACGTGATCGACGTCGGTCAGTCCTACACGGCGGCGTCCGGCTTCACGAAGCTGACCTCGCCCTACAAGGTGGCGACCTGGAACATGATCCCCGCCGCCGCCAAGGCGTCCAACGGCCAGTGGTTCAACGACTACGGCGGATACATCTCCTTCGGCTGCAACATGAACGTCGTCAAGGTCTGCCCGACGAGCTGGAGCGCGCTCCAGGACTCCCAGTACAAGGGTGACGTTACGCTCAATGGCGCGATCGGCCAGGCGGCTGCGGCGACTGACGCCGTGTACGCGGCGGCGCTCAACACCGGCGGCTCGCTGGACAACGTGCAGCCCGGGATCAAGTTCTTCCAGACGCTCAAGTCAAACGGGAACTTCAACTCGACCGACTGCAACGCGCCGTCTGTGATCGAGGCCAACCAGTGCCCGATTCTGATCAACTGGGACTACCTCAACAGCGCCAAGTCATACGGCCTCTCGGCGAACATCGCCGCCCACTGGAAGGTCGTCGACCCGACCGGCAAGGAGTTCGCCGGGTACTACGTGCAGGCGATCAGCAAGAACGCTCCGCACCCGGCGGCCGCCCGCCTGTGGGAGGAGTTCCTGTACTCCGCCCAGGGTCAGAACATCTGGCTGTCCGGCGGCGCTCGTCCGATCGAGCTTCCGGCGATGGTCAAGGCCGGCACCGAGGACAAGGCCGCCTACAAGGCGCTGCCGAAGGCTCCCGGCATGGCTGAGCTGCCGACGGTCGCTCAGGCAACCAAGGCCGGAGCGGCGATCGCCGCTGCCTTCCCGGCTTGAGCACCAGTACCGAATCAGTTGCAGTAGGGACCAATCCCGCGGCGCCTCGGCGCCGCGGGATTACCCGCTCGTCGATGGGCGGCGCCTGGCTTGGCATGGCGCCGTTCACCGTCTACGTGCTCATCTTCCTGGGATTGCCGTTGTACGAGGTGATCCACGGCGCGTTCACCAGCGACGCCGACCAGCTGACGTTGCACAACTTCAGCACCATCTTCAGCTCGTCCGAGTACTGGATCCCGCTCAAGAACAGCCTGATCCTGTCCGCCTGGACCGCCGGCCTCGGCGCCGTGCTTGGGACCTGGCTGGCCGCCGCCGTGGTGGCCACACCTCACGGCAGCATGCTGCGCCGCGTGGTTTCGAGCGCCTCCGGGGTGCTCGCCTATTTCGGGGGCGTCGCGCTCGCCTTCATGCTTATTGCCGCCTACGGGCGTCCGCCCGGTGGCGTCCTGACCACCTGGCTCAAGGACATCGGCATCGATCTCTACGCGCAGGGCTTCAACATTTCCTCGCTGTTCGGCGTCGGCATCGCCTACGTGTTCTTCCAGGTGCCGCTGATGGTGATCCTGATCACACCCGCGCTTGAGGGCCTGCGGCCGCAATGGCAGGAGGCCGCCGAGAGCCTCGGCGCATCAAAGCTCGAGTACGCGCGCCACGTGGCCGTACCGGTGATGACGCCGCCGTTCCTCGGCGCGCTGCTGGTGCTGTTCGGGAACGCCTTTGCCGCATACGCGACCGTGCTGGCGCTGGTCGGCGTGACCGTGCCGCTGGTCCCGGCGGCGATCGAGGCAGCCATCAACGGCAATGTGCTGGTCAACCAGGACCGCATCGCGTTCGCCCTGGGAGTCGAGATGATCCTCGTCGTATCGATCGTGATGGTCTTCTACTGGATGGTCCAGCGGCGTGCCCGGCGGTGGCTGCAATGAGCGCAGTGGGTGGAGGGCCAGGCCCGGGACTGCTCGCCGGCGCCGCGCTGATCGAGGAGATCGAAGAGGCGGGGGCACCGCGCCCGCCGCGTCGCGGCCGGCAGCGGCCCAAGGCGTGGCGCGTCTTGATCCTGGTGGTCGCCTTCCTCTTCTACCTGATCCCGTTCGCGGCAGCGGTCAAGTACAGCCTGATCCAGCCCGACGGTAGCTTCGGCTTCGACAACTACTCGCAGATCATCAGCAACAGCGACGTCCGCAGCTCGCTCTACACGTCGCTGGAGATCTCCGCGATCTCAGCGGTCGCCGTGATCGCCGTGATGCTGCCGACGGTGGTGCTCGTGCGGCTGAGGCTGCCGAAGCTCACGCTGATGCTCGAGGGGGTGACGATCCTGCCGCTGGTGGTGCCGCCGATCGTGATCGCCGCCGGCCTCGCCCACCTCCAGGGCAGTGCGCCCGAATGGCTCGTCAGGCTCTGGTTCAACCACCCGCTCACCGGGCTCACACCGACCTACGTGGTGCTGGCGATGCCGTTCACCTATCGAGCCCTCGACACCGGCGTGCGCGCGATCGACCTGCGCACACTGGTGGATGCGTCGCGCAGCCTCGGCGCTTCCTGGTTCACGACGATGGTGCGGGTGATCCTGCCCAACGTGGAGACCGCCGTGCTGGGAGCGGTCTTCCTGACGATCGCGATCTGCATGGGTGAGGTCGTGCTGTCCTCGATCATGCTCTACAACGGCGTGCTGCCGGTCGAGATGATCCAGATCGGCGCCCAGAGCCCGGGCATCTCGGTCGCGATCTCGGTCCTCGGGCTTGTATTCGTCTTCCTGCTGCTCTTCTCCCTGTCCTTCATCGCCGGCCGTAGGCGCGGCTCGACCTCTGTCCGGGTGATCTGATGATTCGTTTCGAAGGCGTTCAACGGCAATACGGATCTGTCCGCGCGCTTGCCGGGCTCGATCTGGAGATCAACGACGGTGAGCTGGTGGCGCTGCTCGGGCCCTCGGGTTGCGGCAAGACCACGGCGCTGCGGATTCTCGGCGGCTTCGACCATCCGACCGCCGGTCGTCTGCTGGTCGACGGCAAGGACATCACCGGCGTGCCGGCAAACAAGCGCGACATGGGCATGGTCTTCCAGGCGTACAGCCTGTTCCCCAACATGGACGTGCGCAACAACGTCGCCTTCGGTCTGCGCATCCGCCGCGAGGACAGGGCCACTCGACTGAAGCACGCGGACGATCTGCTCGAGCTCGTCGGCCTGGTGGAGCACGCCGATCGCTACCCGCATCAGCTCTCCGGCGGTCAGCAGCAGCGCGTCGCCATCGCGCGTGCGCTCGCGATCGAGCCCAAGGTGCTGCTGCTCGATGAGCCGCTCTCGGCGCTCGACGCGCGCGTGCGAGCACAGCTGCGGGTGGAGATCCGCAACCTGCAGCAGCGGCTCGGGATAACGACGCTGTTCGTGACCCACGACCAGTCCGAGGCGCTGTCGATGGCCGATCGTGTTGGCGTCATGTACGCCGGCCGGCTCGAGCAGCTCGACACCCCGGAGAACGTGTACCGCAAGCCCGCCACCCAGTTCGTCGCCGAATTCGTGGGCGCGATGAACCGCCTGCCCGGCCGCGTCGGCGACGCCGGTGAGGTGCAGGTCCTGGGCCAGCGCTTGAACATGCTCAACCCGGAAGGGCGCGGGCCGGGCGCCGCGGTCGACGCGCTGCTGCGCCCGGAGGCCGTCTCCGTTGTGCGCGATTCGGCCGGCGCCGGCGAGATCACGCAGCGCACGTTCCTGGGCGCGTCCGTGCGGCTCGAGGTGACGCTCGACGGTGGCCAGCGGGTGCTGGTCGAGGCCTCCAGCCACGACGCCGGCGTGACCGTCGGCTCGCGCGTCGGCCTGAAGATCCTGGCCGAAGCCGTGGTGGTCGCAGACCCGGGCACGGTCGCGGCTCCCGAGGCGGTTCCGGCCGTCGTCTGAGAGCCGGGTTGCAGTCGCGGCCGGTCTGACCGGGAGCGTGCCGCGGGTCTGACCGGGAGCGTGCCGCCAGTCTGACCAGGAGCGAGGGGCCAAATGCCCTCTATAGGGTGCCTTTGGCCCACCGCTCCCGTTCAACGCGCCTCCAGGCCCAACAGACCTGATTCTGGACTAACCGACTCGGCTCTCCAAAACGGACGGGTGCGGCCGATTACGGGGGCATGGCGTCCGACCCGACAGCCCAAGCCCACTTCAGCCCCTGGTCCTGGGACGTCCAGGAGGATGTGGTCTGGTGCCTGCCGGGGCTGTTTGTGATGCACGGCCAGCGCTGGCCGCCGGAGGCCGTCGACCAGACGACCGCGATCCCGGTGCCGCGCGAGGAATGGCTCGGCGCCCTGCCCGCGAGCCAGCGCAAACGTGTGCGCGACTTTTGCGAGGCGGTGCTCGAGACGGGGATCGGCGGCGAGCTCACCTACCCGGTGAGCACCGGCGACACGATCCGCTGGATGGTCCTGCAGGCCGCCGTCGGCGAGAGCGACGGCAGCCAGGTCCGGCAGGTCCTGGGCTACGTGCGCAACGTCACCGCCGACAAGCTCCTGGAGCTGCGCCACGACCGCACCCAGCGCGACCTCGAGCAGCAGCAGCAGGTGCTGGAGCGGATAGCCGCCGGCGATCCGATCGAGGAGACCCTGACGTTGCTGTGTCGGCACATCGAGCTTCTGTACCCGGGGGTCTTCGCCGCGATCATGCTGCATGACCAGGAGGCCGGTGTACTGCGCACCGGCGCCGCACCGTCGCTCTCGCGCGACTACAGCGCCGCCGCCGACGGCATCGCGGTCACCGACGGGAACGGCGCCTGCGGAAGCGCCGCCGCCAGCGGTCGAACGGTCGTGATCGAGGACGTACGCACGGACGCGCGCGCCGCCGCCGGCCTCGAGCTGTTCGAGAGCTTCGGGCTGCGCTCGATGTGGTCCTATCCGCTGCGCAGCGTCACCGGTGCGGTGCTAGGCACGATCGCGCTGTATCGCACCGAGCCGTTCGCGCCGGCGGAGGCCGAGGTCGGTGTGATCGGCCGCATCGGACATCTGGCCGCGCTCGCGATCGAGCGTGACGGGATCCACAGTGCGATCCAGATGAGCGCCAATGCCGTCCCCGCAATCGGGCTGCTCAACCGCGCGAGCTTTCTGGAGCTGCTGGCCGCGCGCCTGGACGAGCGCCTGCGCAACACGGCGCTGCTGTTCGTCGAGGTCGACCGGCTCAAGTACCTGGGGGACGACCTCGGCCGCGCGGCGAGCGCCGCGGTGCTTGCCGAGGTGACGCGCCGGCTGCGCGCGGCAGCGGGCATCGACGGCCTGATCGGGCGCTTCAGCGGTGACGAGTTCACGATCGCCGTCGACTGCAGCGCATCCGCCGGCCTCGAGGATCTGGTCACGCGCGTGCAGGTGGCCTTCTCGACGCCGGTCAGCACCCGCGACCTGGAGCTCTTCCTGGTCACCACCACGGGTGTGGCGGTGGCCGATGCCACAAGCGATGCCCACAGCCTCGTTCGCGACGCCGCCGCCGCGATGCTGGCGGCCCGGGCCGACGGGTTGGGCGGCCACCGGGTCTACAGCCAGGCGCTGCGCCCGGCGAGCATCGACCTGATCGGCCGCGAGTCCGAGCTGCGGCGCGCGATCGACTTCGGGGAGCTGGTGCTGCACTACCAGCCGATCCTGGACATCGCGAACCACCGCTGGGACCGGCTCGAGGCGCTCGTGCGCTGGAACCATCCGACGCGCGGGCTCCTGGCCCCCGCGGAGTTCATCCCGCTGGCCGAGAAGAGCGGTCTGATCGTGCCGCTCGGCAAGCGCGTGCTCGAGCTCGCCGCTCACGACAGCGCCAGCTGGGTTGCGGCCATGCCCGAGCTGCGGATCGCGATCAACATCTCCGTGCTCCAGCTCGACGATCCCGGCTTCGTCGAGGACACGCTCGAGCAGCTCGAGCGCGCCGGGCTGCCGCTGCCCAGCATCAATTTCGAGATCGCAGAGTCGAGCCTGATCCAGAAGCTGGACACGGTCGCACCCGTGCTCGAGCGCCTGCGCGCGCACTCGGTGCGCGCCGTCGTCGACGACTTCGGGGCGGGCTATTCGTCGCTCGCACACCTCGGTGAGCTGCCCATCACCTCGCTCAAGATCGACGGCCACTTCATCGGCCACATCACCACGGATGCGGCCGCACGCACGGTCGTGCGCTCGATCGTCGAGATCGCGTGCGCACACGGCCTGACCGTGGTCGCCGAGGGCGTCGAGGATGCAGAAACGCTGGCGGCGGTGGAGGAGCTCGGCTGCCATTACGCCCAGGGCTTCCACGTGGCGCTGCCCGCGCCCGCGGACAAGGTCTCGGCGCTGCTGTTCGAGACCTCGGCGCCGCGCGCTCTCCACCTGCTCCCGCCGGCGTAGCTCCCTCGCGATGACAGAGTAATCCCGCAATTTGCGAGCTTGCTCCGCTTAGTAAGAATTTAGATTTGTCGCCGACGCGGAACGGGAATCGGCGTAATGTGCGGCCGACGGAGGTGTCGGATGTCATTGCGACCGGTGGTCTCTGAAGAGGGCGGGGAGCGCGCCCCCCGCGCATCTGGTTGCGCCCCTGAGATCGAATCGGCCGGGGCGGCCCGAGAGATGGAGTCGGCCGGAGCGCTGTCCGCCGAGCTAGCCCATCAGCGGCGCATGCTCGACGCGATCGTGCGCGGCGAGCCGCTCGGTCAGATCCTCGACGAGCTCTGCCACCATGTCGAGCACCGCCTTCCCGGCTCCCGCTGCACCGTCCTGCTGCTCGACCGGTCGCTGGGTGTGCTGCGGCATGTGGCATCGCCCTCGCTGCCCACGGGCTTTATCAGCGAGATCGACGGCCTGCCCGTCGGCGAGGGCGTTGGCGTGTGCGGGACGGCGGCAGCCCGCGGCGACGTGGTGATCGCCTCCGACATCCAGACCGACCCGCTGACCCAGCCCTACCTCGAGCTGGCCGAGCGCTTCGAGCTCGGCTCGGTCTGGTCCTATCCGCTGATGCGCTCGGGCGGCGAGGTGCTCGGAACGTTCGCGCTGTACCGCGCCGAGGAGCATTCGCCGGGTCAGGCCGAGCTCGACTTTGTCGCGGCGGCGGGCAATCTCGTGGCACTCGCTGTCGATCGTGATCGCTCCGAGCGCGCCCTGCAGGCGGCGTTCAACGTCGACTCGCTCACGGGGCTGCCCAACCGTGCCCGCTTCCTCGAGCTCGTCAACGCCGAGCTGAACGCCGGTGGGCACCACGTCACGGTGATGCTGGTCCAGGTCGATCGCTTCAAGCAGATCAACCAGAGTGTCGGTGAGATCGCGGGCGACCGGCTGCTGGTGGAGATCAGCGAGCGCCTGCGCGGAACGGTCGCCGCTCGGGGTATGGTGGCCCGCTTCGCCGGGGACACGTTCGTGCTGATGACCCCGGCGCTCGCCGTGGATGAGCTCGGCGAGCTCACGCAGAGCGTGACCGCCGCGATGAGTGATCCCTTCCACGCAGACGGCCTCGAGTTGCTGCTCACCACGACCATCGGGATCGCCACCAGCGGCACCGCCGGCGACGCCTTCGGGCTCGTGCGCGAGGCCGACGCCGCGATCCATGCCGCCCGCGCGCGTGGCCCGGGGCGCTCGCAGGTCTATGACCTCAAGCTGCGCACAAAGCAGCTCGAGCGACTGCGCACCGAGGCGCAGCTGCGGCGCGCGATCGAGCGCGACCAGCTGGTCGTGCATTACCAGCCGATCCTGAGCGTCGAGCAGCGGACCTGGAGCGGGGTGGAGGCGCTGGTGCGCTGGCAGCACCCCGAGCGCGGGCTGCTGAGTCCCGACGAATTCATCCCGCTGGCGGAGGAGACGGGACTGATCGTGCCCCTGGGCATGCGCGTGCTCGAGGTCGTGTGTGCGCAGGCGCGGCGCTGGTTCGGGACGCTGCCCGGGATCCGCATTGCGGTCAACGCCTCTCCCGTGCAGCTCGCCTACCCGACCTTCGCCGCCGAGTTCCTCTCGACGATCGAGCGCGCCGGCCTGGAGCCCTCGACGCTGATGATCGAGGTGACCGAGTCGGCGCTGACAGAGGAGCTCGACACCGCTCGCGAGGTGCTGGGGGAGCTCAAGGCCGCCGGGATGCATGTGCTGATCGATGACTTCGGCACCGGCTACTCGTCACTTGCCCGGCTCGGCGAGCTGCCGATCAGCTGCCTCAAGATCGACCGGCGCTTTGCCCGCGGGCTCGGCCGCGACCCCGCCGTGATGCCGGTCGTGCGGGCGATCGCCGATCTGGCGAGCGCCTTCGGGCTCGAGGTCGTGGTCGAGGGCATCGAGGACGCCGAGGCGCTGGCGAGCGTCGAGGCGCTGCACTGCGAGTACGCGCAGGGCTTCCACCTCGGCCGCCCGGCCCCGGCCGAGGCGATCGAGCGGCTGCTGCTGGCGCCGGTGGAGGCACGCGTGTCCTAGGTTGGCCCTGTGGCTGGTCGCCCCGCTGGGCGCCAGCCACGCTGTAGCGACACACTAGACTCGCTGGCCTGTCCGCACCATCTGACACCAAGAGCCTGATCGAGACCGGGATCCGCCGCTTCCTCGAGGAGGTGCCCGGCCTGGCGCCGCTGAAGATGATCGCCGGGCTCGAGTTGCACGGTCGCGGCGACGTGCAGCATTACCGCATCGAGATGCCCGGTCCGGTCGTGACCAAGACGCTCCCGACCGACGCCAAGGCCACGCTCGAGATCCGCCGCGAGCGCTTCAACGAGCTCGCGGCCAAGGGCCACCTGGCCGACTGGCGCACCGCCTTCGAGCGCGGCGAGGCCCGCGCCACCGGGATCGATCAGTACCTGAAGCTGATCATCAAGGTCGTGGAGGCGCAGGAGGAGCGCTCCCGTACGCGCCGAGCCCGGTCCCACTGAGCTGAGGACGGGGCCAGCGGGCCTGGTACCGGGCAGGTCCGCGGGCCTGGATAGGGCGGGCCAGCGGGCCCGCCCTACCGGTGCAGCCTTCTAATTAATTCGATCGGGCCGGCCCGCTGGCCGGCCCGTCTCAGGCGAGCACGAACTGGCCGACCAGCTTCTCCAGCTCCTCGGCGGTGGTCGCCAGCTGCTGGGCGCTGGCGGCGATCTGCTGCGTGGAGGCGCTGGTCTGCTCGGTGCTGGCCGAAACCTCCTGGCTCGAAGCACTCGAGGACTCGGCGACGGAGGCCACCGAGTTCATGGTCTCGCGCATGCGATCGCCGCTTGCCGCGATCTGGCGGATCGACGCGGCGATCTCCTCGACGCGCGAGCTCATGTCCTCGACCGACTGGCCGATCTGCATGAAAGCCTCGCGGGCCTGCTCGACGGTGGTGACGCCACCCTTGGTCTGGTTGACGCCGATCTCGACGACCTCGACCGCCTTGGCGGTCTCGGCCTGAATCTGCTCGATCAGGTTGCCGATCGTGGCCGCCGCCTGCTGGGACTCCTCGGCAAGGTGACGCACCTCCTCGGCGACGACCGCGAACCCACGGCCATGCTCACCCGCACGCGCGGCCTCGATCGCGGCGTTCAGCGCCAGCAGGTTGGTCTGCGCCGCGATGCCGGTGATCGTCTCGACGATCCCACCGATCTGATCCGACTTCTGACCGAGCGAGCGGATCGCCTCGCTGGTCAGCGCGCTCGAGTCACGCACGGCCTGCATCGCGACGCTCGCCTCCTCGGCGGCGCTAACACCCTCGCGGGCGAGCGTGCGCGCCTCCTCGGCGGCGGCCGCTGTCTCGTCGGCAGTCTCCGCGGAGACGCGTGATGCCTCTGCCAGTTCGTCCGTGATGCGCCTGGCCTCGTCGACCTCACGCACCTGCCGCTCGGCGCCGCTTGCCACCGAGCCGACCGCGTGCGCGATCTCGGAGATCGCGCGGCCGGTCTCCTCGCTGGTCGACGCCATCTGCGTCGAGGCTGCGGACAGCGACTCGCTGCTGTGCGAGATATCGCCGAGCATCGTGGCGAGCTTCGCGCGCATGGCGTTATACGCCTCGACGGCGGCCTTGGTGTTAGCCAACGTCTCATTGAAGACCTCGGCGAGATGCCCGATGTTCTCGCCGACCTCCGAGTCAATCCGGTGCGTCTGCGGCTCCACCGTGATCGTCAGGTCGCCGTCGTTCATCGCGCGCATCGCGCTCTGCAGGTTCGTCAGGCAGTTTCCGGTCAGCGACTCGAGCCGCTCGGTCAGCGCCTCGAGGCTCGAGTGATCACCGAGCTTCTCGCGCAGGGTCTCGCGCATCGCGTTGTAACCCTCGAGCGAGGACTGAGCACTCTCGATCATCGCGTTGTAGCTGTCCGCCACGAAGCCGACGGACTGGCCTGCGACCTCGGGGGTGATCGGTTCGAGCTGCGCGTCGACCGCGACCGTGAGGTCACCGTCGTTCATCGACTGCAGTCCCTGCTCCAGGTGCTGGAGCGTTCCGAGCAGCTCGCCCATACCCGACTGCAGCTGGAGCGTCGTCGACTGTTCGCCGAGGGCATCCTGCAGCTGCCCCTGCAGCTCGACGAAGGCCTGACCGAGCACATCCTCATCCGAGCGCGGCTCGAAGGAAACCGCCAGGTTGCCATTCGAGAACTCGACCATGTTGTCGGCGATCTGCTTCTGCACGGCGATCGCCTCACGGAAGCTGTCGGCGACGGTCGCGATCTCGTCCTTGCCGTGGACGTTGAGCTCAACGTCCACCGATCCGCGCGCGAAGCGCTTGGCGGCACCGGCGACATTGGCGAGCGGGCCGGTGATCGAGCGGATGATCATCAGCATGATCAGACCGCCGACGAGCACCGAAACGACCGTCAGCACGATCACGGTGGTCCGCAGGCTGTCGAGCGTCGACCCGATCTGGTTGCCGTTGGCGGTGAGGTTGGCCTCCACGATCGGCGTGGCGGCGCCGTACCCGATGGCCAGGCCCTTGGCGATCGCGCTCTTGGTGCCGATCGCCTGCATTGTCGCGGCGACGTTGCCGCTGGCGGCAGCCTTCGACTGCTCGTTGGTGAGCGGAACGTACGCCTTCAGCAGCTTCTGCAGCTGGTGGATCTTCGAGACCATCAGCGGTGAGGAGGGGTACTTGAGGACAGCTGCGAGGTAGGCGGTAGCGGCCTTCTCCTCCTCGCCCGGGATCGGTGCCACGAGCCTGAGGATCGGATTGCTGGCGGGTGCGTGCTCGGCGAGCAGCGTCGCCTGGACGTCGGCGGTGTCGTCGGCCTCGAACCAGGCCTCGTATGACTTGTGGAAGTCGATGAGCTGCGTGACGCCCTTGTTGGCAGCGTTGTAGTGGCTCCTGACCGAGGCGATGCCGGTCAGGCTGAAGACCACGACCAGCGCCCAGAGCACCGCAAGGATGCCGGCCAGGCCGAGCAGCCTGGTGCGGACCTTGATGCTCGAGAGGAGGTTGTTGATGCGGGAAGTCCCGGAACCGCCGCCGCGCGCGTGCGCCGCCGGTGCTTGCTCGGGTGAGGGGGGTGGCGACTCCGCTGCGTCGCGCGGCAGTGACTCAGTCATACCCCGTTAGTCGTCCGACGCGCGGGAGTCTGAAGGCGCGCTGAGCGCGCGTGTTCGTCTAGTCGGGCTTCACGCGCTCGGTGAGCGCCTCGGCCTCGAGCAGCTGCTGATCCACCAGCTTCAGACCGGAATCCCAGAACCCGGGATCTGCGAGGTCGATCCCGACGATCTCGCCCAGTTTCTCCGGGGTCCGCGAGCCGCCGGCGCCCAGCATCTCCAGGTAGCGCGGGACCAGCTCCGGGCCGACCTCGCGGTAGCGCCCGTACACGGAGAGCGCCAGCAGCTGGCCGTAGGAGTAGGCGTAGACGTAGCCGGGGGTGTTGATGAAGTGGGGGATGTAGGACCACCAGGAGCTGTAGCCCTCGGTGATCTCGACGGCGTCGCCGAGCATCTCACCCTGACTCTCAACCCAAGCCTTAGAGATGTCCTCCACGGAGAGCTCGCCCTGGCTGCGCCGGCGCGTGTGCACCAGGTGCTCGAAGCGGTTCATCGCGATCTGGCGAAAGACCGTCGCGATCGCGTCGTCGATGCGGCCGGCGAGCAGTTCGAGCCGCTGCTCGTCGCTGCCGGACTCAGCCAGCAGGCGCTCGAACACGAGCGTTTCGCCGAACACCGACGCGGTCTCGGCGACGGTCAGCGGCGTGCTCTGGTGAAAGACGCCCTGCTTCTCGGCGAGCGCCGAGTGCAACCCGTGTCCCAGCTCGTGCGCGATCGTCAGCACGTCCCGGCGCCGGGCGGTGTAGTTGAGCATCACGTAGGGATGCACGCCGTACACCGTCGCGCAGAAGGCTCCGCCGCGCTTGTTGTCACGGACCGGCGCATCGATCCAGTTCTCGTCGAAGAACCGCTTGGTGATGGCGCCCGCCTCGGCCGAGAAGTCGGCGTAGGTCTCCACGACCAGGTCGCGCGCCTCGGCGTAGGAGAAGAGCGGCTCGGTCGTCGCGATCGTGGCGCTGCGGTCGAAGTCCTTGAGCCGGTCCAGGCCGAGGAGCTTGGCCTTCAGCCGGTACCACCGCTGCGGGATGTCGTAGCGGCCGTGCACGGCCTCGATCAGGGCCAGCACGGACTCGTCGGAGGCCTCGTTGGCGAGGTTGCGGGCCGCCAGCCAGTGTGGGTAGCGGCGCAGGCGATCGTCCACGGACTTGTCGTAGACGAGCGTGTTGAAGATGAAGGCGCGTGTCCGCAGGCCCGGCTCGAGTGCGGCGGTGACCGCCTGCCCGGTGCGCTCGCGCACGGCGCGGTCGGGGCTCAGCATGTTGCTGAGCGCCATGTCGAGCGGTATCTCGTCGCCGTCCAGGCTGACCCGGATCGCCGAGACCTGCTCGCCGAAGAGACGCGCCCAGGAGGCACTCGAGGCCAGGCTCTTCTCGGCCATGACCCGTTCCTCGGGCTCGGTCAGCAGGTGCGGACGGTAACGCCGAGCGCTGCGCAGATGGTGAGCGCAGAACTCGAGGTCGGCGCCGCCGGTGAGCACCGCCTCTGCGCGGTCGTCCTCGAGCGCCGCCCACTCCAGATCAAAGAAGAGCAGCTGCGTCTCGAGCTCCGTGCCGCGCTCCTGCACACGCTGCAGCAGCGCGCCGCGCGCAGGATCGGCGGTGTCGGTCGTGAACCACAGCATCGCGTAGCTGCCGGCGCGATCGACCAGCTGCATGATCGCGGCGAGCTCGAGCATCGCCTCACGCAGGCCGTCCGAGTCGAGCTCGCTCACCTTCCCGGTATGGAGCTCGGCGAACCTGGCTCCGCGCTCGAGCGCCTCGTCCAGCAGGCGCTCGACGCCGGTGCTGCCCTGGCTGTCCACGATCGGATCGAGGTCCCAGGCGCTGGCGAGCAGTTCCGGGTCGGCGAGCAGTTCCTCGGCTGTGGCCATCGGCAGCGAGATTACTGGAGCAGTTGATCGGCCGGCCCGGAGGTGGCGTGGCGTTCGAGCGGGCGCAGTTCCAGCCGGCGGCTGCCGCCCACGGCGATCGCGGCCCGCCCCGACAGCAGCGACTCCAGGTCAGAGCCGACCAGCTCGCGTCGCCAGCCCGAGAGGGTGCGCACCTCAGGCTCGGGCGCCGACTGCCGCGACGCGGAGATGATCTGCTCAAGGTCGCTGCGTGAGGCGATCAGCTCGTAGGCCAGGCCTGCCTCCATCGCCCGTGCGCGCAGCAGCGCCTCTGCCAGGGCGATCAGCGGCGCGTCGCTCGAGTCCGAGTGGCCGCGCCTGGTCTCACGCGGAATTGGCGGGTCCTCGAGCCCGGCTGCGATCGCCGCCAGCAGCTCGCTTGAGCGGCGCTTGATGAACGAGGGGTGGATGCCGCGGATCTGACCGAGCGCCTCGACGTGCCGCGGATGGCGCTTGGCCAGCTCCAGCAGCGGCGGGTCCTGCAGCACCTGGCCGACGGGGCGATCCTCGCTGGAGGCGGTGCGCTCGCGCCAGGCCGCCAACCGTTTTGCCACGGCTCGCGCCTGCGGGTCGAGCTGGCCCACCCGCGGCAGTCGCTCCCACACGGTCTCCGGGTCGCGCTCGTCGGTGGCCGCCTCCAGCCGGCGGCACTCCTCCATGGCCCAGTCGAGGCGGCCGGTACTGGCCAGCCGCTCCTGGATCACGTCGGCCAGCTGCAGCAGATGCGCCACGTCCTCGGCCGCGTAGCTCAGCTGCTCGCCGGTCAGCGGACGCGCGTCCCAACGCGTGTAGCTAGCGGTCTTGCCGAGCCGCAGGCCGAGCACCGAGCCGAGCAGGTTGCCGTAGCCGGACTGGGCGCTCTCGCCGACGAAGCCGGCGGCGATCTGGGTGTCAAAGACGTTGGTCAGATGTGTCGCCCAGGCACGGCGCAGGATCGCCACGTCCTGGCGCCCTGCATGCAGCACGATCTCGACCTCCGGGTCGGCCAGCAGCTCTGCGAGCGGGCGCACATCGACGCCGCGGTCGAGCCCATCGATCAGGATCGTGCGGATCCCGGCGGGCTCGCTCGCGTCCTCGACGGCGACCTGTGTGAGGCACAGGAGCGCGCGGTAGCGGCCCTCCGACATGAATTCGGTGTCGATCCCGAGCCTGCCTCGGGCCCGCGCGAGCTCGGCCGAAGCGGCCACGTCGGAGGTGTTGGCGAGTCCGTGCATGACGGCACCCTATCGGCTTTGCGGCCGGCCTCCATAGGCAGCCGCGAGCGCGGGAGGCGCCTACAACTTTCGATTGATATTACGCACGCCGACTTGTCGACCCGCGAGCACGGCTGGCAGAGTCAGCCGGGCTGAAGATTGCGTGCGTCAGCGTGAAGCCCCGGGGGTTCGCCTGCGAGAAAGGAAATCGAGTGCGGATTCGAACCGGAGGCGGCTCACGGCCGAGAAGAACGCTGGGCCGGGCTCGGCGTGGTGGGGCGCTCTGCGCCGGCATGGTCGCAACGCTGGTCACGTGCGGGCTCATCGCCCCATCCGCACTCGCGGCCTCGGCATCGATCTCGATCATCGCCGACAATCCGCCGCCGCCCGGGACTCCGAGCGGCCAGGCCTCGAGCTACACGATCAACTTCACCTGCTCGGCTGTGGTCGGGTCCTCGTGTGGCTCGAATCCCACGATCACCGTACCGCTGGACCTGACATCCAGCAACGCGGCGACTCCCGACATGAGCACCTGGAGCTACGGGGTCTCGAGCTCCAAGTCCGGTCTGGTGGCGAGCGCGTCGGTCGTCGGCGAGAACTACGTGATATCGCTCAACGAGGCCGCGCTGAACGCCGGTGACTCGGACACGATCACGCTCACGGTCACGCCGCCCAACAACGTCACCCCGGATGCGACGACCTGGTCGCTCACGCCCTCCTTCCAGACCGATCAGATCGCGGCAGTGCAGGCACCGACGCCCGCGCTGGGCGAGGCGACGGCCTCGGCGCTGCTGAGCGTCGCAAAGACGACCAATGACGGCGGCGCCGTCTATGTGAGCGGCAACGACGTGATCTACAACATCACAGCCCGCTGCAACGCGTCAGGGGCCAAGGGGAGCCTGTACCTGACCGACGGCAGCCTCGACGACACGCTTCCGAGCGGGCTCGACTACGTCTCCGCGACGCCGGCTCCGAGCTCGGCGCCGACCGTCGGCAGCAGCGGAACAGTCAGCTGGAGCTACGGCACGTCCGCGTCCCTGCCGAGCGGCTGCTCGGCCGACGGGACGGGCACCACGAGCTATCAGCTGGTGGCGGAGATCGATCCCGCCACGCCAGACAGCACTCAGCTCACCAACAGCGTCACCTTCAGTGGTACCCCGATCGGGACCGCGACGCCCGCGCAGACCACCGCGACTCGCACCGTCACCGCGATCGCGCAACCGCCCTCCAGCCCGGGAAGCTTCATCGGCAAGAGCGCCCTGGGGCCGCTCAACATCCCGAGCTACGGGTACGACGCGACCTATCCCGGCAACTGGATCACGCCGATCAACCAGCGGCCCAGCTCCAGCCCCGGCGCCGCGGAGGCGGAGTACACGGTGTCGATCTCCTATCCCGCCTCACGCGCGTTCGAGACCGACCTTGCCGATCCGGTGCCCTGCCTCGACACGCTCTCGGGTGTGACCTACTCGTCGAACACCCCGTCGGGCGCGATCAACGGCCCGGGGTCGATTGACAACCTCTGCCAGCACCCGGCCTTCGATCCGACTGCGGTCGAGGTCTCATCGGCAAGCCTGGCAAACGCGATCACCTCGGACAGCTGGACGCCGATCGGCATCACGACAGCGGGAACGACCTTCAGTCTGGTGCAGAAGGGGAGCACCGGCTCGAGCACCTATTTCGACGTGCCCGCAGCCGACCTGGGCCAGGTGGCTGCGATCGAGCTGCCGACCGACACCAACCTCACCGACGTCGGCATGACCATGCGCGTCTGGGGCTACGCCGACGGCTCCCTGCAGGGAGGGGATGCCCTGCACGACATCGCCACCGCGACCGCCTATCCGGTCAGTGGACCCGGCAGTCCCTCCACCGAGAGTCACTCTGCGAACGTCTACATCGAGCCGAGCACGCCGCAGCTCGGCGTCTACAAGGCATTCGGCTCGCTCGGCGCGGCGCCCGGCGGGACCACCGCACTCACGCTCCAGGGCACGGTCTCGACGCCGGCGACGCTCACGAGCAACGTGATCCTCACCGATCTGCTCCCCTACGGGCTGTCCTGGCACAACCCGGTGTCGAGTGCCCCGTTCACGATCACCCGCAGCGCCGGCGGGGGCGGCTCCTCCGTCACGGCGAGCGTCGAGGACATCGCCAACTTCCAGAGCACCGGCCGCGAGCTGATCCGCGTGACGCTTCCCGCGAGCGCCTTCACCACCGGCTTCGACACGGTGACGGCGCCCAGCAACTTCATCGAGCTCAGCGTTCCCACCGCCGCCACGACTTACAACAACAACGGCCAGCTGTTCGTTGACGGCATCGGCACCGGCACGGCTCCGACCTGCGGCCCGGGCACGACCTCGACCGGAGCGACCTTCGAGTCCTCCGACCCGCTCAACCTCGCCGGTGACGGGCTGGTGAACGAGGATTACTGCCAGTGGTCGGCCTCGCTCACCGTGCCTCCGAGCGGCGGCCCCGCGTTCACGCTCGTCAAGACCGTTCAGGGCGACCTCGATGGATCGCCCAAGTACTCCCCGGGGGTGGGCTACGCCTCGAGCGGCGGGACCGGCACCGGGACATACACGCTGGACTGGAGCAACACCGGCGGCGATGACCTGACCAGCCCGGTCGTCTACGACATCCTGCCCTATGTCGGCGACACCGGCGTCAGCGAGAGCGAGTCGGCGACCGCGCGCGGAAGCCAGTTCGCGCCGAACTTCATCGGGCTGTCGGGCTCGCTTCCGGCGGGCGTCAGCGTCGCCTACTCGACGTCGACCAACCCGTGCCGTCCCGAGGTCTTCGCCAACGCCGACAACCCCGGTTGCGATACCGGATGGCTGAGCAGCCTGCCGGCCGATCCGAGCACGGTCAAGGCGCTGCGCTTCACTGCCACCGGCACCTACACACCGGGGCAGTCGTTCAGCGTGGCCTTCGACGTCGGTGTGCCGTCCGCCTTCGTCAACACGATCGCCTGGAACAGCGCCGCAAGTGACGCCGACTACAACGGCAGCGCGCTGCTGCCGGCCGAGCCGCCCAAGGTCGGGCTCGAGGCGCAGGCCGCGCCGCTCACGCCGACACTGACGACGGCGGTCTCGGCAGCGGATCTGCTTCCCGGAGGCAGCGTCAGCGACGCCGTCACCGTGGCCAACACGGGCGGTGCCGGCGGCACGCTGGACTGGACACTGCTGGGGCCGCTCTCTCCGGGCGCCGGTCGCAGCTGCGCCGGCTTGGATTGGACCGGCGCGGCCACCAGCGACCACGGCACGCTCACGGTGAGCGGCGACGGGACCTACGCCACCGCGACCTCGACGCCAGCCGCGACCGGTTGCTACAGCTACAGCGAGCAGCTGACCGGCGGCTCCTTCGCCTCGTCGGTGAGCTCGGCAGCGGGTAGCAGCGCCGAGACCGTGCTGATCGCCGACCCGTCGTTGTCGGCGACCGTCTCCTCGAGCTCGGTGGCGACCGGTACCAGCGTCGCCGACGTGATCGACGTCACCGGGACAACCGGCCAGCCGGGCACCATCAGCTGGAAGCTGCTGGGCGCTGTACCCCGCGGTCCCGACGGAACCTGTGCCACGGCGAACTTCTCCGGAGCCGCCGTGATCGCCCAGGGCACAATCTCGGTCAGCGGTGATGGCCAGTACACGACGCCTGCCACGACCGTGCCGGCGGCCGGCTGCTACGCCTACGTCGACACGCTCACCGGTGCAAGCTACGGGTCTCCGGTGAGCACCACGCTCGGCAGCTCCGGCTCGGTCGTCACGGCGGCGACGCCGGCGGCCACCTCGACGACATCGACATCGACATCGACGACGCCGACGACACCGACGCCGACGCCGGTCACCAAGACCGCGCGGCTCACGCTGATCAAGCGCGTCGACCTTTCGAGCGCCGAGGCCGGCCGCGCCCTGCGCTATACGATCGTCGTCACCAACAGCGGCGCCGGCCCTGCCAGGGACGTCACCGTCAAGGACACGTCGCTCACGAGGATGCGAGTGCACTCGGTCACGAGCTCGCAGGGCAGCTGCGGGCACGCGCTGCCGCTGACCTGCAGGCTCGCCACTGTCGGCGCTCACCGCCATGCGACGATCGCCGTGATCGCCACGCCGCTGACGGCCGGGCTGGTCGTCAACCACGCGCACGTGACGACGGCGTCGGTGAACATCGCTGCCGCAAAGGCGGTCGTGGCGTCAGCCACCACGCAGGTCCGGGTCCCGCTCGTCCTCACCAAGACGGCCTCGCGGCGCCACCTCGTGGCCGGAGCGCGCCTGAGCTACACGATCGCGATCGTCAACCATCAGGGTCTGAGCGCGCAGCGGATAACGCTGTGCGATCAGCTGCCGCGCGGGCTCATCTTCGTCTCGGCCAGCGTCAGCACACGGCTCCGCGACGGGCAACGCTGCTTCAACGTGGCGAGCGTCGGCCCGCACTCGCGGCGGGAGTTCAGGATCGTCGCACGGGCGCTCAAGGGCGCGAGCGGCACGCTCACCAACGGCGTCTCGCTGTCCGGGTCAGAGGTGGATCCGCGGCACGCGAGTGCCGCCGTCACCGTCACTCCCGCGCCACCGCGTCCGACCGCTGTAACGGGTTGAGCTCCGCGTGGCGACCGCGACGCTCCGCCGCCGCGTCGGGCACCATGGAGCGTGAATGACAACGTAGGTAGTGGAGCACGGATGACCCGCGATGGATCGCTGCGGGGCGCAGGCGAGCAGTCGCCGCGCTCCGCTACCAACGAAAGACCGC
>Ga0207702_10001850_pt1 | contig 20846 bp, 18 predicted proteins | sample KBSCornC62_FD_184302 | JGI IMG/M metagenome (GOLD analysis project Ga0207702, IMG submission 184302) | Corn rhizosphere microbial communities from Kellogg Biological Station, Michigan, USA - KBS Corn C6-2 (SPAdes) (version 2) | ecosystem: Host-associated > Plants > Roots > Rhizosphere > Soil ...
CCGAGTCCTCCTCGCGTCCAACGGCGGGAAGATCCAGAAGATCGATAAGTGCATGTCCAGACTCATGCAGGAGGATGAAGCGGAGATTGTCGCGAACGAACTCGATCGTCAAAGCCTTGGGATCGGAGGCGCCCTTTGAGAGCGCCTGGCCCATTTGCAACAGGCTGTCGATCATCTCGTAACAAAGGAAGACCGCGCCGTTCTTCTTGTCATAGAACGCGTTGATCGTGTTGCATTGCCGGGTGACGTAATGCAGAGGGCGCGGGGTCACGAAGAGACCGTCGAGACCATCGATTTCTGGAATGTTCAGGAAAAGGTGCGTGTCGACGGCCCACTGATAGGCATAGTTGAATTTGGAGTCTTCCGGCGGGAAGTAGTGATAGACGAAACGCAATCCCTTGCCGTCCGAGGTCACGAGCGAACCATCCGAAGGCGGCGGGAGAGCACCTTCCTTCTGTTCAGTCAGACCGTCCTTATCGCCGGATTGGGCGGTCTGATTGCCAGCCTGACCATCGTTCTGCTGTGATTGTGCCTGCCTATCGGCTGGCTGACTTCCGGAAGCACTGCCACCCGAGGGCGCGCCCTGGCCATTAGCACCGGCGAGATCGGCAAGCTGTATCAGGGTCGGATAGCTCGGATCGCCGTCGGCCGGGTTGTCGCCGAACGGATAAAAGCTGTTGGAGATGAGTACCGAGATATTGTCGACGACCTTGCTCGCCTCGGTCGCGGTCCAGCTAAGGTCGTAACCGCGTATATCATTGCCCTTCTGCTCGAAGCGGGAATAGAATTTTCGATCTCCCGCCGTACCCGACACGATAAACCAGCTCGGTCGCTTGAGCTGATAGGTGATCGTGCTGCCCTGCTCATTGGAAAGGCTCTTGAACAGAGCATCGATCTGGCCCGGTCCGGAATTTGGAAAATGCGCAATCTTAAGGCTGAGCGCGCCGTCAGCGGTTTGAAGAGTTTCGCCGCCAAGCTTGTTGTCCTGCCGTTCCGTCAGGAGTGCAGCGGGATATGAGATGGTCACGCCGGCCTTTGAGTTGTCCAGCGGATGCCATTGCAGTTGCTTGCGCAAATCGAGGGCCGCGCCGCCCAGTTCCAGCGCATCCCGGGCGGAAAGCTTTCCGGTGGAAGGCCGCTTGTGATCGCCCTGATAGCTTGCAATGGCGTTACGGCTGCTCTGCCCGAAAGAGCCGTCCGCGAAGCCGTTGTAGTAACCAAGCACAATCAGCCCTTCCTGGCTAAGCCGCCTCTCCCAGATGTTGAGCGCGCTCTCGATCGAATCCGAGCTGTTGAGGTCGAGTTGAGATGTGCCTTGGTTCGAGGTCTGCGCAAGCGCGGGCCGGACCGAAGCGGGGAACGGAAGAGCAAGAAGAAAAGCCAGGGCGAAGATTGCGTTCCTGGAAGAGTAGCGCTTCGGGGCGAAGTTCATTTTGCGCGAGCTCCGGTTCTTGGGATGGATTGCCAAAGGGATAGGGAGGGCGCCGACATCACTGAACCGGCACGGTTTTCAAAAGCAGCAGGTCGATATCGCGATCGGGCTTGTAGTTCTTGATATCGAGCTCGAACTGGGTCGGACTGATCTTCTTCACGCCATTGCCGCAGAAAGAGACCAGTGTCTTTGGATCGCCCTTATCGACGATCAGCTTGAAATCGCCGATCGGCCCCGCCCAGTTGCCGCCAGAGGTGATGACATAGGACAGATATTGCTCGAAAGCCTGGAACGTCGTCGCGTTGTCATCAGCGACCTTTTTGTAGAGGCCGCGCGCCGCCTTCATGAAGGCTTCGTCGGTGCAGAACCGCTCGCGATAGAACTTCAGCTGATCCTCCCCCATGTCAGGCGAGCCAAGCGACAGCGAGGATTGACTGCCGACGACCGGGACATAGGTCTGCTGGACGATCAGATCCCTCCCTCTGAGAAAGGTCTGGTTCCGCCAATATTTCGATTTCAGCGTCCAGAGCGGATAAAGGGTTGTTGCCTCTCCGGTGTAGTCGCTTCCGCCCGAATCAAGGATATTCGCGTCCACTAGGTCCTTGCGTTGCGCGTCCGTCAGGCGGCCAATCGCTGCCTCGGTCGCCTCGGAAGTCGGCACCAGGGGGATATGCAGGGCCTTGAGCTTGTCGGTGATTTCCACATCGGGCTTGCCATCGGCCGTCAGAAACGCCCGCTGCTCGAGCTGCGAGGGAGCGGGTTGGCCATCGACAATGGTCTGGAATTTCATGAAATTGTCGCTCGCCGGGTCGGGAACGACGGTGGTGGAGTTTGAGCCACCGCCCGGAAACGCCGGCATCGGAAAGGCGATGGTCGTCGAATAGTCCGCGTTTGTGAGATTACGGAAGCGATAGGAGATCCGGATAGCGGTGGTGGAGAGATAAAGCTCTTCCGAGACCAGTGCGATCTTGTCCGTCTTCTGAAGGACGAGGCCACCGGTTCCCAAGGTCGCCGAGCTGTCATCGGCGAGAGCCGGGGTCGACAGGAGCAGGACGGCTCCACAGGCGAATGGGGAAAAGCGCATTCAAATTCTTTCCGGATGGGCGAGCGCCAGGTTAGCACCCTTGGGACGTTTCAGGATCCGTTGCTGCGATAGGTTGCATCGTCGAATATGCTCGAGCCGCGTGGCTTGCCAAGGTCCCTCGACAGTTGCGAGGCTTGCCCAGTCACGGCATCGCCGGCATCAAGGCGCAAAACCGACAAGGGGTCTATCAGAATGTACTCAGGGCACCGATATCTCTGCGTCTGCCATAAGTGTACATGCGTCTATATTTTCCAAATCCGTCTTTGCGGCTGGCCGGCAACTCTCGCGTGCCATAAGTTGAGCCGAGGCGAGTCGAATGTGCGAGACCAAAATCGGATCCCATGCATGCGGGCCATAGGTGCATAAGAGGCTTCCATTCGCCGTGAGCATGGAGGACCGGCTATCAGAGTTAGCCCAATTCCACAAACGCTCTGTCTCATTGAAAGGATATCGGCATGAATGTCTGGCGTGGTGCCCTTTGCCGCCTCTCTTTATCTGTTCTGGCGCTATCGATACCGACGCTTGTGTGGGCGAATGAGCAAAAGACTGATTGCTTCGGTTTCGATGCAGTGGACGACGATCCGCTCGCAGTCCAGCTTTATGTGATCAAGCCCGGGGACAAAGTCGAGGTTCAGTGTCCGGAGAAATCGCTAATCTGCAAGAAGGGCGCTTTTCTGGTGCCGGGCGATCAGGTCGCCGTGAGCCGGGTCGATGGCGACCGCGCCTGCGCCGAATATCTCAATCCCGCGAAGCGACCCGAGAATGATGAAACCGCAGGCTGGCTGCCGCTGGCGCAGCTTTCCCCAATATCACCGGCGCCCAACTGGGTCGGACGATGGGGTGACAGCGAAACGACGATCATCGCCAAGCAGCAAGGCGATAAGATCCGCATCGACGCCAAAGCCAATCTGCAATTCGGCAACGGTGAGGAAGAAGGGCGGTTCGCCGCTCTCATCGATGGCAGACAGTCGCAAGTCAAATTCGGCTATCAAACCGGCGACGACGGCGAGCCGGAAAAGCTTCTTCCCTATCAAGACAAGAAGATTCCGGGTCTTTGCCAGGTGAAGATGGCCCAGTTGGGACGTTATCTTGTCGTCGGCGACAATCATATGTGCGGCGGCATCAATGTCAGCTTTTCCCGGATCTATCGCCGGGGTGATGAGAAGCCGCCCGCAGATCGAGCCGAGGCGTCGAAATCATCGGCAGCCCAGAAGCAAGTCGACTTGCTGCGCTCCTCCTACAAAGCCTGCCTCGACAAATCCGAAGGCGTAACCGTCGCCATGCGGGACTGCGCCGGTACGGAACATAAATTTCAGGACGATCGCCTTAATCATGCCTATCGTTTGTTGCGGACAAATCTTAATCAGGCCGGCGCCACGCAACTGCGTGACGAACAACGCGGCTGGATTGCCGAACGCGACAGGCAATGTGCCGTGGACAAGGATGGCGGCACGGCCGCTTTGATCATCTCGGACGATTGCCTGGTGCAGGTGACAGCAAAACGCGCCGCCGAGCTCGAAAGCCGGCTTTCCCAATAAAGGACGTCGAGGTCATCCATGGTGAGTCGGGCCATTACGGGGCGGGCGCAATTCCCGGAAGCGCATAACCGCGATCGAGCGTCCCGTCGAAGGCTGCGCCGTGACAGGCCATGGAATAACGCTCCCAGGTGTAGTTCGTGATGATGGAGCCGCGCTCGGGATCCACGTGCCGAAACTCATATCCAACTTCCGCCTCGTAGGTGGCCTGTTCACCTTCGTCTTGCGACACGCCCTTCGTATAGACCAGGATCTGTTGCGTCCCGCCTGCCGGGTTCGTGACAGGCTCGGGCATGGCCATGGCGCTCTGCTCCCGGTGTGTACTTTCCAGATAGGCCAGACACGCCACGAAGTTTGCGAAAGGACCGGCTAAAAGTGGCTCAGGTGGTAGCGACCCGCTGGCGAGAGCCGTACCGGTGGCAAAAAAGATGCCCGCAACCGCGGCGCTCAACGCTGCGGCTCGGCGCTGGCTGCCAGTCGTCCGGCTTGGTTTTTCATCAGTCACCGGAATCGAGAACCTCCGACCAGTTCTTTCGCATCTCGGCAAGGCGAGCTGCGTAGGTCGTCTTTAGGCATTGGGCATCCTTGCAGACATCCCTTACCGTCTCACGCCAATGCTTCTGCTCTCTGCCTGCGGGATCGATCACCTGGCCTGTCTCGCCGTCGTGGCCGAAGGTTTCGCCCTCGATCCTGTCGAACAGCACCTTCATCTGATCATCGAGCTTCGATAGGCCAGGATCTGCGCAGATTAACTTCTCGACACGGCTTTTCGCGTATTTGCAATTGAAACCGGCTGCTTGCGTCTGGCCAGCGACGGCAGACACAATGCAAAGACCCATACCAATTGCCAGCAGGCGATTGGTGGCAGATCGTGCTGCGCTCATCGGCCTTCCCTGCGGTTGGGACAGGCATCTCATTGCGCGGGCGGATAGGTTGGGCTGGTCAGGCATTGGTCGAACCAGGTTGCGTCGGATTCTTCGAGTGGCCACGCTCCTTCGACGTCCAGCTTGGGGAAATCGGTCTTCAACGCCGGAATGTGTTGGTCGGTGCCTGGGTCCCGCGTCCAGCCGGTTTTCTGGCTATTGCCGCAGATGTCTCCCGATTGATCGCTGCAAAGGGCGGAACCCGTGATCTTGTCGCCCTCGATGGTGCTGACGGCGTGATATTCATAGAGCGACCAGGTCGCCCATTCGGTGCTGAGACTGCAAAGGCGGTCTTTGTTGCGGACATGCATGGCGCCATAGCACTGATAGGCGTAGCTCGACTGATCCTTGTCGTTGGGAATGAACTCGCAGCGCGTATCGAAGCCGGCGAATGTGCCACCTGTGTACTTCGCAAGAAAGCGTCGTTGCTCCAGAGCCTGCGCGACGAGCCCTTCGTCCGATCGGTCGCTCAGTCGAGCGGTGCGGGCGGCCATGGCGCGGCGTATCTCGCGGACGGGTATGGCGGCGCCGTCCGAACCACTGCCGAGGCCCTCGTTGCGTGCAACAATCCAGCGGCGTTGGCTATTGACCAGCATGGCGTGGACTTCAGGATCCGGCGCCGTCTTTAGGAGGGCGGCGTAGGCCTGCCCCATGGCCGTGTCGGCTGCCTTCAGGCCCGCATTGCCGCAAATCTTCTTATCAATTGGGTCGCTCGCCTTGGTGCAGTCGATTGCCCAGGCCGGCGTCGCAATGCCCAATCCCAGGAACGTCATCAGGCCGGCGATGGTCAGCCGGATTTTTACCGTGGATTGATGGCCTAGCATGGTGATGTGTCTTCCTTTGCTTCTTCAGCCACATGGCTGCGCGGTATCGCGCTCGCGACGGATCGGGGCAGTCGTGGAGATCGACGGCGCGGTCTTGGCGGTATTCGCAGATAGCTCGATATTGTTATTGGTTGTAAGAGATTTTGGAAATTTGAACGTCCGTGCACTTGTTGTGGACGATAGTGCACCACCTCGGCCCGCCGCGGGGGCATCTCCGTCGCCAGATTCCGGCAAACCATCAAAAACCGCGCCAGCGGAACCCGCGCCGGTCAGCGTAAGTTTGCCTTGAAGAAGCGGACTAGTTCAGCGTTCAGTCGCTTGTGAAAGTCGGCTCGATCGAAACCTGGCGCATCGACACAAATGCGAGATGCCGATTTGAGCATGAGAGCGCTGCAAGGAGGAAGAAACGCATAATGACCCGCTCCCGCTTCGACATGATATTCCGGCACCTGGGGCAGGGCGTCACGGACATGCTCCTCGTACCATGGACTTGGCTGATGTCGATCATCGGCCGCACGCCACAGCAATACTGGAATGCGGACAGACGCCAAGCCGGGGCGGTCGAAGGTAAAACCGAACGCAGGCGCCGCCGCTGCAATCGCCTTGATCCGGCGATCCGCCTTCCAGGCGTCAGAGGGTATATTGAGCACCGATACCGAGCGCACGCCGGCTTGAGCCAGCGCGGTGCAAAGGTCGTGCGTCGGGTTAGAGGTACAGTAAGGATCAATTTTCAGCAGATCCGGGATTCCTCCTGCCTCGACCAGCACCGTAAAGCCACCATTCGAGAACCCGTATGCGCCGATGCGCCCCGCGTCGATTGCGCCGCGTTCGCGCCAATTCAACAGCATATAGTCGATTAAGCGGCTCAATTGCGCGGGACGCCGCCATGGCATCATAACCTTGCTTTGATCGTTGTTGGTGTCCCCAGCGTGACTAAAACGACGAAGCCGGCTCGAGCGAGCGCAAGTGCGGTGTCGTAATGGCCTGCGTAAGATCCCGCCCCGCCATGGGACAGAACAATGAGCGGCAGCCCGCGACCCTTCACCGTCCCATTGACTGCGACCCGTTGGGAGAAGCCATCGAGAGGAACATCGTGCGGCACGTCTGTGGTCGGATACCATATTCCGCCAATCAACGGCGCCTCACTTCCGTTTGGAACGCGCACCTCGTCGAAACCGACCTGCGCTTCCCTAGTCGCAAACGCGGCTGCTTCATCTTTAGGAGCTGCCGCATCTGAGACGTAGACAACGGGTTTCGCTGTCACACTTCCGGCGATCAGGTTCACGGAGAATAAGAAACTCGCAATGGCAACGAGGACCCAGCTAATCTGACGGACTTTCTTCCCGCGCTCGGCTTTATTGCTCTTCATGATTACCCTCTCAATAGCTCCTGTCTCGCCTCATCAGAGCCCATCGAATTGGTGCACATCATCCGCGAGCGACAATTTTCAACCAGTGACCGATCGGCATTACAGCAATTTTCCGCAGTCGCTGCATAAAGGTGTCCCGCGAAAGCCGCTCCTCAAAACTTTCCAAAGGTTTGCTACGCAATTCCCAGTCAACCGTCTGGTCGTGGCCCTGTCGTTTGGCACGTCTGCGGCGCCGGAAAGCTGCGGCCGGAGCCATGGCTTGAGATCACCCGCCAAGGTAGAACGTCTCCCGCACAACCGAATTCAAGTTAAAGTGACATCGCCCGCGCTTCAGCAGCATTTCCTCGACCAGCTGCAGGCTTAATGGGAACCGGAAATAAAGCCACACGGCATAGGCAATGATCTGCGGAAGAAAACCGTGGTTCTTGTAACTAACGGCGGACGACTTCATGGCGCCGGCTTAGCCCCCAACCGTTAAGCCGCCAATAAGGTGACATTGCCCCATATCGCAGAAAGAGTTGCGTCGCCTCGAAGTCATCCAGAAGATCCGTGACGAACGCCTGAGGGTTGTCCAGGCTGCGGAACTTCTCGACCTCAGCAATAAGTTGTGGAAGCGGTCGTACCCGTTGCTGCCATGCGGAACATTGCTTTTATACAACTAAGAATAGTTTCGTTTCTCTATTTGCAACGTTCTGCGCCGCACCCACAAACACTCGCCGCGCGCCCGGCAACAGCAGATCGCAATCGTAGACTTGACATCTGTCGGACATTATCTGACAACTGTAAAAACGAGCTCGGATGAGCCTCGGCATGACCGGTTCGTCGACTGGAGAAACGGCGGGCCGGTTGCGGGAGGACTGCATATGGATGAGTTGCTTGAGGTGCAAGGGCTGAAGAAGTCCTTTGGAGGCGTGGCCGCGCTCCGAGACGGCTGCTTTCGGCTTCGCGCCGGTTCGGTGCACGCTCTCTGCGGCGGCAACGGCGCCGGAAAGTCCACGTTCCTGAAAATCTTGATGGGCATTTACAAGCGCGACGCGGGATCCATCCGCCGGCGCGGGCAGGAGGTCGAGTTCTCGAGCCCCGCCGATGCGCTAGCATCGGGAATCGCGATCATCGAACAGGAGCTGAGCCCGATCCCGCATATGACGGTCGCCGAGAACATCTACCTTGGACGCGAGCCGTCGACGCGCTTCGGCGGCATCGACTTCAAGACGATGAACCAGAATGCCCAGCGCCTGCTGGATCAGTTGGAATTCAAGATCCGCGCCAATCAATACATGATGCATCTCTCCATGGCGCAAATGCAGCTCGTCGAGATCGCCAAGGCGCTCAGCCATGACGCTGAAGTTATCTTCATGGACGAGCCGACATCGGCGATCGGCGAGAAAGAAGCGCAGCAGCTCTTCAAGACAATCGAGCGGCTAAAGGCGACCGGCAAGGGCGTCGTCTACGTCTCGCATCGCCTATCAGAAATCTTCCAGATCGCCGATTCCTACACCGTCTTCCGTGATGGCAGCTATATCGGCAGCGGCAATCTGGCCGACGTCGACCGCCCGAGCCTGATCAAGATGATCGTCGGCCGCGAGCTTGGCGAGGAATATGTCAAAACCAATGTTCCGACCGACATCGTCGGCCTCGAAGTGACCAATCTGACGGCGCCTGGCAAGGTCGAGGACATCTCCTTCGAGGTCAAGCAGGGCGAGATTTTCGGCATCTACGGGCTGATGGGCTCGGGCCGTACCGAGATCTTCAACTGCATCTTCGGCCTCGACAAGATCGAGAAGGGCGAGATCAAGCTGCACGGCGAGCCGATCACCATCTCCAAGCCGGCCGACGCGATGAAGCACGGCATCGCGTTCGTAACCGAAGACCGGAAGGTGACCGGCCTCAATCTCAGCGATAGCGTGCGCGGCAACATCGCGCTTGCAAGCCTCCCGGAGCTCAGCCCGAACTTTGTCATGCGCCGCCGCCACGAAAAAGTCGCGAGCCAGGAGATGACGTCGCGCTTCGCCATCAAGGCCGCGCAGGACACCATGCTCGTCTCGGGCCTGTCGGGTGGAAACCAGCAGAAGGTTGTTCTCGGAAAGTGGTTCCTGCGCAATCCGAAGATCCTGCTGCTGGATGAGCCGACGCGCGGCGTCGATGTCGGCGCCAAGCGGGAGATCTATCGTGTCATGTGCGAGTTCGCCGCCGCTGGCGGTATGGTGGTAATGATTTCGTCGGAGATCGATGAAGTGCTCGGCATGTCCGACCGCATCCTCGTCATGCGCGACGGTAAATCCGCCGGAGTCCACGCCCGCGCCGACACCGATGCACAGGTGCTCGTGCACTTGTCGACATGACAAGGCCAACAGCGACCCCAAAACATCATCGATCGCCTGGGAAGAGGTTCAGAACAGTGTCCCTTACAGAAAATAAGTCGGCAACCGGCTTTCTCAATTCGGATCGCCGCAGGCTGCTTGTTCAGGAATACGGCATCTTTTTCGCGTTCCTGATCCTGTCTGTCATCCTGTCGATTTCCAACGAATACTTCCTGACGGCCGGCAATATTTCGAACGTGCTTCTACAGACCTCGATCAACGGCGTGCTGGCGATCGGCATGACCTTCGTCATCCTGACGCGCGGCATCGATCTTTCGGTCGGCTCCGTCGTGGCGCTGGCCGGCATCGTTAGCGCCAGCCTGGTGACGACCTCGGCGACCGCCGGTTTCCACGGCGCTCCCTATCCGGCCGCCCTGGGCATCATCGTAGGTCTCCTGGTCGGTCTTGCCTGCGGCGCCGTCGTCGGCTTCATCGTATCGCGCTTCGCCGTCCCCGCCTTCGTCGCGACGCTCGGCATGCTCTCGGCTGCCCGCGGCCTGACGCTGATTTATGGTGGCGGCAAGCCGGTTCCCGCCCTAACGCCGGCATTTCGCTGGCTTGGAACGGGCAATATCGGCGGCGTGCCGATGCCGGTCGTTCTGCTCGCCATCGTCTTCATCATTTCCTGGTGGATTTTGGACCGAACGCGCTTCGGTCGCTATATCTACGCCGTCGGTGGAAACCCGCATGCGGCCAAGACCTCGGGCATCGACGTCACCCGCATCCGCTTCCTCGTCTATTGCATCTCGGGCGTTCTCGCCGGTCTTGCGGGCATGATGCTCTCGGCCCGCACCGGCTCCGCACTGCCGCAGGCCGGCATTGCCTACGAGCTTGATGCCATCGCCGCGGTCGTCATCGGCGGCACGAGCCTTTCGGGTGGAGTTGGCCGGGTGACCGGCACTCTGATCGGAGCACTGATCATCGGCGTCATGAACAACGGCCTCGATCTCATGGGCATCGAATCCTACTACCAGCAGGTCATCAAGGGCGCGCTCATCGTCGGCGCCGTAATGCTGGATCAGAAGCGAAATCAGGGGCAGTGACCCAACCAATTCGGATTGCGATCATGATCCGAGCGCCTACGGCGCGTCGATGCGACGGCCGAACATTCCTATGGAGGAGAACGAAATGAAGAAATTGTTGCTTGGGCTTCTAGCGACCGCCGTCATGGCAGCTTCCCCCGCGCTTGCAGCGGACAAGAAGCTGAAAATCGGCGCCACTACGTATGGCCTGAATGCCGAATTCATGCAGATCTGGTCGGCCGCGCTGAAGCAGCATCCGGCCGTCAAGAGCGGCATGGTGGACCTGACTGTCTTCGACGGCCGCTACGACGCGCTCGTCCAGCAGGAGCAGTTCAACACCATGATCACCCAGAAGTTTGACGCCATCATCTTTGTCCCGATGGATGTCGAGGCCGGCGCCGCTGCTGTTCAGGCGGCGCATGATGCCGGAATTCCGGTTGTCGGCTCGAACGCTCGCGTCAACTCCGACCTGCTGACGTCCTATGTCGGCTCCAACGACGTCGAAGCCGGCGAACTGGAAGCCAAGTCGGTCCTTGACAAGATGGGCTGCAAGGGCAACGTCGTCATCCTCGAAGGCCCAATCGGCCAATCCGGCCAGATTCAGCGCCTAGAAGGCAACCAGAAGGCACTCAAGGCTTGCCCGGATGTGAAGGTGCTTGAAATGCAGACGGCGAACTGGTCGCGCGCCGAAGCCCAGACGTTGATGGAAAACTGGCTAACGGCCCACCCGGGCCAGATCAACGGCGTCATCGGCCAGAACGACGAAATGGCACTCGGCGCGATCGAAGCGATCAAGGCCGCCAACCTGAAGGTCAGCGACTTCGCCATCGCCGGCGTCGACGGCGTGACCGATGCGATCAATGCCGTCAAGCGCGGCGAGATGGCGTCGATCCTGCAGGATGCCAACGCGCAGGCCCAGGGCGCGCTCGATATCGCCATCAAGGCCGTCGACAAGGACTACCAGCCGCGGTCGCCGATATGGAAGCAGTATCCGGACATGAAGTGGGGCGAGGGTAGCGATAAGACGTATCTAGTTCCGTGGACCCCCGTCACCAAGGACAATGCCGATAAGCTGCTGGAATCCCGCAAGTAAGACGATGAAAATGAGGGGCGGCGGATCGCCGCCCCGATCTCAAACATTAGGGCTTGAAACCATGACCGTTACCGCTCCCACGATCGACCTCAATTTTCCGCTCACCGGCAAGATCGCGCTGGTAACGGGCGCCGCCTCCGGCATCGGCTCGGCCATCAGCGATGCGCTGACCGCGAAGGGCGCCACGGTTGCCGTGCTCGACATCAATGCCGAGGTCGGCGAATCCAAGGCCAAATCGCTCGGCAATGGCGCCAAGTCTTTCGTCTGCGATGTGTCGCAGCCGGCATCGGTCACTCAGGCGGTCGCTGACGTCGTCGCAGCCTTCGGCGGCATCGATATCGCGGTCAACAGCGCCGGCGTCGTCTTTCTCGCCCCGGCTGAGGATCTGTCGCTCGACTACTGGGACAAGACGATCAACATCAATCTCAAGGGCAGCTTCCTCGTCACCCAGGCTGTGGGCCGCGCCATGATCGCCGCCGGCAAGGGCGGCAAGATCATCAATCTCGCCTCGCAGGCCGGTACGGTCGCCATTGAGGAGCATGTCGCGTATTGCGCCTCCAAGTTCGGCGTCATCGGCATGTCGAAGACCTTTGCCGCCGAGTGGGGCAAGCACGGTATCTGCGTCAACACCATTTCACCGACCGTCGTGCTGACGGAGCTCGGCAAGAAGGCCTGGGCCGGAGAGAAGGGCGAAGCCGCCAAAAAGCGCATTCCCACCGGCCGTTTCGCCTATCCGGAAGAAATCGCTGCCGCCGCCGTTTTCCTCGCCTCGGCTGGCGCAAACATGATCAACGGCGCCGATCTGCTGATCGACGGCGGCTATACCATTCTGTGAGCTCAAACGCTCGGCCATTTCCAGGAGACCTCATGCAGCGGTTCGTCAACAATCCCGATCTCGTCGTCGAGGATACAGTCAAAGGCTTCGTCAAGGCCCATTCGGATATCGTACGCCTTGCCCAAAACCCGCGCGTCATCGTTGCCAAGCATGCGCCCGTCAGCGGCAAGGTCGGTATCGTCACCGGCGGCGGCTCCGGCCACGAGCCTGCCTTCATCGGTTATACCGGAAAGAACATGCTGGATGCCGTCGCGGTCGGCGAACTCTTTTCCTCGCCGACCGCGAAAAGCTTCTTCGACGCCATGAAGGAAGCCAATGGCGGCGCGGGCGTCGTCTGCCTCTATGGCAATTATGCCGGCGACAACATGAACGTCAAAATGGCGACTAAGCTTGCCGCCAAGGAAGGCATCGAGGTCCTGACCGTCGTTGCCAATGACGATGTCTGCTCGGCGCCGGTAAGCGAGCGCGAAAAGCGTCGCGGAGTCGCGGGTGAGATCTTCATGTGGAAGATCGGCAGCGCGAGGGCAACCCTAGGCGGCACGCTACACGAGGTGCAGACCGTGGCGCAGAAGGCGATCGACAATTGCCGCTCGATCGGTGTCGGCCTCGGGCCATGCACGCTCCCGGCCGTCGGCCATCCGAACTTCCAGATCGAACCGGGCACGATGGAGGTCGGCATCGGCCACCACGGCGAGCCGGGCGTTCGCGTCGAGCCGCTGAAGACGGCCGAAGAGGTCGCCAAGGACATGTGCCGGATCGTGCTCGACGATCATGATCTGCCCGCCGGCACGGAGGTCGCCGTCCTCGTTTCAGGTCTCGGCGCCACACCGCTCAACGAACTCTATATCCTGAACGACACGATTGAATCCGAGATCACCGGCCGCGGTCTCAGTATCCACAAGACCTATATCGGCAACTACTTCACCTCGCTGGAAATGGTCGGCGCGACGCTGACCGTTCTCGCTCTCGATGACGAACTCAAGCCGCTTCTCGATCTCGAAGCGTCCTGCACCATGTTGCTCTGAGGATTGATGGTCATGCAAACATTCAAGAATTCTTCCGCAGGCGCCATCGTCCTTTCGATCGCGGACCGCATCATCGAAAACCGCGCCTATCTGAGCGAGATCGACGGCAAGATCGGCGACGGCGACCACGGGGTCAACATGGCCAAGGGCTTTGGCATGGCCGTGGAGCGGCTAACGGGCAAGGACGCTTCGCTCAGCGAGGGACTCGACACGCTCGGCACGCTGCTGATGACCGAAATCGGCGGCTCGATGGGTCCACTCTACGGCGTCATGTTCACGGAATTCGCCGAAAGGCTAGATGGCAAGACCGATATCAATGCGGCTACCTTCAGCCAGATGTTGCATGCCGGTCTTGAAGGCATTCAATCGATCGGCTCCGCCAAGGTCGGCGACAAAACGCTGCTCGATACGCTGGTTCCGGCGATTGAAGCCTTCGATGCCGCCAACAGCGCCGGAAAGTCCTTTGCCGATGCGTTGGCTGTGCTAATCGAGGCAGCGGAAGAAGGTCGTGACTCCACCATCAATCTCGTGGCGAGGATCGGGCGTGCCAGCCGTCTCGGCGAGCGCTCGCTCGGCATTCTCGACGCCGGAGCAACCTCCTGCGCGCTGATCCTCAAGGAACTCGCGCTCGGCGCCACCGCCCGGCTCCAGGAAAGCTGAGGCCTCACGCCTGCCGAACGATCCCAGGGCGGTGCGGTCCGCTTTTCCCTCGGCGGATCGCACCGGACCGCAGCCGAAAATGGCATTGCAATGCAGCGGCATTGACTGCATCTTCGCGATCCCTAGAGCGGGAGTTCAGTTCAGACGCATGGCGACAAAGTCACAACAGGCCCGCAAGGGCGGGGCAGCCAAGGCAGAGGCGGCGCCGGCGCCTGACCGCATGCCGCTTCGCTATGGCGATGACCCCTATGTCTGGGCTTGCTGGCTCTATTATGAAGAGGACATGACCCAGGGCGATATCGCCGATGTGATGGGCATCTCGCGCGCCACGGTGAACACCTATCTGGCCGATGCCAGGGCGCGCGGCATCGTCAACATCGCCATCGAGCCCGCTCGGCTCGCCTCCCTGACAGTCGCGCAGGAACTCAAGCGCCACTTCGGCCTGGACGACTGTCTTGTCGTGCCGAGCGACGACACGGCGCGGCCGCTCATCGACCGGATCGGCGCCGCCGGCGCGCAGGCACTGCAGCGGCTGATCAAGTCGGGCGATACGATCGCGGTCTCTTGGGGTCGGACCGTGCTTGCGATCGGCGAGCGCGCCTCCGTCCGCGACTTGCAGGATGTCACCGTCGTCCAAGCGACCGGCGGAACGCGGGCGACTTTCGCCTATACGCCAGAGCTTTGCGCCGCCGCGGTCGCCGAGGCAGTCAAGGGCAGGTTGATCGGCATATCCGCGCCGGCCATCGTCTCGACGAGCACTGTGCGCGATGCCTTGCTGCAGGAGCCGCTGATCAGCGATCAGTTCCAGCACCTCGTCGGCGCGAACAAGGCGATCTTCGGCATTGCCTCCCTGCGCCCGAATTCGACCATTCACACCAGCGGCTTCTTCGAATCCGTCACCCTGCAAGAATATCTGGCGAAGGGCGCTGTCGGCGTCATCGCCGGCCGATTCATCGATGGGCAAGGTCGTCCTATCGTCGGCCCGCTCGAAGACAGGACCATCGGCATTTCGCTGGAGATGCTGAAGAACGTCGACGTGCGGATCGCGGCGGCTGGCGGTTTCGACAAGGTGCCGGCAATCCTTGCCGCCCTCCGCGCCGGCTATGTCAGCGTGCTGATCACGGACGCGGCCACCGGCCGCGGTATCCTGAATGCCGATGGCGTCACCGAGGTCAACCAGCGGCCGCCGCAGCGGCTGCGGGACGAGGCCAATGTGGCCCAGCCGCGAAGCGCCGCCCGAACCTATATCAAAAAGTTCCTCAACGACCCGGACCATGCGGTGGAAGAAATGCTCGATGGCATCGTTCGGGCGCATCGGAAGTATCTGGCGCCGGTCGATCGATCGAACCGCGCGCTGAAGGCCAAGGTCGGGCCGAGGCCGGGCAAAGTGGGACTGGTGGTCGGCGGTGGCAGCGGCCATGAGCCCTGCTTCGTCGGCTATGTCGGCAAGGGGCTCGTCGATGCGGTTGCGATCGGCAACGTCTTCTCCTCGCCACCGCCCGCACCAATCCTCAAATGTGCGCAGGCCGCCTCCAGCGGGGCCGGCGTGCTCTTCATCTACGGAAATTATGCCGGCGACGTCATGAATTTCGAGATGGCGGCGGAAATGGCGGAGGAGCAGGGCATACCTGTGCGCACGATCGTCACCACCGACGATATCGCCTCCTCGCCGCCCGAGGATCGTGACGGACGGCGTGGTGTTGCAGGCAACTTCTTCGTCTTCAAGATTGCCGGCGCCGCCTGCGATCTGGGGCTGTCGCTGGAACAGTGTGAAGCAGCCGCCCGCAAGGCGAATGAGCGGACCTATACCGTGGGTGTGGCGCTCGAGCCGGGCTCTATGCCGCAGACCCGACGCCCCAACTTCGAAATCGGCCCCGACGATATCGAGTTCGGCATGGGCATTCACGGCGAGCCCGGTGTCATCCGGGAACGAATGATGATGGCCGACGACATCGTGGACCGCGTGATGGACCGCATCTTCCTGGAGATGAAGGTCGGCGAAGGCGGCCGCGTCGCTGTCCTGGTGAATTCGTTCGGGGCCACACCGCTGATGGAACTTTACATCCTTTTCCGGCGTGTCGAGCAGAGATTGAGCGCCAAAGGCATCGTCGTGGAGGCGAACTGGGTTGGCCACTATTGTACCTCGCTAGACATGGTTGGCGCATCCATCTCGATCCTGGCGCTGGATGGCGAATTGACCGAACTCTTGCATCATCCTTGCGAGACGTCCGCTCTGACAATCACTTAAAGATAAGATCGACCGGCTGGGATCGCAGGGTTGAGGCGGGAATTGGGAGGAGACCATATGCGGGAAAACGCGGCGCGGACGCTCCATCTGATGTTCAATCGGATATCCTCCGCCATTGCCGGAGAACGCGACCACCTGACCGAACTCGATGGCGCGATCGGCGATGCCGATCACGGGATCACAATGTCGCTGGGCTTCACGGCTGTGGTCAACGAACTCGGAAGGGCGGACCTCGACAATCTCTCCGCTGCAGAGGTCATGAGATTGGCCGCATCCGCCTTTCTTGATGCGGTCGGAGCATCGACCGGCCCGCTCTATGCAACCGCCTTCCAAAGCGCTGCCGCCGCGCTGGAGGCAGAGCCTTCCCTTGGCGCAACCGGGCAGGTCGCCATGATCGACGCTATCGCGAGCGGCATACGAAAGCGCGGCCGCGGGCAACGCGGCGACAAGACCATGCTCGATGTGTGGATCCCTGCGGCAGAAGCCGCCGCTACAGCCCAACAGCAGGGCCGAAGCATTTCAGACATATGGGCCGATGCCGTGGCTGCGGGGGAGGCAGGCGCCTATGCGACCCGCTCGATGGTCGCCACGCGCGGGCGCGCCGCAAAGCTCGGCGAACGATCGCTCGGGCACATGGACCCGGGTGCGGCCTCGGCCGTGCTGATCCTGAAGGCGATGATGCAGGCATTTGTCCATTGACGTATGTCGCGGACCACCGACGCGCTGATGTCGGTAGTCGACGCCACTTTAGATCGCTACGTGGCTGGCCGTTCCGACGGTCACGTACAAGTCAACAGAACGCCGCAGATCAAGGCTCCCGGCAGGCTGCTCTGTGTCCGCCGCCAGGTGAATGTCGAGATGAACGCCGCCGCCGTCAGCACCGGAATGAAATTGATCCCGATGATCGTCGCCAGCGGAATCGTCGGATAGAACGGTAATGGGTTAATGATCTGCCCCCTCATCCACAGGGCACCGTACTGGACGACCTCGAGCAGAACGAAGCCGAGCGCTGAAGCTCCGATCGTCGTGAGATAGTGCATCACCGCCGGTGTTCCGGGTGCGCCGAAATTGCGCTGAAGGACGTGCAGGTCGACGACAAAATAGGCCGTAAGCGGCGCCACGTCGATCAGCGCCGTCCGGAACTGGGCTCCGCTCGGCACCTCCAACGCATAGAACCAGAAGCGGAAATCGATCTTCCAGAGAAGATCGACGACCCAAGCCGCGGCATTGGCGCAAACCACGACGGCAACGGCGATCAAGGCCGAGGGTATAACGATGCCCTTGCGTTCCTGGGATCGAGGCGCGAACGGCATCAAGGTCAACGTGATGATCAGGTTGATCACTGCCCAGGCCATGATCTGGCTTCCGAAAGTCTGGGGCAACCAGCGCGAAGCCGGCAGGAAGTTGTCGCCAAACATGAAGGCTGGATAGAAGGTCAAGACCAGGATGAGGACCGTCAGCCAGAAGGCAACGCCTTTACCACGCACCGATGCAGCGACCGGAGCAGAGGGCATGGGCGTGGCGCTCAGCGCCGACAGGAACGGCAGACCCAGCAGAACATCGAAGAACCCGAGAAGCGCCACGATCAGGCCGATCAGAGCGATACCGGTGCCGACTTCCTTGTTGAACCAGATCTGGTCGTCGAGCGGCAGCGCCTTACCGCCGACAAGCGTCTTGCCGAACCAGTCCAGCGCATAGCCGATGGCCTCGTGGCTGATATGGTCGCCGGGGTGGATGACCGCCGGCTGCTGAAGTAGGCGTCCCGTTCCGGCGGCAATGTCGCCATAGACCTTGCCGATCTCGATCGGCTCCGAAACGCCGAACACCGCCTGAACTTTGGGTGTGGCAGCGAGTGCCATCGGCTTGGGCGAACCCCACATCAGCAGGGAAAACTCGTCATATTGCGAGAACACGACCGCCAGATTACGCGGCTAGGACGGCGTTCCCTCCTTGGCAAAGGGCGCGCCGGTCGATGACCCCTCCAGCACCACCGCCTTATAGGCGTCAGGCATGGCGGCAACGGCAGCAAGCACGGTCCACCCGCCCATGGAATGCCCTTCAAGGCCGACATTGTCCTTGTCGACATAAGGCAGACTGCGCAGATAATTAAGTCCGTCAGGACCTCCGAACCCATCCGCGAAAGCCGGTCCGTCGCTGCAGCCATGGCCACGCTGATCAAGGGCAACCATCAACACCCTTGGTAGCAGGCACTCTCAAGACTGTAACGCGAGGAATACGGAAACGACCAGCACTTCAAATGTTACCAACACGGGTAAAACGATATTCGGCCGATTGAAAAATCCGACCGGCTGAGTGGTTCGAGCTGCCGTATCCTCAATCGACGCTCTCGTGATTTCTTGAAATTCGATTCGCCGTGGCGCTTCTCATTTTAGGCGCTCGGGCGTCGAATTTGGCCGCCCCGAACGCGGTTAGAGAGGTGTTGAGCCGCACTTCGGTTGCCATTTGGACACAATGGTAAACAACCGAACTGTCATAATTCACTATTTATTAGGTCCGGATATTGCTTCCCGCCTTCTGGTTGATATTTCTGCCTTGCTTCTAACATCCGAAGGAGATTCCGGAATGCGGAAATGGGCGGCGATTGTACCCTTGGTTGTCCTCAGCGCCTGTGCAGGGCCGTCTGATGGGCCAAGCGCCCTCAACATTCGCAATGCAAGAATGCCTGACACGCAGCGCAAGATTCCGGTCGTGCCGCTTTCCGAGGCTCCAATGGGTGCGCAGGTTACTGCTCCGTCCTATTTGCCCACCGATCAGGGGCTTACAAGCCTGCGCTCGGGCGGCTTTTCGGATGCGCGCCTGCGTCCGGGTGATGTGTTTGACGTGACGGTGCTGGACACCGGTGAGGATGGACTGCTATCGGCTACTCAGAGCAAGTCCCTCAATCTGGGCCGCTTCACCGTCGATTCCCGTGGCTTTGTCACCATGCCCTATGTCGGCAAACAGCGTGTTATCGATTCGACGCCGGAAGGCCTGCAGTTGAAGATCGTGACGGCCCTCAAAGGCTCCTCGGTCAATCCTCAGGCCGTCGTGACGGTCGTCGACAAACCGTCCAGCGCCGTAACGGTTGATGGCAAGGTTCGTTCTGCCGGCCGCTTCCCGCTCACGGCGCGCGGAGAGCGCGTGCTTGATGTCCTGGCGCTTGCCGGCGGGGCATCGTCTGCACCAGCCAACACGACCGTCACGTTGACGCGCGGTTCGCAAAGGGCGAGCGCGCCGCTGGATCGCATCCTTCAGGACAGCAAGCAGAACGTGCGCCTCCTGCCCGGCGATCAGTTGTTCGTCAACGGCAAGTCGCAGACCTTCACGGCACTTGGCGCCTTCAAGAGCGTCGGCGAGTTCCCGCTGGAACCCGGCCAGACCACCTTGGCGCAGGCGCTTGCCCGCGCCGGCGGCATGCTCGATGATCGTGCGGACTCCCGCAACTTCTATCTTTTCCGGAACCAGAATATCTATTCGCAGGTTGCGCCGAGCCTTGCCAAAAACGCCGGCGCTCCGACCGTCGTTTCGGTCAAGCCAATCATCTACAGCGTCAATCTTAAACAGGTCTCGAATTTCGTGCTGATGCAGCAGTTCAAGATGCAGGATGGCGACACGATTTTCGCCAGCAACGCAGACACGGTCGATTTTGCCAAGCTTTTGACCGTTTATCAGAAGAGCGTGCCGACGGCTGCTGCCCCGCTGCCAGGCAGTTCGTCGTCGAACTGACAAGATTCGAACTAGACTGCCTCTATCAAGGCAAGGGCCGCCATTGCGTTTGACGGCCTTCTGGAAGGAGCAGGGTCTGCCAGGTGTCGGGCGGCCGCCTTTATAACGGTGATCGATTGCCCGGTCTCGTCGCAATGTTCCAAAAGCAGGCTCATGACGCGTCCGGCCGAAAAGAGGTCGGCACTGAATTGCATGGCGGCATCGCCTGAGACTTCTGGTGCGGTGAAGCCTGGAGTTACCGCCTTGGCAATGTCGAGCTCGCTGTATCGGCTTCCATATTCGACCGCCGTACCGAAATCGGCGATTTTCAGCTGATTGAGATCACTATCTCCAAGTAGAAGATTGGCCGGCGAAATATCTCCGTGTACATAACCGGCTTGATGGATCGCGCTCAGTCCGACGAGTATGGATTTCGCCGCCGCCCTGACATCCGCCGCCGACAGCGAAACTTCCGTCAATCGCTGCGACAAGGACGGCCCGATCCATTCCATGATGAGCGCCGGGCGTCCATCGGGCAAGCGGATGGCACACTGAGCAGAGGCAAGGTGGCTGCAGCGTAGCGTCAGGCCTATGCTTGCCTCACGCAACAACAAGGCTTTGGCGGTCGCCTCGCTTGATCGATCCGCCGGGATGGTTTTCATGGCATGGAGCGTGCCGAGATCGCGATGACGCAATCGGCTGATTTCCGTACGCTCGTTGCGGTGCGCAAC
>Ga0207702_10001851_pt1 | contig 20845 bp, 27 predicted proteins | sample KBSCornC62_FD_184302 | JGI IMG/M metagenome (GOLD analysis project Ga0207702, IMG submission 184302) | Corn rhizosphere microbial communities from Kellogg Biological Station, Michigan, USA - KBS Corn C6-2 (SPAdes) (version 2) | ecosystem: Host-associated > Plants > Roots > Rhizosphere > Soil ...
GTGCAGAAACCGTCACGCGCCGCGCTGCTGCAATCAGCCAAGCAGTGGACGACGGCAGCCCGTGAGCGCGCGCATGACGCGATTGCCGCGGGCACGAAGGACGGCGCCGACATGACCTACATCATTGGTGCGCTCAGCCATGTGCTGAGCATTCTCGAGGAGGCGCAAGCCAATGGCTGACCATCTCGAGTTACGAAGGCTCGGTGATGACGAGTTCCCAGCCACCGGTGAAGGTGAGCTGCTCTGCAAGGTCGCCAGCAAGGAAGAGGCTCATCTTCTCGTGGCCGCATTCCCTGGCTCCGGCCGGTGCTGCGTATGGGACCCGGAGCAGGGGCGCTCAATAAGCATCATATCTTGGCAAAACGGAAGGAGCGCGAACTGATGACCCGATTCATCTGCTGGCTAATCACGCTCACGTACCTGATGGGCGCGTTGGGTTTCGCCGCAGGCTCGGTGGGACAATGAGCCGCTTCACTCGTCCCGAGCTGCTCAATCAGCTCACGTCCGCCAATGAAGAGATCGCCCGCGGCCTCGCGAGGACATCGGTCGACGACCGCCCCGCATTCTCGCAGATGGCGGAAGCCCTGCGCGAGATGGCGTACGCCGCCGAGGTGCTTGCCTGTGATGACTACACGGGTCCGGTGACGGAGCCGCATGTCGTCGACCTGAAGCACGGGCTCGACGACGCGGACCGGTCGCCGTTTTTCTTGCCCGAGGCGATGCTGGGCTACTCACGCGACCGTGAGTGCCAGGCGCGCAGTCTGGGCGAGTTCGAACAGGCGGTGCTGTGGCAGCAGTTGGCCGACCACTGCGAGGAGATTGTCGATGTCTGTTAATAAGCCCAGAAATGCGCCGCATAGTCCGCCGACTGACCCGGTGCTCACGCAAAGGTACCCACTAATCACGCCGCTTCAGGCATTCGAGCTGTTGCGCAAGCTGGACGAGCAGCACGGGAAGCGCGTGCAGGCATCCGCCGGTTGGACAAATGCTGATCTCGATGTGCGTGAGGCGCTAGCGAAACACGTGGCGTTCTTCCTGGTTGGCAAGAAAGTGACATCGCCATGACCGCCGCGAAGTCCGGCCCAGCCTGGCCCGATCGTCCGAAGTCTTTGGCCGAGCAGCTTGCCGCGAGCCTGCTGATTCGCCCGCCGCGCGAGCTGCCGACCGAGTCCGACTTGGACCGAGTTCACGGGGCTCTCGAAAGCCTCTTGTTGTTGGGAGCGGAGGTGGCGCTTTTACTGGGAGCTGCGCCGGATGTCTGGCGCGAAGGAGATGATGAGCCATGACGACTGGATACAAAGAAAAACGCATAGGCCTAATCAGCTGCCTGCGCATCGGTGTTGACGATCGCTCCGGCGATAAACTCGCAATCACCTTCAGCGTCGTGCTCGGAGAATCCTCCGTCTGCTCGCTTGGCGTTTACGGGCAAGAGGCTGCGGATGCGATCGTGGCCGCCGGATATGAGGATATCTCCAGGTGCCGAGCTTGCTACTGCGTATCGCTGGAAAAGGATGGCGCGTGGGGCACGAGCTGCTTGGTTGGGTTCGCTGGCTTCGTTAAGGCTGGGACGGTAAAATGAACGACCGCGCCATAGCCAAAGTCGACGCCGCGCACATCGAGTGCGACCCCATGCGCGACTGGGAGGTGATGCGCCAGCAAGCCGAGGCGCTGGTCAAATCTCGCCTGCTGCCGCGCGCCGTCGACACGCCCGAGAAGGCCATCGCCATTATCCAAACGGGCCGCGAGCTCGGCATCGGGCCCATGCAGGCTCTCCGCTCGATTCACGTCATCGAGGGCAAGCCGACCATGTCCGCCGAGCTCATGGCCGGCCTCGTGCTCGCTCGCCTTCCTGGCTCGCTGCTCCGAGTCGCGTCAACATCGAACGAGGAGTGTACCGTTGAAGCCGGGCGGCAGGGCCAACAGGCGACGCTCTTCCGGTTCTCGATGGCGGACGCGCGCGCTGCGGGACTCGTCGGCAAGGACAATTGGAAGAAGTACCCGGCGGCGATGCTGCGCGCTCGCTGTCTCGCCATGGCGTCGCGCGCCGTGTTCCCGGACGCAACAATGGGCATGCTCGACCCGGACGAGGTCGGCGCGATCACGACGGAGGGCGGCGAGGTGGTGAGCTTCGAGCCGCAGGTCCGCGCCATATCGCCGCATTCGCACCCGGATGAAGACGAGATGCCGAGCGCTGCCGACCCCGACGTAGCCGCCGACCTGCTCCGCCGCATGGAATCCGCGAAGGCATTTCTGCAAGTCGTCGACAGCTACGACAAGGCGCTACAGCTGCGCGAAATCCTCGGCAGCGCCGGCAAGCAAAGCCAGCTGACGCGCGACGTGCAGGCTGCGAAGGAAGCGCGCGCAATCACGCCGGAGCAGCACAAGGAGCTGAGCAAGCTCTGGCAGCATTGCCATCGCCAGTGCGCGAAGCTCGAGAAGGAGCTGGCGCCGAGTGCGGAGGATGTGTCGCACGCCAGCGGCGACTTTGCCGGCGCCAATCGCGAGGAGCATGACTATGACCCAGCGGATGATTTCGACCGATGACTGAAGCTAACCGCTGCGTTCACGGCGTGAACCCGCCGACCATGTGCGGGCACTGTGCGCGCTACTACGATAGCTCCGCCCGCGCAGCTGAGCAGGCCAAGCCCGAGACCCGCCAGACACACGACATATTCGCACCAGGGTTCAGCGCCGCGGATTGGCTCCGTGAGCATGCCGCGGAGAGAGCAGGAGAGCCCCAGCAGCCGAGCACGCGGGAGCTGATTGCGACGGTGCGGGCAGGCATCGGAGGGCAGCGGCTACCTAGCCACCAAGAGGGTATCGAGGCTGACGAGGCTCTCACCGAACTCGAGAAGCGAATTGGAGGCGAGTGATGGCTAAGCTGGCGCATACGTGTAGGTTTCCGTCGGCAAGTTCAGCGCCTCACCCGTGCCTGGCGTGTGACATGCTGCTCGTGCGCCGCGGTCCATTATCGGATAACTGGGACCCAATTTACTCCGCACTGGACGGAATCACCGAAGCCATCGCCGCAGCCCCTCAGCCAGTGAAGGCCGAGCAAAAGGAGTCGGATCCGCGGCAGATTTGCAAACGATGCGGCGCGCCCGCTGGTCTCCGAGGAACCGGCCGTGACTTATGTGACGCTTGCTGGGAGCCCTATGCGCATGGGGTATTCAAAATGAACAAGAGCGGCGGTGATGGTAATGGCTGAGGTAACAAGGAAACATCGCGAGATCACCTGGGGCTTTGACCTGTCGCCGGCTCAGCAACGTCAACTGGCGCAGAAGATTGCCGATATCGAAGCCGCGGCTGCGGTCCCGCGAGTGGAGCAAGACGAGCGGGAGCGGGCGCATCTGCTCGAGGGGGCGAGACTGCTGATTGGCCTAGTACGCGGCGAATATTCGGGAGCGAGTTTGGATCACTGGATCGAGACCGAGCGCGCCCGTCTTTCCGCTGCCGTCGAGCCAAAGGAAACCCCATGACCTACCACGCCGGAATAGGACCAGGGTTCGAACGAGTCGGCTTGCCCATCGCTCCGCGCGAACCGCACGTAACGTGCAACAATTGCGGCATCGTCGAGTCAGCAGTGAAGCGTGACGGTAGCCCGAAGGCGTGGATTCTTGCGAGGAAGGCGCCGCCAGGCTGGAAGCTCATTCGCACGGAGGAGCCGTTCTCGCGTGTCGACCTGTGTCCGAGGTGCAAAACATCCGCTACTGATGACGATTCTCGATCGTAGAAACTCGCTCACGCACGCGGTCCTGCGAATCCTGCAATCGGTCGACCTTCGTCTCGATGCCGTCTATTCGATGCGTCAGCGCCTCCTCGAGCTTGCGAATCTCCTCGGTCTGGCGCGCAAGCTGCTCGCGAACGTCATGCGCGATGCCGGTCGGATCTTCCGGTTGCCGCCGGCTAGCAAAGTAGATGTTGCCGCCGATCAACGCCGCGACGAGCACGGCAACGAACGCCCACGCCGGCCCCGAGAACCTGGCCTTGCCGTAGCTAGCATGTACGCCATCGCCCAGCGAATCTGCGAGCTCGCGCGGCGGCGGGTTCGACACCGGCGGCCTGTGCTCGCGCGGCGGCAGTCGCATGCCGGGGATGCCGGGGACAGCCATCACCCGAGCCGGAACGCGACCCAGAGCGCGGTAACGAAAGAGATGCCGAGCGCGGCGCCCGCAATCGCGAGCGGCAGCAGCTGCCGGCTCCTCTCGAGCGCGGTGACGCGGGTCGCGAGGCTGCGCACCTCGGTCAGCACGGAGAGCTGATTGGTCGCAACGTCGCGTACGGCGTCCAGCACCTGGTCGAGCTTGCGGTCGACCGCGTGAAGGCTCAGCGGGCTATCGAGCGGCGTGCGCTCCTTGTCGACGCTGTTCATGACAGTCCCAGCGCGCGGCAGGTCGCGTCATCAGGGTTCCCCGTCACCGGCACCCCGAGCTCGCGCTGGGCCCATTCGAGCGCAGCCGTCGACTTCGGGCCAATGATGCCGTCGACCGTGAGCAGCGGCGGCGGGCTCGCGTCGGGCCGCGCCATGATTAGGTTGTTCAGCGCGTGCTGGACCTCCGTTGGCGTCGCTCGGTGGATGATTCCCATGCCGGGGCTGGTATCCGCGTCGGAGTCACCAGCGCCCGCCAGGAGAGGCGCAATCGAGAAGAAGGTAAGCGCCGACGAGATGACGCGGGTCTTTCGGCGCACATCGGGTTGGTTTCCGTCGATGCTGTGAACCAGGTTTCCGCTCACCGACTCGACCACGAAATGGTGCTGGAAGGGCGAGGCCTGGTAGCCGATGTCGCCGGGGAGCGGCGCCCTGGTGACGTGCAGCGGATGGGGGTTCTGCAGCAGAAACCCGGCGCCCCATTTCCAGTGCTCGTCGGTGTCGAGCCCTGCGCGATGCAGGCAGTAGAGCGCGAAAGCGCCGCACCACGCCTTTTTGATGCCGGGCTGATATTGCCCCGGCGGCAGCACGTCTTTCCAATAGCGGTCGACCTTGCTCTGGTCGAAGGGTCCGATTTCGGCTGAAGCTGCGTCGATGATTGCTTGGCGAGACATGGTGGGTTACTTTCGGTGTGCGGTCCGGAGGACAGGAGTAGCGTCCGTAAAGGTCTTTGAGCCTCATGGTGTAAAGCGCATTCCGGATCGCGTTTCGCTGAACAATAGCGGCTAGAGGCGTCTGGATGGTCCGGGCGCCTTTGGCTTATTTGCTCTCCGGCAATTCGACTGTCTTGCCCGCGAGCGAGTGCGTGCAGTCGTCCAGAAAGCGAATCTTTCCATCCGTGATGAAGCTGTGGCACACGTGACCATCGTGCCTAGTCAGCAGGATTGACGGGCTCACCGTTGGGTTTTCACCATCACCGTTGTATGTCCATGTGTCGTTGAAGGTGTGCCACCCATGCAGATGCGAGCCATCGTTGTCGCGCTCGTGGCACCCGGGGCACAGGAAACGGTACGCCTGTACGCCTTTGTAGGGCTCACCCAGCGGCTCGACCTTCATGGCTCCGCTCCAGCCTTCAGGGCTTCTTCCAGCGCAGCGTCGGCGGCCGCGTCAGCCGCATCCGAGGCGATTGCGACTTTCGCCCGCTCGACTGCGGCGCCCGAGTCTGGCGCCGAGATGATCATCCGCAGCAGCTCCGTCACGTCATCGACGAGCGCAACCGGGATGTGACTGAGGACTTCGGCTATCGACATGACGCATCCTTTTCGGCCCGTGCGCGGTCAGCCTGGAGAGCTGGCAATGAAGGGCAATTGTCGAACGTGAAGCCCTGGCAGCTCGCGATCACCCGGGCGGAGTATTCGGCCTCGATGCCCGCGATTACCTGCGCCGTGCAGGGCGATTTTTGCGAGCCGCCGCAATGAGCCAGACCGCCAAGGCAGCCCGCCAGTACCAAGGCGCGGAGTGCATTGCGCCTCACGGCGTTTCCCGCTTGTTGACGCTGAACTTCGCCGTGGCGAGACCGACGCGCGCGAAGAACTCGGAGACGCGAGCGGGCAGCGGCAAGTGCGAAAGCGCCGTGCTGAGCAGCGACACCGCGCCGAGTAACGCCGCGCCGTCTTGTGCGATTTGCTTGATGGTTTCGATCACTGTGGTTTCCTTTCAGGACGAAATAATGACTGCCGTTGCTAGCTTCGTCTGAAGCGCTGCAGCCTCGGTCTGTAGCGTCGGGCTGAGCGCGTTGACATTCGCGGGCACGGCAATCTTCGCGTTCACGGTCGCGTCAATGATCAGCGAACCGTCCGGTTTGAATTTGGTGAGTGATGCTTTGGCCATAGTTCAGTTGCCGACTGGGTCCTGCAGGGATTGGGTGAGAAAAACGACGGTCGCGCCCGCGCCGATCGTCAGCGTGCTAACGATGAGTTCCGCGCCGGAACCGGCTATCCCCACGCTCACGTCGGCCACAACAGTGGTTCCGTCTGACTCGAACAGGCGCGCGAAAGTAGCTGTTCCCGCGTTCGGCGCATTCGTCTCGGAACTGATTGCGTTCGAAGTGCAGGTGCCCGTGCTGTCCGCCGCGCCGAATGCGGGGTTGCTATACCCACCGGTAGCCAGAAGCGTGTTTCCGGAGAGGGCCGTATCGGCGTCAGTTGGGCGCGTTCCGTTGTAGAGCCGGATGAATCCGCCGTCGCAGCGAGCCGCCTTCGTCTGCGCGTTGGCTTGTCTGAGTGATAGTCGGAATCTCATAGTGAAGCGCTCCAAATTCTCATGTTTGCTAGGTCGGTCCCGGTAAGTTCGCGGTTGAAGTAAGCAGCTCCGGCTAAATCAAAGTTGGCGCAGAATGCTGTGGCCCCATCGCCGCGGCAGCCCCATGTGAAGCCGTTGGCCGCAGCCGCGCCAGCGTCACCCGTCGCTTGGACTACTCCACCCATGGTGATGGTCGAAGATGCGCCCTTCCACAAAACTTCGATCAGCTGGAACTGTGTGTTGAAGTTCGGCTGTGAACCGCTATTTGCGTTGAGGTTAACCCCTGCACTGACGCGCAATGCCGGCGGCGTAGCAGTGCTCAGGGTGATCAGCGCGGCCGTGTTGCTCGCGGATACGCCATCGTGGATCTGGGCGCCAACAACCTTAGTCAGAATCTTGGCGAAGAAGAAAAGGTGCCACGTTTGCGCAAGCGTCACCGATCCTGCGGGGCGCATGAGATCGTCGATGCCATCGAACCGCAGAACGCGCTTTCCGTTCGGGCTTTGTCCGGTTTTGATCAGAGGTCGCTGTCCGGCTGTCGCCTGCGTTGCGTCCCACAGGGCATGACCAGTTGCTGTGTCGAGGTTCGCGACCGTCGCAGCTGCGGTACCGTCCGCCACCGCATTGGACGTGTCCGGGACGAATAGCGCTTGAATCCCGGCGATTGTTCTCGGATCCGGGACCGGATTCGTCACCGTTGCGCCGCCGGTGAACACCTCGGGCGCAGTCTTCTCGATGTAGGGGCGCAAGTACGGCACGACGTTCACCGCATATTGTGCGTGACCCGCGGTCGTTGGGTGCGGGTCACTGACGTTACCGGGAGTGACGAGTGTACGCCCGTCAACTAGCGCGCAGAATGTGGAGCGCGCTGCAACCACTGCCGCAATCGAAGAACGCCAGAGACTCGGTAGCTCCCCTTGGGCATTGACGCCCTCGCTGCCCTCAGCGACGTTCTGGAAGAGAATCAGCGTCTGGACCAGGCAGCGGACCGTCGGATCTGCGGCGTGGATAGCATCCAGAAGCTGACCCATCTCAGTGGCATGGCTAGCGGCAGTTCCGGAAGTCCCAAATGCGTTGAAGTCATTCACGCCTAGAGCGATATAAACTTCCCGGAACTTCGATCCCGTGCACCCGGCCATAATGTGCGCAACTGTCGCGGTAAACGTGCCGGCAGGAGTGACAATCCCGTGCAGCAACTGCCCCGACTGCCCGAAGATCGGAACGCTGTCGTATAGCGTCTGTGATTGACGCCAAAGCAGATCCCAACCGAGCAGCACCGGGGAGGCGGTTTCCCCTACGGAGATTGAATCACCGACCACGATCAAGCTCGCGACGGGCGTGCCCTGAATCACCGGCGTGTACTTGCTCGTGATACCCGTGACGTAGGCGCCCATCTCGACAATCTCGACGAGCTTTTGCCCGGCCGGGAGCGTGACGGCCTGCGTTTGCTTCACGTCGGTGGCCGTGAAGATGACGGTCTGGTTGTATACTTTGTTAACCCAGATCCCGACCTCATGCGGCGCGCTGCCGCCGAGCGCATGCGATACGGCCTCAATCGAGAGCGCCGTCTCGTCGGTGTTCAGCTGAATGGTTGCGCCAGGGTCGTGGCGCGTGAACACGTTTGGCGCAGAGCCCGTCACCAAGAACTGGGTGTTATGATGAAACCAGCTGTCCTGTGATGCCTGGAAAACAGCGACACCTCCGCCGCTGAACGATGCCCCGCCAGGAATGCGCACACCGCCGCCACCAATGTACATCGCGCGCCGATGCTCCGGTCGGCGCGAACGGATGGAGCGCTGAGCATTATACGGACGGATCTGCCGCGCCTCTTCGGGAGTAGGCAGATGAATCACCAAAACACCATCACGTTTGTTGCGGTGCTACCCGAAGCCAAGAGCTTGATGGCTTGGATGTCCAGCACCGTGCCGGCTGGTAACGAAGGCGTCGTAACCTGCACGCCATCCAGGCCGTTATAGGCGAGCGCGCCCGCGCCGAATACCATAATGCGTCTACATGGGCGCCCCTCGCTCGGCATGGCGAGACCAGGCTGCGCGCCTTTGATTGGGTCGTTCGCTCCGATATCGTAGTCAGCTGGCGTCGTTGTCCATGCGACCCGCTGCGAGTCAGACGATTCAGTGTTGGTAACCTTGAGCATCTTTCATCCTCCTAGAACTGTCGCCGAACCCGCTTGGCGGGATGCCGAAATCTTGCCGAGCGCCGCGCCGGATCCGTGCGGCTTTTGCTGCGCGTCTTGTTGCTGTTTCGCTACCTGGACAGCGGTAACGCGATCTACGAAATCGCCCGCTAGGGTCGGCTCTCCCGCGCCGTTCAGGTCAAGGAACAGGTCGAGTTGCAGCCGGTCGTTGAACGGCATGCGCTTACCCTTGGCGTCGAGGTCGCGGATCTTTTCGAGCGCCTTGGTCTGAATCTCCGCGTACATCTGCGGGTAGACGTTTTTGATTGCATCGATCTGCGCGTGCGTGACCGTCCCGCGGCGCAGGTCATCAACCACGCTCAGTGGGTTCGCGACCGCTGCCCACTTCTGCGCGAACTCGCGGATCTGCAGGTCGCTCGGGGAAATCTTGCGCGTCGGCTGGAACATGGTCGGCGCGTTCGTCCCGCTCGGTAGCTGCGTCTGCAAGTACTGCGCGCCGCGCGTCGCCGTGACGGTCGCTGCCTGTGTCAGGCGCGGCATCGACTCGTAGGCGCTCCCCATCGCCGTTTGCATATGCGCGCGCACGCCGGCGCCCATGTCCCGGTTAGCATTCGATATCTCCGCCACGCGCTTGTCGTAGGCGGCGGCGAGGTCCTTCGACCGACCCATGAACGCCTCGACGGCGGCTGGGGTCGCGATGCGCCGAATAGGTACCGCGCCGGAAAGTTTCCCCGCCTGGCCCAGGCCGACCGAAGCGCGCGCCGTCGATTCGCGAAAGAATGCGCCGAGTCCGGATTCGAGCTTGCCGTCGAGGTTGTTGGCGAGCTTGTCAGCGAGGACCGCGAGCACCGCGCTCGAGTGCTCGCGGACGCCCTTGTGCACCATGCCAGCCGCCAGGGCCCCGATCGGGCCGCCACCAAGCACGCCTGCAATTGCGCTCGCCCCATAATCGCTCGGCTGCGCTACGCGCATGCCAAGGTTTTGCAGCTCAGCCGCGCCGGCAATGTCGGAAGCGAGCGAGAGGTGGCGGTATTGGGTTTTCAGCTCTTTGTAGGAAAGTGCCGCCTTCTTGTCGAAAAACGTCGCGGCCTTGTCCTGCGCGGCCTCGATCGATTCCTCGAGGATGCCGCGCGCCTGCTCCAAGTCCTTCAGGTTCGGCGGCGCCCCCTGCTGCGAGAGGTTCACTCCGCGCTTGGCTTGGTAGATCTGCTCGTCTAGAGATTGCCTCAGCTTCGTCAGGTCAGATACGGAGACAGCCGTCGGCTCGGCCTTCGGCTGCACTAGTTTGCGACCGCTGCCGGTTGGTACCGCTTCGAATTTTGGCGCACTCAGCGCCTGCAGATCATCCACGACTTGCCGAATCGGCCCGGCCTGCGCGCGCGCAACCGAGCTCGGGTGCGTCTCGAGCGGCTCCACCACTTGCTTCTGGATGCGCTCGGCGATCGCTTGAGCGTCCGGCGCAATCTCCGGATGAGCCTCGAAAATCTTGTCAGCCTCTTCGCGGAACGCGCCGAGCTTTGCGCCGGTTTCCTGCTTGGCCTGCGCCACGCGCTCAGCAAGGTCGGACTGGGAATCGAGAGCGCGAAAAACAGGGGTACCGTCGCCGAGCGTCACGCCGCGAACCGTTTGCGCCATGTCGCGCATGGTCGACTCGGCGGCATCCGCCGTGCGGCCGAGTTTCTTGAGCGTCGAGCCGCGCGCCCCCAGCGCTTTGGCTGTGCGCTCGTCGGCGAAGTTGCGGACCGCGCTCGAGAGCGCGCCGGGCTCCGTCTCTGCCGCAACGGCTGGCCCATCGGCGGCGTCGAGCGGGGCACCGATGCCAGCCTCCTCGGTAGCGCCTAGCCCGTTATCCGGCAGTCGCGGCGAATCGAGCGGAGTCGCCCCGCGTGACCCGCTCCGGAGCAGCGCGCCAGCGCCGTGCGTGGCCAGCGATACGCCTCCGCCGAGGAGCGCGCCCCATCCCATGGCGGCGATGAGCTTTTCGCCAGAGAGCGGGATGTTGTGGAGATACGCCTCCTCGCCGGCCTGCGCCTGCCCGTACGCTGCCCCTTCGAGCGCGCCGCCTGCGAATGCCCCCGCCGCGCGCGCCGCAAGTCCGCCCCCAAGCGCTTTGGCCGCGGTCCCGCCGATTGCCCCGGCTCCTCCGGAAAGCGCGCCGCCGCCGATTATGGAGCCCGCAACGTTGCCGGCCGTGGCGGTGCCCGGGTTCGCCTCGGCGCGCGCCCGCGCGTTCTCGCTGTACTCGCGCCCGTAGGCCTCGCCCGTCTTGCCGGTCGCGCTCTCGCGCGCGTCCCCGAAAATGGTCGCTAGATTCTCGACGGTCTGCCGGCCGCCGATGTTTTTGAGCGGGTCTTCGTCGCCCCAAAGCGCCGCGTTCGCGCGCAGCGGGAGCGCGAGCGGGGCCTGAGCGGCATCGATGGCTCCGGCCGCCGCGGACTCGCCAAAGGTTTTCGCCTTGGCTTTGAGGGTAGAATTGGCAGCGAGCTTGTCGGCTGCTGCCTTGTCGGCCGCGGTGGCGGGCAGGTAATCGCCGCTCTCGAGCTTCGCGCGGACCTCGTCCTTTGGGACCTCGATGACATCGCCGTCCCGCGTCTGGACGTAGGCTTTCGCGGCGCCACTCATGGTCCGTCGCCGGTGTCAGTGTCGGGCTCGGGTGCTCCGACGATGTTCTCCGATGGCGTCGGGCGCGGCCCTTCCAGTGGCTCCCCGGTAGCGCGCGAAACGTTCACGTCTTTCTGTGCGCGCGTACGCTCGTTCACCATGCGCGGGTCGATGGTCGCCGCCGTCGAGTCGAGCTGGTAGTCGTATTGCGAGAGCTCGTGCAGGCGCTGTTTAAGGCTACGTAGCGCGTCGCCGGGCGTCTTGCCCATGACGGTCGGGATCTCGTGCTCGGCCTCCTCGGCGGTGATCGATTTGTCGTAAATCGTCTGCGCATGCAGGCGCGCGCTGTTCGCTCGAGCGCGCCGCAGCGCGCGCCCCTCTTCGCCAGCGAGAGAGTCGGGCAGGTGCCCCGCGACGTAACCGATGCCCGGCGACTTCGGCAGCTCGGTAGCTGGGCGGCCCGTCTTCGGGTCGATGACGGTCCCGGTCGCCTTGTCGATGGCGACACCCTGCAGCTTCGCTTCCTCTTCGAGAGCTGAATAGAGGCGAGCAATCTGCTCTTTCTTGGTGCCGTAGGTCGCCTTCTGGCGAGCAAGCGCTTGCGGGGTGAGGCCAAGAGCGCCCTGGTCCTTCCCCGGCTTGCCGAGCAGCTTGAGTCTCGCCTCTTGCTCGGCCGGCGTGAGCGGGCGCGGGCCGCCGCCTTCCGCCTGGTGGAACTTGTCTTCCGTCGCGGTCGTCGTCTTGCCGAGCGCGAGCTCCGCCTTTTGCTGCTCGCGCATGAGCGAGTCCTTCTGGAATTGCGCGGCCAGCGCGGCGGCGTTCGACGAAATCGTCCGGCTCTGCGCCTGCGCGGCGAATTGGCTCACCTCGGTTTCAGCGACCTTGTTCATGGCCTGCTGAAGACCGGCTTTCGCCATATCGATGTCGCCGTGATAGTAGTTGGCGAATCGCGCGAGCGCGTTGTTGCGGTCCGCGCGCCCGGCCTCATACGCCTGCTGCTGCGCCGCGATATCGTTTCGGATCTGCTGCTGGACGTACTCGAAGGCGAAGTTCTGCGAGTGCCCGAGGCTCGCGCCGGCCGCGCCGAGCGCCTGGCCGATCACGCTCATGATGTTCGCGATCGGCTCGCGCCGCGAAAAGAACCGATTCGGGTCGGGCTGCGCGGACTGTGAATAGTCGGCGAGTTCGCGCTCCATGTGCTGATTCTGCTGCTGATACGCCTGCTGCTTGCGCTGGATCTCCGCCTGTTGCGCGGCGAGGTGTTGCCGCGCGGCGAGGTTGTCAGCGGCGGCTTTCGCTGCCTGAGCGTCAGCGATCTGCTTCGCCGTGGCCTGCTGCCCAAGCTGCGCATCGAGCACGGATTGGTCCGCGGCAAGGCGGTCGCGCGCGGCTTGCGGGTCGTACGCCGGTCCCGCTTCGACCGTCGTCCGCTGCGACACCGGCGCGTAGCCAGCCGGGCGAGCTGGACCGCCGCCCGTGGTGCCGCGGATGAGCTCGGCCGCTGCACGCTGCGCAACCACGTCGCGCGCTTGCTGGACGGCGTCTTGCGGAGCCGGCTCCGGCTGCGCAGGCGGCGGAGGGGGGCCGTATGGAGTTCCCCCGGGCGCGGGGGGCGCAGGCTGGGAGGGCGCTGCGGCGGGCGCCGCGGGGGTCGGAGGGGGCGCGTCGGGCCTCAGCAGGCCGGTCGCAATCCCGAGCGCGGGCCCGGAGGCGAGGTGAGTGATAACCGGGTGCTCGGCTGCGAAGTTCGCTGCGGCGCTGATTACGGGGTGGCGCTCTGCCCAGCTTCCCGCGTCCGTGCGTGTCTCGCCCGGCGGCTTGTCGTTCGCCGCAAGCCGCTCATCCGGTTGCCCCAGCTGCTCGCGGTAGTGGCCGGCGATCTCCGGCAGCGCCATCAATGGCGGTCGCCCGTCGTCGAAATGGAGCATGCCGGCGCCGGGTAGCTCCGGGACATCGGTCACGTCGATGACTTTCGCCATCAGCGCGCGGCCCTCTGGTACGGCTGGTTGCTCGGATAGGGGTCAGAACCGGTCGGGCGAAAGGTGACGCGCCCGGCGTATCGACTCGCGTCAGCGATCGGCTGATAGGGCGACTGCTTGGCGGGTGCGTAATCCGGGTACGGCGCACCGCGCGGGGTGGCGCTGAGCTTGACGGTGTCGCGCTTGTAACGCTCGTCCGACGTAGCGTCCGTACCTGGCTCCTGTGGCTCTGGGTACTTGCTTGAGCCTTTGAGCAGGCCTTCCAGCTCAGCGAGCTTCGCGTCGAGCGCGTCGAGCTGGTTTTGCTGCGCGTGGTTTTGCGCCGTGTTCACGGTAGCGAGGCGCGCGCCGTTGACCTGCAACTTCCCGGTACCCGGCTCCGCCGTGACCGCGCCGCGCGTAACCGGGTGCGCAGCAAGGTCCTGCGCCATCGGCCCGACGTAGGTGCCTGCGCCATCGCGCGGATCTTTGTATTGGTAGATGCTGCCCGGGGCATTGCGCGCCGAGTCGGCCAGCAGCGCATCCCCTTGGCTCAAAATCGGGTGTGAATCGTCGCGAGCGAAGCGCTGGTATGCGCGCGCACTCGGCGGCCCCGACGTGAGCGATTGCCCGGCCGCCGACAGGCCGGCTCCGAGCGCCTTGCTGGCATCGGGCCCGGTGTCCGTCATCGAATTGGTGCCGTCGTCCGCCTTCGGGAGCTTGTCCGCTGGAATTTTGGCGTACTTCGCTACGTCTTTTTGGTCGGCCGCGGTCGAAAGCCCATGCTGGTCGGCGATCGAGAGCAGCGCATGGTAGGCGCTCTTCGAGCCGCCCGCGCCGCGCGAGGCGTCCGAGATCGGCTGATATGAGGAGATGAGTCGGCTCGGGTTGTGCGGGTCCCGTTGCGTCGCCGCCGGATGCTGAGGCTCGTCAGCGTCGTCATAATTCACCGGGATCCCGCGCAGCCGCGCGTAGTGCATCAACGGATCCTCGCCGTCACTATCGACAAGCGGCGCGCCGCGCGTGTAGCTCAGAGGCTGAATGTTGTCCTTCGCGCGAATGTCGGACGCAAGCTTGCCGAGCGCCTTGCCGGCCATGTTACCGGCGACGCTACCGAGCACGCCGCCAACGGGCCCGCCAACGGCCGAGCCGATCACGCCTCCCGCGACGCTGCCCGCCGTGCCACCGATCGCGCTGCCTTCCGCCGCGTGCGCCGCCGAATCCTGGCTTGCTTTCGACGGCCCGAGCGATTCGGTCGACTGAGCTGGGGCTTGGCTAGGAAGCGGGGCCGGGCCCTGATTGCTCAGCGGCTGGATGTTCGTTTTGTAGCGCTCGTCGGATGTGGCGGCGATGACGCCGCCCGCCGCGGAGAGTCCCCCACCTACGTACGCCTGCTGACGGTTCGCATCGGCGATGCCGGCTTGCGTCGCGTTGCCGGTGTCTATGCCGTGCGTCTGGTTCGCCGACGCCCACTCAGACTCGCGCCCCGCGAGCGCCGTCGCGTTGATGTTCATCTGCTGCGTTTGGGCACCCATCTCCGAGCCCATGCCCGCTTGTTGCGCGGCCATCTGCTGCTGTGCCCACGCCTGTGAAGTGGCGTCGTTGAGCTGCGTCCCCTGCAGAGCGGTGTTCGTCGCGTACTGCGCGCCAGCGAGCCCAAGCTGCCCCGTGCCCTGGTCGCCCGTGACGACCTGACCGGCGAGATTTCCCGCTTGGCCCATGGCGCTGAGGCGCTGCCCTTGGAAAGCCGTGTTCTCGTTCGCGCGAAGCTCTGCCGCCTGCGCGTTCGCGCCCTGTTGCGTAAGAGCATTCTGCGCCGCAGCCTGCCGCAGCGCCGCCGCGCTTCCGCCCATGCCGCGACCGGAGCGCGCCATCGCCAGCGCGTTCGCCGTGTTGGCGTTCGTCGCTTGCTGCAACTGCGCTTGCGCGGCGCTCGGCCCCGGTCCCTGGTTGGAGAAATCCATCAGCGCGTTGTAGGCTCCGGTCTGCAGCCCGCGATCGTTCGCGGCGTTCGCCGTTGCCGCGTTGTAGGCGCCGGTGTCGCCCTGATACATACTGGTGCCGCGCGCGCCCGCGCCTGCCGACAAGTCGCCTGCTCGCCCGGCGTCTGCGCCAAACTGGCTACTGTACTTGTCACCCGTCGCCTGCGCGTTGCCGAGCATGGCGGCGGTCGGTGCGTTGTTATTGGTGCCGAGCCCGAAGTCACCTTGTCGCTTCGCGAGCGCTTCGGCGTCGCTGAGATTGCCGAAGAGCGAGCTCTGTACCCCGAGCCCGTAATCGTACTGGTGGCTTCCGCCGAGCTCCGAGCCGCGCGCGACCGCCTGGTCAACCCCGAGTTTCGTTTCGTGTCGGCCGCCATTCTCGCCTAGGTGAGTTAACCCTGGCCCTACCGGTGTCTGCTGACTGCTCAGCAGCGCGCGCTGTCGCTCCTCGGGCGTCATCGTTCCATCAGGATTCGGCATCAGGCTTTCCTCGCTGCGGCAAGCCGCTTCGTCTTTCCGATCGTCTCGCTCTCGATGAACAACGCCTGCGCAATGAACCCCTCAGACGGCGTTCCTGCCGTATCCAGCACGGTCACGCGAATCGAGGACCCGAGGCGCGTCTTCGGCGTCACGTCTAGGTAGACGGAGCCGTCAGCCACGCCAGCGTCTACGCCGGTCACGTTGAACGAGAAGAAGTCGGGGGCCGCGCCATCCACCGAAACGGTCACGTTGACGAACGCCGCCCCGCGGTACTCGCCGAGCACCACCACGCGCCCGAAGCCGCCGTAGCCAGCAACGCCAAACGGCCGGATATCTCCGGTACCGAGCTCCGTCGTGATAAATGAACCCGCGTCGTCGAAGGTCGCGTTGGACTCTTGCCAAATCGAATCGAAGTGCCCCGATAGGCTCTTCGTCTGCACGAAAGCATCATTCCAGGTACCAGCCGGGCCGAGCTGCGGGCTGTTGTTGGGCGAAATGTCCACCGACCAGCCACCGACGCGCAGATCGTAGACGAGGCACACCGCGAAAGTTGAATTCTCCGCGTTGCCCATCATGAAACGCACGGTGATTTCTCCGAGCTTTCCCGACGAAGCAGGCACGGATACGAGCGTCGCGGACATGCAAACCGGAAAGCTAACCATCGTGTCCATGACATCGAAGCCGACGAAAACAGGCGCGTTAAACCCGCGAGGAAGCAGATATATGCCGCGCTTCGATTGGAATAGAACTCCCAATGATGTCGCAACTACCGATCGCCAGTCGATACACCCGACATCGGTGGGTAGTTTTTGCGGCGGGCTAAATGAGCCTGTGCCCTGGTCATCTGGCCCGTCACCGTTCACGAGGTAGATGGCCTCGCGCGCGAACGCAACAACCGTTCCGTCGATGCTCGCGATGCCCGTGCAATCCTCGGGCAGGAAAACGCTGAACTCGGCTTCGTCGCTGAATTGAGTTGGCTCGCCATCGACTAGGATTTTGCTCGCGGTGAGCACGTTGCGATCGAGCTGCCCACCGAGCCAAATGCGACCGTTGCACTCGGTCAGGAACGTGCAGGGCGGCGGGTAGGCGTTCGGCACGACACCACCGTCGGTGTAAAGAAACTCGGTTGACGCGATCGTCGTGTCCGCTACGGCATCCGCGTAGGTGACGATGCGTGCCGCGCCGTACCCCGTAGGGGCTCCAGTGTTCGGCGTAACGCGGTGATAGCTCGTGCCACCGACCAGTGTGCGGTAAACATGCAGCGTCGGCTGGGCGCGGCGCGAATAACCGGCAAGCGTCGCGATCGTGAGCGTCGCCGTTAGATTGCCAGCAGCAACGGTGACCGATGCCGGGTCGCTCGGCGCGGAGCGGTGACGGCGACCTTGCGGGTCCAGCCACTCGTACACAGCTCGATAGAGGTACGTTCCGGCCGTGAGCGCGCCACCCGCGGTCGCTGACGCTGACTGAATCACCGGCGCGTGCATGAACCCGCTCTCTTCGAGCGAGCCGTTGAATTCGTAGAGAATACCGCCCGAGATTTGCGCCGCGCGCCCCGCCTGCTGGACGCCTCGCGCCGCTTCTCTCTGTCTTGCGAAGATGCTGGTGAACGAAACGGAATCTACGCCGATCGCGTCAGAGGTGCCGCCGCCCTCACGAACGACCTGATTCAACGCGGTCCAAAACGTGGTGTTGCTCGACCCGCTACCGTCGCTGACCACGTCGCACATGTGAGCCGACGAAGCGACCGATCCGACCATGTTTGGGGTCCACAGCTGAGCCACCGGCGCGGAGTTCAGCGTGTTGAACCACATTAGGTAGAATGTGCGCTGATCGTCCCATCCCGGGTTTCCCGTGTCATGCGTGTGGCACCAAATGAACCGGCCATCGAGCGCGGCAGCGTCTGCGTTTCCGTAGAACGGGCGCGAGCAGGGGCGCAGATGCCAAACCGTGTGGACGATGCCGGCGCTGCCCGTGTTGGCAATGTCGGCGTAGCGCAGGTAAGCGTTCCCGTTGTAGCCGCCCCAAAACAGGCCACCGGTGTTGATGGAGTCGAACGTTACCCCAGGCTGATCGATGTTGTTTACGTCGGTTTCGACGGTAGTCACCCCTGCGAGTGACGCCGTGAATCCGTTGTTGAACGGTTGGAATTTGACGTTTCCAGGAGTCGGCTCGAGCCACGCGACGAACACCACGCTCGAGCTCGTGCCGACGATCGCCATTAGGCAATTGCCGGGCGCGGCTGCCGTCGCAAGCGCCTGCGTCTGCACGACACCAGGCGTAGAGGCTCCTGACATGAGCTTAGCGGTAATCGCTGTGGCGCCCGATTGGTAAACCAGCAGCCAATCGGACCCTCTAGTGGTAGCGTCGAACCTCATGTTCGCTCCGCCGAGCGTGCCCACTGTCGACGATGACACGAACGATAGGCTGGTTGTGTCAAACGCCTGGCAGGTAATGTGGAGAGCTCCGCCGGTATCAACGTAGAGCAGATAGATCATGCTCCCGACGGCAACCGCTCGCGGGTAGATCCCTAAGTTCGTCACCAGCTTTGCCGCAAACAGCACGGCCCCCGCTGAACTGACAACCTGGCAATAGACCGATGTGCCATCGTCCCAAGCGTAAAGCAGGTATCCGTTCGCGTAGGCGACGGTCGAATTGGCGAGCGTGGCTTGGTCGGAGCGCGCGATCGGGTCATGCCGACCCGGCGCGAAGTGAGGCAGCTGATGCTGATTCGACTCGGTCACGTCGGACCATGTCGAGCCGAGCAGGCGACGCACGCCGGCGCCCAGCCCAAGCAGCGGGGCCCCTCGCCAGCTGCTCACAAAGTTTACGTTGTGTTGCGTGTAGACGCTTCCGCCAGAGTCGAGCCCGGTGGCCGAGATTTGAGCGAGCCCGTAGCGCTTCGCTGGTCTCCCATCTTTGCGCCAGCGTACGTTTTGCGCGACGACGTGCACATTCGGCGGCGCGATACGCGGGTCGATGCCCTCGCTCTGACCACGCGAGAACAGCACTGGTAGCAGGTCGCTCATTTTAGCCAGTACCCCGAGTCGTCACACAGTATTTCGGTGACACCAGCCGCAATAGCTTGAGGAAGTGTGGACAGATCGATCGTGTCGCCAGCCTGTTGACACGACGCCTTCAGCGTGTTTGACGCCGACGTACGGAGCACCGTGATGCGCTTGCCGAAGTTCTTCGGCGAGAGCGGAGGCAGCAAAACAACGCCGCTGGCGAGCGACGTGTCGACGGTGATTTGCTGTCCGAAAATGCCAGGAATCGTCCCGCGTGCCGCGGACGCTGTCAGCTTCGCACGCGCTGGGATTTCAACGAAATCGTTGCGGATTGCGTCGCACTCGGCGCGCACGTTATCCTCGAGCGCGGACAGCTGGCGCCCGAGCTTTTCGGTGTCGCTAGTGGCGAACTGATTGATCTGCTTCAGCGTCACAGCATCGTCCTTCGGTTGCGCATGTTGCGCATGTCGATGCGCCGCGTGACGCTCGGCCGATCCTGCCGGAGACGCTGTTCGAACTCGGTCTTGAGGCGGTCGCGCTCAGCGGTGGCCATCGCATAGATGCTGCCGTCCCGGTCGCGCACGAGGATCTTCACGAGCACGTCCCAGTTCAGCCACTCCTCCCAGCCGGCAATGCCATCGAAGGTATCGGTGCCCGCGACGAGGTCCGGGAAAAGACCCATGAACCAGCCCGTGTATGGATATGCGGACTGCGGCGGCGGCACGATACCGAGCTTGTTACCGAATCGAAAGAAGCCGACCGGGATGCTCTGCGTCGCGCCCGTCGGCACGGGGCCGAAAATGCCCTGGTATTGATTGCGCTGCTCGAAGGGGATCTGTGGAATGTCGAGCACCTGGCCGTTTACCGTGCACTCGAGCTGGTACACGTGCAGCACCGGTCCGCCCGTCCAGCTGGACATGTCGAGCGTGCCGAAAGCGTAGGGCGCCGTGGGGCCGACCGTGAGAGTGCTTGAAAATGGGGTGAGGTACAGGGGCCAGCCCTGCTCACTCACCCACTCGCGCCAACGCTGAATCGATTGGTTGATCGCACGCGTGAGGTCTGGATCCGTGTGACGCAACGTGGCCCCGATCTGATCTGCCTGCCAGCGCACGTCCGCCAGCATTTGGGTCAGGGTTCTGGTTCTTGCCACGTTGCATCACTCCGGCGGGTTAGTACTCGTCGCAGGCCTTGATTGCGCGCCAGAGCGCGGTAACGCGCTCGGTGTCGCCGGCCATCTCCGGAAAGGCTTCCGTCGCGGCCGTTTCGAAGCCGGGCGGCAAGTCACCGCCCTTGTCCTCGTCGTCAGCTCCGCCGGGTTTGGGTTTGCCGCCGCCCATGATGACGGCGATGTCCAAGCCCTTGCCTTTGCTCTTGCCCTTCGGCTCGTCGCCGTCGGGCTCCATGCCTGGCATGCCGGCCATCAGAATTGCTTCGTCCGGTTCAGCACGAAGGCGAACGTGACGGTGTCGCCGTTGGCCGGATCGGTGGCCGTTCCGCCACCGTTGCCGAACGTGACGGACGCGGTACCCGCCGTTGGCGAGAACGCCGTGACCCACACCGTCTTGATTGTTCCTGCAGCGGAAACGAACGTCACATCCAACTCGGCGTCCGTGTCTGCAGCAGGCGGGAACGTGAGCGCGTACACGCCGGCCGTGCCGTGTGTGACGCTCATGTTCTGGTCGTCCTGCGAAGTGAGTGGCGAGGGTACGGCGCCGGCCGCGCCGATCGTCGCTCGCATCCTCATGTGTACGCGATCGAACCTGGCCGACCGGAGGTCGTAGGCAGGAACATCGCCAGCGCTTGCACTCATGATTGCACCTCAGGTCGTTGCGACGCGGCCGCAGAAGCCCGGGGCAGCAACCACGAAAGCCGGGTAAGCCACCAGGCGGTATTCGTAGTCGTTGCTCGCGACCTTGCGGAGCATTTCGAGCCCGTCACCATTGACGACCTCGGGGATTTTGCTGAGGCCACCGAGCTTGACGGTGTCCATCTTC